>Ga0179593_1755752_pt1 | contig 27058 bp, 36 predicted proteins | sample CZODoug2_1_08_16_FD_185931 | JGI IMG/M metagenome (GOLD analysis project Ga0179593, IMG submission 185931) | Vadose zone soil fungal communities from Angelo Coast Range Reserve, California, USA - CZODoug2_1_08_16fungal (PacBio error correction) | ecosystem: Environmental > Terrestrial > Soil >...
TTTGTCATCGCTTCTATGGGAGAAGTCTTGCGGGGAAAAGGTTGGCTGATTATAAGTCAGTAAATCTTCTTGGAAAGCTGCGAAAAAACGTATTTCTGGGGAATGGGGGGAGCAAAAAGCAAACGGTTTTGGTTCAATGGTGGAGCCTAGAGTTTTATCCCTCTCGATGCCCTGACAAAAGCCTCCGGTGCGGGGAACTAAAGCATAAAGGTCTGATAGGGAGGTTGTTCAGGTCGCGAGGAGAAAGGGCCTTTCGTCTGAGAGGACTAAGAGAGGGGAAATGATCTGACAGGGTCGAGACGGCTCATCGCCCTTCCAGGGAGGGCAGACCTCAGAGTCTTGTAAGTAAATCGGGGAATTTCATTTTTGGCCGGCGGTGATTTAGCAAAAAACAAAAGCGGCGAATTTGCATAACGGGGGTGGCCCGATCTCGACTTCCGAATGAAAAAGATCTCGGATGTCATCTCCGAGGCTTAGGACCGTTTTAGAACGGAAAGCTCGGGGGAGGGCATGTACACCAGTGAAAGAAGACTAAAGTAAACTCGAAAAGGGGTGATTTGGAGGGGCTGTTGAAAAGTATCCGAGGGCAAGGAAATCTATATGCCTCCAGTGGGGGGGTAACCAAGGGGAGGTCCGCATTTGTTGAGAGAAAAGAAAGTTAGAGGGGGGGGATTTAAAGGGGGGAGTAAATTAAAATCGAATTGATCTTTATCGTTTCAACAAAAGGGGAGAGGGAAAATGAGGGGGAAAGAATTTAGGCAGGAAATTAAATAGGTTTGGACTTCGAGGGAAAAACTTCATTGTTTTGGGGCCTGAAAGTAACCAGGTTGTGGGAAGTACTTTGGCACTCTCAGGAAAGCCGATAGATCCTGACGTAAGGGTCGAAGCAGCATAAGGGAATTTTAAAACATTAAAAAAAAATTGTCGTCCTGAGGCACCTTTTGTCGGAAGGGCTACCTCCGGAAAAAAGGTAAATTCTTGAGGGGAAAATCGTGGAGGCTACTCTTTGAGGGGAAGTCTTAAGGGGATTAGGGGAAAAAAAAGGACGGGTGCGGAAAAAAGAGATAGAAAAGCTGTGAGGAAGATCGAGGGGGGAGTAAGGGGCGAGGGGGGAAAGGGAAGACTTTATTAGAGGCTTGCCTTGGGCAAAAGATCTTCGGGGGTTGAAGAAAACCAGTGTTGAAAGAAGAAATGGAGAGGAAGATCTCAGCGAAAAAAAGGAGTATTAGGATCAGACCTAAGAAGATTCCTTCGGGGTGAAAGGTTGGAAGGAAATTCCATACCATAGGGCGAAAAGATCCCGATCCCGGACGGAAAAGGGAAGTTTACAGGGGGAGAGTCTTAGGATCGTTGCGGAGTTTCATCTTTGGGAAGAACAGCTAGGTTCTAAAAGGGAAATAGCGGGCAAAGGAGATACAAGGTGCCAGTCCAGAGAAGGGACGTATTGGGTTTAAGGGGGGGTTTCGAATAGAAAGACCGTTTGATGAGAGTAAACCTACCGGAAGTGGGAGATCAAACATGAAAAGGCTTCTCTGACCGGCGGAGAGTCAGAGGGCCTTAGCGTGATGGAATCGGGCAGGGGAGAAAAGAACATAAAGGGATCAAAGCAAAAACTAGGGCGTCTAACCCGAGAAACATCGCCTGCATCATCAAAAAAAAAAAACGTGCATCCTAAAAAAAGACTCTGAAGGAGACTTTAGCATGAATTGTTGAAGAAAACGCCTGCAAGACTCTCGAAAAACGGGACAAATCCGCAAGCGCCCTTGGGAAGAGTCCGCAAAAGGATGCTCTGAAATAAATCTCTTCCAATGCGCCTCTGGAAAAAAGACGGGTCGGCACGCCGTAAGCTTTGATCCCCGTGTCAAAATCAGAAAGAGGAAGGTGAAAAGAGCTTGAAGAACTATCAGAAAGGCATGCGAGGCACATACCAGCGAGACCAAAGAGCGAAAATGGTCGGAATCGGAGGAAGGCCAGACAGACGATCGGAAAAGCCGCTCTAGCCGGGAAGAAGGGTCACTGAAGCCGACGGCATTGAGATATATTGCGGCGGTCCCCGGGGCAAGGATGCAAATGAAAACGAAAGTAAGGGGGGAATCTGAAAGGGCCGCGAACAATTATGAGGTCCGAGAAGAATGTGTTCATCAGTGCGAGGATCAAAGTCATCTTCGGGGAAACAAGAAGACATGAGAAAGGTTCCTCTGGGTCATTGGTCAACGGAGAAAAGTCGTCAGAGTGATGAGAAAATTAAAAAACCACTCCCCAAGCGTAGACCTCGCCGGCGACATTCAAAAGATCGCAAGGCAGGGGAAACTCCCGTTCCTGTGCACGACTTCTGCGGGTAATGTCAAAAAGAACGAGAAAAACGCGAGAAAAAAGTTCAAGCAGATATCCAAGCAGGAGATTCGAAAGGTCTATAGAAAAACCAGATGGAAACGGAAAAATGGAGAAAAAAGGGCAGTAGGAAAGAAGTTTTACGATTGAAGCACCAATCGTGAAAAAAAGCGTCAGCAAAGGAACCTAGGGAGGGGAAATACTGGCACGGGAAAGAAGGATTACGAAGGAAGGGTACGAGGGGGAACCGGCTTGCACCGGGGGGGAATCACATAGGGGACCGCAATCGCGCCCAGAAAATGGCATCACGAAAAGTCAGAGAGCTTCAAAAGGGTTCAGGCAAAGGGGGAAACGAAAGAAAAAGAGACTCCAAGAAGAAATCCAACGTATGAAAAAAAAAAAACCCTAACCACGAAGGAAAGGCTCTAAGCACTCGGGTTCGCAAGAAGGGAGCCTGCTTTCGAAAAAAAAAAATCACGGGAGTTCCCATAAGAAAGCTCAGGATCCATCGAAAAAACAACAGAACATAGAGGGGAAGGGCCTGCGTCCAGTGAAAAGGGACCGGAAATAAAAAAGTCCAAGCGGCTGCAAGGATATCAAGCTTAAGGCTCTCTAAAAAAAAAATGTCTGCGGAAACATGCAGCGAGGCAGGTTCTCGAAAAGGAAGGCTTGGGACGTCAAGTTGGGGGGATTCTGCAGAGGAGGGGGGGGGGGGGGCTTCAAAAAAAAAAACGTTTTGTTAAGGTAGCCGGATGCGGAATTAGGAGAGGGTCGAGAAAAAGCTCCAGAGTGGAGTTTCATCTGCGGAGGGTGAAAGACGCCGACCCTTAGACGAGGGGGAAAAGAAAAGCTCGAGGCCTTGCAGGTTTTAGACTAGTTCACGAATCAAGGGCAGACAAAAATTAAAACAAACTCTAGGAACGGATCTTGAAACGCGCCGGAGGGGAAGAAACAATCAGGGGGGTCCGGGTGGGACCTGGGAAAAAAAACTTTTCTAGTGGGAGAGAAGGAAAGGTACCCAGCGGGGATGAAGATGATTCCAGAGGATTCAGAGACATAATAAAAGGCACTAGGGACTTAAAGGGACATAAGGAGGGGATGTCGAGAGGGAGGAAAAAGGACTTCTAGGAAAGGGGTTAACAGTTTAATTAAAAAGGAATTGGGTTGGGGGATCGAGGTTTAGAAGGGACACGGGAACATGAAGGGAGGGCCCGAAGAAGAATACTGAATGGAGGGCTGTTAGACGTTCTAGCTTGGTCGCGCGATGACTTTGGAATTCGGAAGAAAACGATATCGGGGAAAAAACCTACAGGAAAGGAAGCGCGTCGAGGAAAAAAAAAGCCGCTTCCATCTTGGGGAGTAGGCAGAAGAGAGTCATCGGGGGAGGAATATCCGGGGTGTGGGGGGGGGAAGTTCTCGAAGGAACTTCTTGAAGAAAAGCGGGAGATTGCAAATGAGTGAAAGTTGGCAAAAATGAGTTAAGAAAGAAGGATCGGAGAAGGATGGAATTGCTCAGCGATGGGTTGAATACCGAAAGTCTTCTACGAACGTTGGCGAAGGGGAAAAAACGGTAAAGGATTTGACGAAGGGAATTTTACCGGGTCGAAAAGGTTGAAATGGGAGGACTCCCTTTAGAAGGGCTGAGGGGGAGGGGAAAAAGACGCTCCATCTCCTCTTGTGCAGGGCCTCAACGTATTATCCAGGGGTTTGAGCAAGGGTTTCAAGCAAATACTCTTCGGGGGAGTCGAGAACGAATATATACTGACGGAGGAAAAAAAGTCGGTAGGGGAAAGGAGGTCTTAGAGTAAGTGAGGAAAACTACGGAAGCATCCAAAAAGGGATCAGTTCAATTAAAAAATGTAGGATGCATTAGGGGTTTCGAGGCATGAAGAAGGCAATCGGAGTTTGTTGGGACCTCTGGGTGCGGGGGAACCCTTACCAAGGGCGAAATTGTGATCCACGTAACTTGGGGCATAAAAAGGCCTGCTTAAATAGGAAGCATTGCGAAGGAATTTTTTAAGCAACACCGTCGCTCAAGGTGGGGGAGATACAAGGAAGGTGTCCCGACAATTTGAAGATAACCGTGAATGCCGTGGAGGAGGGGGAAAAGTCTGTTAGAAGGGAAGTGCCTGCTAGTGAGTAGACCCATCTAAAAGGAAAGGAGGACAACGATAAATCCTTATAAGGTAAAAAAAACTTCTGCGGAGTCCAGGGGGGGAAGAAGGGGGGAGTATCTGGCGTACGACTTGGTCAATACGTCGGTGTTTTATCACAGAAAAGAAGCCGGGCCCCACTATTCGGTCAGGGACAACTTAGGGGGAAAGATCAGAAAGAGGCCAAACCGGGGGGGGGGAATCGGGGTTGATAAAAAAAAGGGATGTTCATGGAATTTGGAGGCAACCCCGTCACTAAGGGAGTCTTGGAAAAAAGGATTTAACGAAACGTTAACTCACGAGGGGGAGGGATTTCAGCAGGGAACTTCATTGGGAGAGAAGAAACTAAGAATTTAATACATGTAGAATAAAATGCTCTAAACGAGAACCTACTTTAAAGTTTGAAGGTAACGGGGGTGGGGGACCTAGGTGAAAGAGAGAAACAAGTTTTTAATAGGAAAAAAAACGTGAGAACTGGGGGAGAAATCGGAAGAAACCGATTGCCGGATGTACGAAGCCGGATCTTTCGATTTGATTTTTTCTATGTGGGTCAAAAATTACGGAAATGTGTAAGGGGGGGGACACCCGAGAGCTAGGGAAAGGACACGGCTGCATAAAACCTTCATAAAGAAACACGCACAGAAATGAAGCTTCTAGGGGACTGAGATTCCTGGGGACGCAAAGCACTTCAAGAGACTACCTCTCCTAAGCGACTCCTTGGAAAAAAAAGAAAAAGGGGCTTAGATTTGCGAAAGGGGAGGGGGCTCGCCTCGGAAAGACGAGTGTTAAGGGAAGTCTTCCAACCAAGCTTCTTTAAAGGGGAGGGTCTTCGCAGAAAAGATTTGGAGTGCTACAGAAATTTCACGAAGACATCTTAACGGTCACCGAAAATCGGAAGGCTGCAAAACGGCATGCGCAGGCGATCCATCTGTAGCAAAACAGAAAAAAGAAAGAGGAATCTGCAACTACATCCTAAGTGAGATGAAGCACGAGAGAAAGTGGTGCAAAGGGGGACGTAACTGACGGATACGAAGAAATTACTTTCACAAAGGAATTCCATGAGGGAACTGCCACCAGAGTAGATCAGTCATTGAGCCAAGGATTGGAAGGAACAGTGGACTGGAGGGGGGGAAACGATCTGGGGGGGCAGGGACTCTCAGCATTCAGGATTCACAACTCAAGCAGGGGATAGGAAAAAGCAAAACGATCAGAAGAGAATGTCTTTAGTGGGAAAAAAAAATCGTGTCGAATCAAGGTATAGGGGGAAAAGCAAAGCCAAATGTGTGGAAGAAATGTTACATCCGAAGAATGCGGACATTCTCCAAGAAGAGTCTGGAAAAAAAAATAGGGAAAAACTCTTCTAAGCGAGTATTATTTCAATCAAGGCGATCACCTCTCAGAAAAGATTCAGATTGTAAAAAAGGAGAAATGGAGCAAGGGACAAAGATTCGGGGTCTAGATCAAACACCGGATTCGTCAGGATGAAAAAAGGAGCCGTCTAAAAAGTTGTAAGGAAGTGAAAGTCTGCGGAAATCGGTATAGGAATCTTGAAGTCGGAAATGCCAGATGCAGGAGGGCGACATAACGAAATAGAAGGGGACGAGTGAAAAAGCAGATTAACGGGGGGAAGCTCATTCGCCGGGATGCATCGCACTGTCAGGCCCAGGGAGGCACTTCAGAAATTCATTAGCAGCATCAAGAAATAGGTTCTTCAGAAGGGCAAAACGTAGAAATTTGAAGAACTACAGCGAGAGGCCGATGAATCTAAAGAAGGAGGACGAAAAAAAAACCGCTGAAAAAAAAGCCGGGAACCGAGAAAAGGGTTTAAGGGAACCTCGAGGTGAGATAGTGCGCAAACCACTTGCAAAAACGGGGGTGGGGTCCGAATACGTTCCCAGAGGGGGAATTACGCGCTCTTCAGGAAGAGAGACGCAAAAACACAAAGTGATCGGAGGAAAAATAGATAAGGGAAGTAAACAATAGTCGGCGTCAAGTGGGACTAAGAAATAAAGCAGAAGTCTCCGAGGAGGAAAGAAAGAAAGATCAACGAGAGGGAGGATGTTCTAGTTCAGGTAGGAGGAACTCACAGGCTTCCGTGGGATCTTGGTTCGTCTGCGGGGGGAGTTGGAAAAGCTTCAGCTTCAAAAGAAAAGAAAACCGTTGTATGCGGAAGAAGGGGGAAAGGATTCTTGTGAGACGTGAAAAAGTCGAGAGCGCGGGAACGAATAAAAGTCCGAAGGAAGGTAAAAATTCATCTGGAGGAGGGAAAGACGGCTACTCACATTAGAACGGTCTTACTCATCAGACCGGTCATCTAGGCCTTTTGGGGGGGAAACCTGAAAGAGCTTACCGAGTGGGAAGATGTCACGGTAATCTCAATGACGTTTTATCAAAGAAGGACGGGGACTCGGGTGGGATATCTCCGGGTGGGGAGCTGTTCTCTGGGAGATGGGCGATTGATTGAAGGCGGCATAGGTGTCGCGGAAAGCCTTTCTTTGGGAAAGAAGACGTCGAAGTAGGGGCTTCTCGGAAGAGGGATCATTATTTCTTGGGAGGGTGGCAAGACGGTCGGGAGAGTCAAAAAGAGGTCGGAGGGGCATTGTAGAAAGAACTTTCGGATATGTCGACCTCCTCCGGGAAAAGAGAGCATACTTAAGAGTAGGCCCGGAATTCTTTGGTTGGGACGTTGGGGGGTCGTTAAGACTGCGTAGGCGGACGTACATTATCGAAGAAAGAAATCCTTTCAACGAGTCGGCGGGCAGCGGAAGGGGCATTTTGCACTAAACCAGTCAGAGGGGGAGATTTGAAATAAATGCCGCGGTCTTTTTGGGGGGAGAAGGGGGGATCTTACTCCACATTCCGAACTGGCTTATCATCTTGAAATGTTGAAGGGTCAGATCGACATGGAGGGGGATACGGAGAATGCTTTGCAGAAAAGAAAAGATGTTTATACAGGGAAGGGGAGAGACTCCTTTTTCGACGCAGGGATCGCGGTAGGCCGAGTTTGAAGAGATATTGGGAAAAAAACTCTGTGCAATCTTGAAAATCGGGGAGGAAAATTCTGCTTCAACGGGATCAAATGGCTTTAGCAGCAAAGTCTTGGGGACGACCCGGGGACGCATTCCCTGGGGGAAAGCAATCATAATTGGCGAGAACCTACGGGAAGAATTTCTCCACCTCAGAAAGGTCTTTTTCAAGTAAGGAGGTCTGTTCCAACATGGCGAGTGAAAAAGTCAGATACTATCAAAAAGGGATTATAATCTAAGAGCATTTCGGTGTTGGGCTATGTAGGACCTTTTGTAAAAAGGGACATGGGGGGGGTTTAATAAATGAACTTCTTTGAGAAAGGAATGGAGTTGATTTGTGCAAAAGGTTTTGAAACAATAAAAACGAAAAAAAGACGAGAGAGGAGATTCCTGGGGTATCAGCAAGGGGGGGAGAAAGGGGCATGTTGGAAGACGCAAATAGTCGATTGAGAGCGCACGGTGTAGAAGGGGCTTCATTTAACCGTTTCAAGAAAGGAGAATTTCAAATCGGGAAAAGAAAGTTCGGAACGAAAACCGGGGTCGGTTAGAGGGGAGGACGTTTGACTTCAGATTAGTAAAGGGTCACCATAGATCAAAAGAGGGAAAATAGGATGGTTCAATAAAAAAGGCGGGCGGGAAAGAAACCGAAAGAGGAGAGCGGAAAGGGAAAAGGGCCTTGGTCCATGCCAAAATTAACCGGAAGGAACGACGAGACATGACTAGTAAAAAAAGATCTCAAAAAGGGAGAGAAACGAGAAGCTCAAACGCATGGTTGCAAAGGGGGAGCGGGATTTTATAAACACCGAACGGAAGCGTGAGAACCAAGGCCAGACCGAGGAGAAAAAAGACATGATGCAGGAAAGGGAGGAAAAAGAACGCCGCGAATGAACCAAAAAAGGTTAGGGGAGAAGGTGACAATCGTTTTCCTAAGTCATTTGAAGGGTCTAAGAATTGGAAGAAAGGGGGGGACTTTGCCGAGAGGAGTTACGGGTTGGGAACGGCTTGAAAACGGTGGAAAAAGGAAGGGATGAGCGAACAAAGTCCGTTGGAAAAGAAAAATTGGAGGAGGGTCAATCAGAAGGGGAAAAAAAGAAAAAATTAAAATCGGCAACCATGCGGGGCGCTGCCTCACCCATCACCAAATCTTTCGGTAGATTCGAAATGGGGATTGATTGTTCTCGACAAAAAGGGGACTGGGCCTCAAATAAGGCAAACCCAGGAAAAAAAAGCGAAAAACGGCGTGAAGCAGCTTACAAGCAATGATCCTTAAGAAGGGCGGCTCTTATCCTAGGGGAGGAGACGTCTCACGTCTACTTGTTGACGGGGCGAAAAGAAGAGATCGGGAAAAAAAAAGGGGGCTGGAAAGATCTATTACTTTCGAAGGAAAAAATATTCGCGGAAGAAAGAAGTCGGCTTCAAAACACTGGGAACTGCTTAAAAATACTTCGGAGAAGACGGAAGACTAGTGCGAAAAGGGGGTATAACAGGTTCTCAAAGAGACATCCCGTCGATTGGAAAATCCCAATTGCAGCTTCACACCGGTCAACTAGGAGCAAACTAAGAAAGAAAGGAACTAATAAGAGAAAGCTCGCCAACGGTCGTAGCAGCGTATTCAAACAAAAATGAGGGCGAGCAATCTGAAATCGCATGGCTACGATCCTCAAGGAGGGAAAGAGAAGGTGTGTGCAAGTTAAAAAGGCCTATCGTCAAGAGGGGGAGAATCACTCGATGAGGCAAATTTACAGGAGGGGATTCCAACATTCTCCACCAATGAAAGTCGTCGGCATGGAGCAAAAACGGAGACGCGGTGCGAGAAGGACGATCATGAAAACGCCCTATATAAGGGAGGAAAGGAAACGCACTCCGTTATCAACGCAAAATCGTAAAGGACGAACGCCTAAAGAAGGGAAAGGAAGGACTTTAGGAATAGGCGGTAGGGGGGAAAAAGACCACGTGGGATAATTTCTCAACAAAGGCCAGGGGACTCACTTTGAAAAGCCCTATCCTCCGGGAAGAGAAATAAAAAACTTCCGAAACGAGAGGGGAAGGGGGGAATACTTCCCGGCTAGGGGGGGCATCCCTGCAGACTGAAAGCGCTCTAGATAGAAGACGCTATTCAGTCCGCTGGGGCAATTAGCAAAAGTATTGAAAAAAAAAGATAGCAAAAAAGCACCGTCAGGATGGAGAAACACGGCTCTTTTCAAGTCTAAGAGCGATTTGTGGACAGATAGATGCGTCGGCAAAAAGGGTATTAGGGGGCTTCTCAAAGGAAGGAGGGATCACTGAAGGTCGTAAAGTACTACTTAGTCGGGATTCTGACTAGTGAAAAGAAAGATTACTTTTCAGGTAAACGTTCGGGTCAGCGAAAGGTCGTCCCCAAATGGCTCAAAGGCCGCACCAAGTCACAGAGAAAAAGATTTCGTGTCTTCCTCCCGTTTAAGAGTCCGGAGGGGATAAAAGGAAAAAAAAAAGAAGGTCCAACTAATGACAAAACCTCATAGGCCTCCTGAGTTACCTACTACCTCACAATTTTCGCACGCAGAGACCTGGGGGCTTGGACGCATGAAAAGGGGGCCTGACCGGGGGGATTCGGAAGGATGCTAAACTGAAGAAGTCTCTCATTAGAATCTCAATAAACAACAACTTAGGGTAGGAAAGGCCTGAAGGTTTGCAGCACGCGACTTGTAGATAAAGTCGTCGAAAGCATGCAACATCACTTCTAGACGTGGTCATCCTATACTCAACGAAATGGGCGGGGAAAAACCTCAGGTCGGGAGAAGGAGGGGGTCACAGTGCAGTAGGGGGGAGGGGGGTCTTCCTACTTGGAAGATACGGTTGAGTAGCCGGGTTCTTCAACTCAGGACTAAAGGGTTCACGTTATGAAAGATATGCTGTCTGAATGGAACCTGTCGACAACGAGAGAAGCGAAGGCGATGACAAATCTGAAAAAGGGAATCTTATTCGTTGCAACTCTACCTACTCCCGGACCTAAGAAGTCCGGACTCAGAAAAAGTGGCATAGAAAGGTTTTGAGAGCCGGAAGATTCACGACCGAGTTGTCGAAGCATCGATCTTTCGTACAAACATATTGAACTGCAACGCTCGGAGGAAACGGTGAGCGGGGATATAGACCGACTTTGAAAGGTGAATGGAAATTACCAGAAAGGCTTATCGGAGATGTGAGGAAGGGAAACTTTCAGAAGGGACTTTGAAAAGAGAGAGGGCGAAGTAGGGAAAGATTAAATCTTAAAGAAAGCGGACGATCGTTATTGCTAATGTCGTAGTGGAAATCGGAGTACACGCTGGTGAGGGAGAATTTTAGAAAAGAATTATCCAGGGGGGGCCCCTTGCCAAAAATGTCCTACGCATATGAATAGGAGGATCGTTTCACTTCTTTGTTACATCGTGACGAGGACTGGAACCTTGACGAAAGATAGAGGGGGACAATGATCGATAGGGGGGGAAGACTTGCGCACAAGGGAAATTCTTCCCGCTAAGGATGCTTTGTGCTCCATGAAAAGGGACGCGGAGCTGTGGCGCAATGTGAGAAAACTTGGGGGCGGGATCGTACTCAAAAAAGGCTGCATGGCAGTATCTCGTGAGGGCCTTGAAATGGAAACCCTTCTGCGAGCGGCTTCAAAGTCTAAATTTCTGATCGTAGCCTAACGCTTGAAGATTTCTGCGTCGATGTGGGGCTTCGACGTCCAAACTGCGTGGGAGGAGAAAAGGTAATGCCATGACCGAGTTGTGGACGGGACCTTCGAGAGGGGGACGCGTTTTCATTACCGCTGGTGGAATGGGGAGTGCAAACTCGACCCTTTATGTCCACTTAGATTTTAGGAACCACGGGGGGCTCGCAGAGGACCCCACCCAAAAACAAAAAAAAAACCCGCCGACGGGAGGGAAGACATATGCGGCATTTCCTCAGCTGCTTTGTCTTTACGGCATGACCGTCTGTGTTGAGAAGGGAAAATTTCGCAGGAGCAAGGGAAAAAGGGGGAAATTCTGTCGGAGAATTCTTTGGCTCTGTATTGACGTGAAACAATTTCGTACTTTATTAACAGCCAATAGGAAGAAGGATAAGAAAGACTGTTTGGGTAGAAGGAGATTTGCATGACGAAGTCCTCAAGAGCGGGGGGGGGGGGGGGGTCCTCTTTTGTCCGGATGGGTGTGAGCCAGTACCGGGTTGAAGGGTTGTTCTCGCGCCAAGGAGGACGCTCAGGAAACTGAAGACGTCTTCAGTCAAAGGGGCTCCTTGCAGTCTGGAAAGGAGGACATGTTGTATCGCCAAAAAAAAGCTTCGCGTCACGTTTTTATGGGAGGAACTTAACTTGTGTCCGTTGGCTCAGGATACCCGGGTTGCAAGTTCATTCCAACGTGAAAAAAGGGGAAAACCTACTAAAGGATCTTTATGGACTGGTGCGTCATGTACTTAAATTCTTGACCGAAGTTACGGGGCGGAACACGATGACAAGTTTTTCAAGGACCTAGAGAAAGGAGGGGGGGAAAAGTTACAGTCCAGTGAAAGACTTTCGGAGAGCGGCGAAATTTTCTGCCTTGGTGCCATTCACATTACCTCCTCTTTGGGGTCACTACGAGAGCAACGGGATCTTATCTCTGATCAAGGATGAAAAGATGAGAAGATGAAATCATATGTCACAGGGGGGGGGAAAAAAACTTTCCGACTAGTCCAAAAGATACACACCGAAGACGGTATGTAGTCCATTTACCAAGGCCAACGCGTTTCACGGAATACAAGTGAATATTTACGAACTCAAACAAGAGGGGAACCAAATTTAGGGGAGTAAGAATTTAAAGGGGGAACCCTTAATTGGGGTATTTTCTAAGAGGGATACATTTATATGAAGGAGAACCTACTTAAAAAGAGACTGTTCCTGAAGGGGGGGAGGGGGGAGGTTTGGAACGGCGGGTTAACGGGGGGGGATCTCCTTAGAAATTCCGTTGTAACTTTCTCGAGAATCATAGCATTTGGGGGAGAGAAAAACACTTAAAATCGGCCCATGCTGCCGGAAGACCAGGGAGGGCGATTAGTGGTGGAAGGAGTTATTGAAAAAGGAACGTGCGAGGCAAGAAATCCCTCTTGCTCGACCCATAGATCAAAAACTCGCCTGATGTACACAGGGCATACAAAAGAGAAGGAAGGACACCACAATGCATCCTTATCTGGATTGAACGGAAGAGTCTCCTATGGCTGACTTTGGAAAATCACTTCGAATTGTTGGCATACAAACTCAATAAGATATAGAAGAAGAATGGACACGGTAAGGGGGGGATTCTGTAGAGGGAAGAGAAAAACACACCTCTAGGATTATGCTGGAAAGAACAAGGAGGGGGGGGGGGGCCGCGGGCAAGGCCAACCCTGGCGAGCATTACGAAAGACTTAAGGGGAGATCAAAAGGAGAGAAACTTTGGACCCGGGGGGGGGTGCTCAAGCAGAAGGAATCCCGGTCTATTTCACAAACAATTGCAACCAGCGGGGACAGTCACGGTCACCTATCTCGGATGCGTAAGAGTCGAAGGGCTATCACCGCCGAGCCAACGGATCGTAAAAAGAAAGTATTCAACGCGCGAGCATCGGGGAAAGTCGCTCGATAGACAAAAGTCTATCTGAAAGAAGGAGGGTTCACATTTAACGTGGCAAAGAGAGAGGGGGAAACTCTACGGAAAGGCCGGGGGGGGATTACGATCCGACGATTTACGGCCACGCAAGTTGGAACGCTGCATGATTTAAACACAGTCCACCTTTTAGCAAAGAAGCTTGGCAGAGGGGAGAAGCTTGTGCACGCAGGGGAGGGGATCCTATCATGTCACCTCTATCGCAGGGATTCGAGCACGCAAGATGATAAAGTCAGACTTCGAAAAAAAAAAACGTATCAGGAGGAGATGCTTTAGGAAGAAGGGCAAGGAGCGGTCTGGGGAAGAGATCCTAAGTGAGGGAAAATTCTCACCCGGCAAGGATCTCAAAAGCGGGGGAAACTCCCGTCATCACTAAGAGAAAATAAACTTACGAAGAGAATACTAAAGTTGAATCGGCACTACGGAGGAAGGGCTTATTTCAAAGCCCTGCCCTCCGGCAATCCGCGAGGTACAAAGGGATCGAGCAAGTGGGGAAAAGATTCTAACCAGTATGAAACCTTCTTCACATGTAGAAACGATCGGAGAGGGGGGGGGTCATTTCTCAAGTCCCTAGATTGGTTTGTGGGTGGGGGTTTTAACGGAAAATGAGGAAGGGGTCTTTCTGCCGCAATAAATGGAAATATAGTGAAATTGTAAGGCGCTCAAAAGGAAAAGCAAGCTACGATCGGAGGAAGAGTCCTTCGAAGGGGAGTCGGAGTTGTCAACTAATCGATGACCGGTTTCATTCTTCCGTGGGGGGGGGGGGAAACGCCTTCGCTCTTCTCGCCAGGGATAGCAAAAAGGAAGGCATCATCATGAAAAAAATTGCAAAAACTTTGGGATTCCTGTTTGAAAATTCAAAACTAGATGAGCCTCCAAAAGGGACCATCAGAAAGGGGACGAAGCTCGCATGGGTTCTCCGCCCACTCGTTTCAGAAGGAGGGGGAAAATTACGCTATACTGCTGGCGCGTTTTCTCAAGGCCCGCCACGTAATTCACGGGAGGCTCCAAAATAATCTCTCTGAAAAAAGGGGGGGGGTTCACATAGAAGGAACTTAGAAATTATCTTCTTCATGGTTCGCACTAGTGACCAACTTATCCCTTTTTAAGGAAAGGGGACATGTCGCCAGCAAGTCTCCAGGTGACGCCAGAGAAACGATCTTTCGCGTAAACATAAAGAGTCGTCGTGAAAACTAAAAAGAAAGTTTTTTCGTACAAAAGGGGGTCCCTTGGAGGAGAAGAGGGGGAGGGTTTTAATTCGGGAAAAAAACGCCTTGCATCAACGGTTTTGGGGAAACTTGAAGAGGATAAATCGGGCTCAGGACTTGTGGGGCTACGGGAAAACGGTCGGAGAAGATCACAAGGAAAAGGGTCATCTGATGACGGGAATCTTCCGACTGCACCTGGAAGAATTCTTACGAAGAGCTAGACCTTCGTGCGCAGGCTAGGGGCCTTTGTGAGACGAAATTCGAAAGGGGCGGCAGAAAAGGAAGTTTCCGGACAAAGAGAAGAGACTTCAAGCGAAGGATCGTTTCAGAACCATCCTGAAGGAAGGAGGGGTTGTTTGTAGGATGGTCGGAAGACGGGGGGGGGGATAATAAAATTTTTACAAAAAAGGGGAGTTCATTCGCGGGAATGTATTACGATTTGGCCGTGATACGGATGGCTTTTACTAACTCAAGAAGTAGTGGAAAGATTCGGAACGGAGCTCAGGTTCTGGCGAAGGGAGGGGCAAGGTCTCGTGGCTGTGACAGTTCGTCCAGCTTGGGGCGAAATGAATACCGAGTTAGGGAAAATCCCTGGCTTTCGAAGCCGCCGTTCATTCCCTATAGGGAGAAAAACACTTCTGGAAGGTTCTTCGACGTGAGGGGATCAAGGCATTGTAAGGGTCCGACACTTTCCAGGATAGAGCTTGACATGGGGGGGTCTGGCAAAGCGGCTGGGAAGAAGTCAGCTTAAATAGTTTTCAAGGGACGGACGAGGCATCTTTTTCTGCAGGGTTGGGGGAAATCATGCGCCGGGAAAAAAGGGAGAGGTAAACACCGGCGGTAAGGGGGAGGGACCTAAAAGAGGAAAGGACGTCCGTGAAGGTTGCAAAAACTTCACGAAGCGGCGGAGATCGACTTGAGGAGGTAATCCTACTTTCATATTGAAGGACAGAACGAGTAAGGGGGAGGAGGAGGTTCATAGCAAAAGATTAATAAGCGAATGACCGAGGGGGAACTCCTTCGAGATATTGGACGGGGCATTACAGTCTGTTGTTTAAACCTCAAAAGGAACCGGCAGGGGGAACACTTGGGATCAAAGTGCAGCAAAAACGCTTCCCGGGAAAAGTCCTCGACGTCCTTATTCATATGGAGCCAGTGCTAAAACTGAAGGGGGGATGTTCAGGCATAATACTCTTCGGTTGGTTCTTGCGAGACCGGGAGTCATTTCGCCGTGGTTCCATGGAGGGTAAAATTGCTTCGGGAGAGGGAGCGGCGTTCCAACAGTCGACTTGTAATTGCATCCCATAGAATAGCCGTACCAGGGAAAGCTTCAAGGAGTGGTGAACTCGAAGGGAGGGGGCATGCCGAAGTGGTAACGCAAAAAAGGGGGGGGTTTATACCTCCTTGTAATTCTTTGGACGGTACAAGGTCTTTGGTTAGTAGCTTTGGGTCTCGGGAAAGAAGGGATCTAAGCACTTCTTCAGGGGGAAGAGCTCCTTAGCATGGAGGGGCATGTTTGAGCCCAAAAGCAAATGTACGTCCCGACGAAAAACTGACTGGAAGACAGGGAAACCGTTCAGGAGTCAAGACCGTGTCCAATCGTTCAAAACGGAAGGAGCGAATACTGGCAAAGTCGGTTAGAGAGGCTGACTTCTAGGAACCATAGAAAGAAAAGACACTATGAAAGAGGTAGTCAAATGACTGTTGGGGGGGGGGACAATACTCCGAGTCGCTGGGGGGCGTTCGTCATTTCCGGCCGGTGGCAACTTTCTTTATATAGGCGTGAACAGGAAGGAAGGTCAATGCAAAAAGGCGGAGGAGGGGTTTATCAACTGGAGGTAAAACAGTTTGCACCATACTATTAAAGCTCAACAACAAGGAGGAAAGAGAGATCCTACCTAGATAAAGGAAGGGGTTTACAAAAAAGGCTCGAAATTTTCTCACACCGAAGCGGGGGTGCATTGGCATTTGACGGGACCGTGAAACGGCCGCGCTCAGACTGGGGGACCTTTAAAAGGGTTCCTGACCGCAGACCTAGACGCGTTGCCCAAAAAGAGTTCAAAAAAATCCAGAACAAGGAAAGGGGGGTCTAAAGATTGCAGGTAATAGAAAGGAAAATCCGTGACTCTACGACGTTGCCAGGTCGTCGGGTGTAAGAATTTACGTTTAACAAAGGGGGGGGAAGGTTGAACGAATTGAAGTACGGGGTTTCTGGGAGAACTTTACTGTAAAATGAGCAAAGGCCGTTTTAATCGATACCAAGGCTACGGGAAAGGTTGCTCGAAAGGGAAAAGAGGGGAGCCATGCTGATTCGCTGTCGTCCATTTACTAAGTCAAGAAGTTGAGGGGAGAAACGGTGAAGGGGAAAAAAAATTATGGAAAGCACAAGAAATCCCTGGTAAGCTCAAAGAGGCACAAAGATGATCAAAAAAACTTCTTCGGTACCAAAAAAAAAGCGACGGTTCAGGACCCCGAGGAATCCTTAAGCTTCTGATTAACGCGGCTCCGTCTCCGAAAATTAATTACCGCGCAGCGAAGGGTGGGTGGAACGGGAGGCGCCTGAAGACGACTGGAAAATACCGGGCATGGGAAAAAGGATAACTGGGGGGGGAGAATTCTTTCTCTCCTCGCCACCGACGATTATTGGTCGAACCCAGGAAGCAGCGGAAGAAGGCGCAGGAGTTTAATACGGAGGGGGGGGGGCGGCCGGAGGCACGAAGAGGAAGGAAGGAAATTTTAAAATTGCCAAAGGGCAAAGGGACATCAAGGGGTAAAAGGGGGGCTGAAAGGGCACGTCAGCACTCGGTCAAGTCTAAGGAAGGCGTCAACTCGTCAAGGAGGGGGAAACTGGGTCATAAACCTCTCGCCACGAGGGTCTACGCAAAGGAGGGGGGGCATCGCTAGCAACTGAAAGAGAAGTCATGGGGGGGGCGATCCTAAGTGAAAAGGCTCGCGGCTGTGGAAAAAAGGGAACGTAAAAGGGGGTTTCCAAGATACTCTGGCAACTGCAAGCAATGTGGGGGGAGGGACTACACAGGGGAAAACCAATTTCCAGGAATTATTGCCAACATACGCACCCAATATCTTCGGAAAGGGCACAAGATGGAAGGGCCTTGAAGAAGCCGCCGAGGTGCTCAAGTCTTTTACAACCAGAGAAGGCCCAAAAGCCAGAAAAAATCAGGCAGTTCTTCGGCAAAAGAAGGGGGGGATGATCAAGGTCATAACGACTACGCCTACAAAGGTGTCCCGATATAGCAGTAAAATGTTTAGTTTTGGCAAGAAAGAAGTCAAGGATCACGAAAACGGGGAGGGAGAAAGAGAACCGGCGAAAAAAAAATCTTGGTAACTTGGAAAAAGACACTCAAGGGGCACTACATAAGCCATAAATACGTGAATCATACGGTCCTTCCCTGACGAGAAAAGATGAGGGTGTTCGCCGGAGAGGGAATTATTTCAAAAAGCCTATCAAAGCAAGCGAATAACAGCTAAGAAATTCCGGAGGGAATCATCGAGAGAACAAATGCGCAAAGTTAAGAAACGCATTTCGGGAAACAACCCGTTCAGGTCAACGTATTGATAAACTGATCCTGGGCTCGGTTGGGGAGAGTCTCAGTTTAAACAGAAAGTCTGTCGGGCCGGCAACCGGGATATGAAGCGGGTAAGTCTTCTCAAAAAGTCAAAAAATCGAAAGAGCTAGTCCGACTGGGGGAAGAGGGTACGGGGACTGCAACGAAGGCATATTACCTGGTCAGCAAAAACTGCTTTGGGAAAATCATCGCCGGAAGAATCCCGGCGAGAAGGTCACGAACCCCCGTAACAACAACATATTTCGTCCTCAAGGCAAAAACTTTTATTCCAGGGCATCTTTGACGAAGAAAGGGCGCCTAAAAAATCCAAAAGGGGGGAAGAAAAAAAAAAACCGCTGAAAACCTCGGATGACGGGACGTACTGCTCGCATGATGGGGGGGAGCTCCAGCTCGGGGATAGGCGACATTCGTTCTGGAGAAATGGGGGGAAAAACGTTATCCTAGAGGAAAAAAATCTTTCTATGAAGAAGTCTTCAGGATAGAGAGAGAAAAACGGAGTTGAGTGGAAAAAGATTAATCCTGATAGGCTTCCTCACGATTTTAAAGACTCCAAAGAGGTCTACAGATGAGAAAAGAAAAGAAAAAGTTGAAAGGGAGCCTATCTCAACGAGAGGGGCTGCGAACCATCATGCAGCAGGGGAAGTCGTCACTCAAAATGCAGGGGGTGATTTTTGCTAATAAGGGGGGGAAAAGAGGGGATTGGAAGGAGCAGGAGGATTTGGGGAAGGGGAGAGCCGTCATCAAAAAGTTTTTGCACAGAAGAATCCTGATTGGGGCGATGGGCGACGGTACGGAAAACGATGCAAAGAAAGAATCGCTGAAAAAAGGGAAGAGGGACGGAAAGTTGCCTCGGAAAACTCCCTTGCGACGTCACTAAGTCGTACACTACCTCTGGAGACCTGATGCAATGAGGGAGAAAAGGGGGGGGAATTAAAGATTCAATTCTGGCGGCAGAAGAAGAGGACTTTCGTACAAAAAAAACTTGATACTGCAAAACGCCTGATCGTTGAAAAAAGCTGACGGGAAGCAAAAGGTTGAGAGAAAGCCGGGGGTCAATCTTTTCGCGTGAATTCAGAGGAGGGGAAAAAGCTGTCATCGAAGGAGGGGAGGGGGTTCGAAACCGTGGGGGACAGGTTACCTGTGCATGGTTTACAGAATCCAATCCGAGGGGGGGGGAGGGCAAGAGGAGCTTCTGTAGGAAAGCTGCGCAGACTCCTGTTCTGGCGTGTCGAAGGAAGGACGTTCCCAGTAGGAAATTTGGGGGGGGGGGGGGGGGGGAGCGTCGTCCGGGTTGAGAATTTTAGAAATCACGTTCGGAAAGGACTTCTACCATCGGCCATAGTTCATAAAGAGAAAGATCGGGGAAGGGAGGGGGAGCTTTCGAAACCAAGAGGAAGGGTGATCACGGCTGGAGGGGAAAACTAACTGCTATAGGAGCAGGGACATGTCATCGGATAAATACTTTGAGCACCGAGGAGGGCTCTCCACGCCTCTGAAGATGCTCAATGAAAAGTAGGGGGAGCACATTGTGGGACAGCATGCCAGTGAACGGGGGAAAAGGGAACGAGTTATCGTATCCACCGGGGGGATGGACGTATCGGCAGGCCGTATCAAAATCTGGCTGCCTTTAAATGGGGAAACAAAAAGGCGAGCTGGAGAAAATCTTAGCGGGAAGGAGGGAGTCTCGCGGGGGGGAATACCAATGAGGCGACTATCCGTTGCGAGAAAACGGGGATCGAGGGTGAAAATGCTCCATGGGGTTTTGACGCCTTCGGGTATGGTGAAAGGGGACAGACGTCTGTTGCAAGGGCTTGAAACTCGACGGAATCACCACTGCTTTGGAGCACCAAAAAAAAACTATAAAAACGTTAGGAAGGCGCAGACTTAGAAAAATTGGCCAGGGTTGGCCGCCGCTTCGGACTGGGGTGGATTTCCTCGCATAATAAGCAGCGAGAAAAAAATTCTCCACAGGGGGGACATTCGTAGGGGGGGAAAAAGTTCGTAGGCTCTAATTTGAAGGCGCTGTGACGGTCCAACAATTCACGTGGGGCGCTTAACGTCAGGGAGAAAAAAGGGCAATGAAGCGGAGGCTTTTGTGGACTCGCGCTGTGCATGAAGAAGGTACCGCAAGCAATTGTTTTGAATCCATGGGTGCCTTCTTGAAAAAGGGAGGGGAGGGCAAAAAAAGTCCTGGGGACAATCACGCTCAGAAACCATCGACTCGAAGCCGGAGGTAGTCAGTGCGGCAAGACGGGGGGAGCCTGATTGGAAAGGGGGGGAGCCCCATTCTCGGGTAAAAAAAAAACCCGCGACGGGGGGAGGGTATAACAGGGAAAAATCATTTACTACATACTGAGAACGTCAAGATTTACCGTTCCAGATAAGGAAAGGAAAGGCAAATTCGGGAGGAAAGGAAGATTTGCCGGCAGGACGGGGTATAATAGGGGAAAAAGATCACCTTACGGTTGCAGGGGAAAGGAATCTTTCGAAGGACGTTGGGGTTCACTAAGACCGAACTAGCATATGGGGCCAGGTGCAAAGGGAAGGGGAGGGATCGGAGGGAAATTTCCTGGGCGGAAATTGCCATTACCGGGAGGGGGGGAGAAACTACTACTATCCGGTTTGCAAAAACGATATAGGTCTGAGAGCTCTAGGAGGCGGGAAGAGTCATGGGGGGGGGGACAAAACGGATCGTCGTTCAGGGGTAAAACCGAAGAGGTAATGTTTGCAGGGACCAGAAAAAATCCTCAATAAGGTTAAAAAGGGCCGAAAAAAAAATACAGTCCAGGGGAAAAATTCCGGTAATAGGACCGCCATCCTGAGAAGGAAAGGAACCAAAGTTCTTTGCGAGGATTTCATCTGTGTTCCGCCAAAAGTATGTTATCTAGGGGGTTTATAACAGAAGCAGTCTCGAAAAGGGAGGGGGAAATCGTATGGGGGAATACGGTTTGACGAGGTGGACGGCTGAAAACGACGACGGTTTCTCAGGTAAGGAGCGACAAAGTAGTTTAAAAATCGAGACAACCTTGCGACGGAACGTTTCAGAGCATTTCTCTCAAAGGAGAAATGTCTGCCAGCCACTTGCGAAGGAAGGGGGGGAAAGGAGGTCTTTAAGTTTAAAAGGAATCGTTTATGGGAACTTCCGTGGCTTCTATCAGAAATCCCTGGTAAGTCAAAGGAAAAGCACCAGGGGAAATCGCGGGGTCTTTAAAAAACGGCCTCATGCACGCGCAAGATCAAACCCCGCACTGGGGGGGGGAACTCCTGTAAGCTTCGAACAGGCTGAAGGTAAAGGGAGGAAGTCGAAAGGGGGGGGGAAAAACAAACAGCCTTCAAAGAAGAGATCAAAGTTGAAAAGACCGATTGGACGGGGGGAGAAGTGAACCAAGACACGACGAAAGGGGTGAGAAGGAGGCCAAAAGAAGCTGCTGGAAAGGGGTCGCATCGCGTAAGACTGAACGTCCTGCGAGGCCTTAGCGCGGAGAAACATTTGTATCCGACGGGTGCTCACAGAAGCCGGGAAAGAGGTGGAAACGCCCCAGGAAAAAATCTTCAGGGGGGGAAAGTCAACTATCTCGAGGCGTAAACTCGGCATAGGAGTCTTCAGAAGGGGGATCCCCCCGCCTAGAAACGGATCAGGAAAAAAAAAGGGGGGTATTCAAAGAGGAAAGAAGAGAAGAGATCTCTAAGAGAAAAACAAGTCGAGAAGGGAAACGCCGGTTGGTGACAAAGTTCACGGCTTTGCCAAGAGTAAAGGCCTGACCGATACGAAGGGAGTCTACAAGAGAGGAGGCCACCAATGTCACGGAGGGAAGGTTCCAACAGGGAGCAAAAATGACGATCGGGGAGGGGAAGGGGAACACAAGAGGGAGCGGCGAAAGGATAAGCAGCAGCGGCACATGGGATTTAGGGGTCACTAAGGGGCTACATACCAGTGAAGGACAACCAATGCCGGGAAACGTCATCTTCTACAGGGCACAATTGGGCCTCTCAAATATTAAGACTTTAGCAGGGTTGCAAGGGGCAGGATAATTCATTGAGTCAAGGATGGGGGGCAACCTGGAAGGGGGAGCGAAAAAAGCGTGGGACGAAGGAAAAACAAAACCCGTCTGACTACATTTCTACAAAATAACTTATCGAATCTTTCAAAGGTAATCTTGGGGAACATCTCTTCGCAAGGCGAGATGGGGCACAACCCGGAAAGAGCACGGCAAGGAGAATAGACGCGATGAAAAAGGGATGGGGAAACATCATCGAGCAATTAAACAATCTCAAGAGGAGAAAAAAAACACCCACCAGGTCTATAAACAAACCTGCTTCACCGTCAGGAAAACTATCCTTCGCTTGGAAAAAATCAGGGGGGGAAGACTTCGTCACAAGGAAAGGGAACTCGGGGAGGGGAATCTTTCAGAGGACAAAAGCCTCAGATTCAAGAAGAGGTCTACGAGAGGGGTATCGTCGAGAAAAGATTTCAACGAAAGAAGAACCGTTTCGCCGTTAGGGGAAGACTCCTTCGCTCGTCGAAACCGGCCGAGATGGGAAAAGCCCCAAGGAGAAAAACCATATTTAGGTTTCTTCCTCCGCAAAAAATTTGGGATAAATTGAAAGGAAGGGGAAAGCGTCGAAGAAGGAGAAACAACGGATTGCGAAAAAAAAAAGACCACGGCCGTGGTGACACGACAGCAAGATGTTTCGCCGCAAGGGGCGACATTACGCAAAAGGGGAAAGGGGGAGCAATAGTCGCAAGCAACCGGGATCAAATATTCCCGGTCCAAAGAGCGAAACTGACGAACTAGGAGAGATCTCTCAACAACAACCACGTAAGAAGAGGAGATTATCCTGAGGATGTTCGAAAGGGGTACTGTACGGAAGCTGCGAAAGAAGCGCACAAGCAATCAAGGGAAAGGTAAAACGACTATCCACTGAGGGAGGAAATGGTGCTACAGGGAGGGGAGGAACACTCACGAGGAGGTGGTCAGTGGTTTGTTCGGAAGAAAGGAGTATTCCTTGGGGGGCCCGGGCGGGACTGGGAATTCAAACTCAAGGGTGGGACAGGGGAGTAAGAAGGGATGCATAGACTTTGCGACGTGAGGATCGCGCCGGGCGAGAGCGAAGGCAAGGGCAACTGGGGGGAAGGCCCCTTCAAGTGCAAGAGGACCCCTTTAACAAAAAAAAAGGGTTCAGAAACTACAGGAGGCTCCTCCGCTCGTCGAAAGGTGCGCAGGGGCAGGATGCATTTTGATAAAACTCCAAAGGATAGTGGGGAGAGCAGTCGATCTTTAGGACAAAAACGAGACTTAGATGGACACGCGACGAGAGTGAAACTCATCCTTACGGTGACCGGGTTTTGTGATATAAATTCGCGAGAGGAGGGGATGATTTTGTACCAGTGGAGCGCTTCGATGTAGAACGGCGGCTTGCCGTGATTCGGTCAGGGAGGACGCCTCTAAATTAGTGGAAAAGGGTAAAGACGGGAAAAAGGACGGAAAATCTGCAGGATCCGATTTCTGGCGAATGTCAAAAGGTACGTCTAGGGCTTGGGACAGGCTTCCACAAGGTGAGAAAATTGAGAAAGGGGGGACCTCACGTTCGGAGAAAGAATTCGACCGGAAAATTCCCCTAGATTCAAGACGATATTCGGCTGAAAAAGGGTTTTTTGGGGGGGGTTTTTTTCGGGGTATCCGTTAAGTCGATGACTTTTATCAAGGAGGGCCAACTGACTAACTGCGGCTGCCGTTAACCATGAAAGAAAACTAAATGAAGGGCGGGGGAAAACACGCGAGAAAGGAATCTCGCCGCGGAATGTGCACAAGGAAGATCTCTGGTGGGAATGGGATCATGCCGCCGGGGGAACGGGTTGGTACCTCGAGTGAGATTTACCGAGTTATCTATGGGGGGAAAAGAAATGAATGTTAAAAAAGAACGATCGGAGGAAGAGAGGGAAAGGGCTTATCTACGAGGGACAAGGGGCTCGCGATTTTTTAATAACAGAGTCTTCTACGATCCCGGGAGAGTAGAAGAAGGGGAAGAATGGAGGAAGGGTTGACGCAGTCGAGATAGGAACCGGTGCAGGAAAGCTTTTGCATGGGCCGTGAAACTCTACGGGCTGTCACAGGATGACTTTTATGCACCAGGGAAAAAGCGCGAGAAACCGTGGGGGAAATTCAGCAGAAGGAAAAATTTAAATCAAAAAAGGAGGGGAGTTTTTGGCCTCCGCTGCCTGTTTCTTTCCGCGAGGTCGGTTGAAAAGGATAGATCAAGTGGAGGGGAAAAGGCACCTGCCGTAGGGGGTCAAGTCGTCAGGAAGAGGGTCTTTGAAGCGCGGGAGGGTCTTTCCTCAAAGAGACTTTGGGGCGGGCGTAAAGTAGAAAATCAATGAAAGGAAGTCTGGCCAGTGAAAAAGGTTCTCGAAAGGGGGAGCAGTTTGCAGGCCGCGAGCAAGCGCGTTTGTGATAGCTGGGTGCCTGAAGGAAAACTCAGGGATTTTCGGGTTGCTCGAGGCACGGGAAGGGGAAAATCAGCTAAAAAGAAGGACTCTAAGCCAGAGGGAGGATTTTCTTCGCAAAAAGCAGCATTTGCGCCGATTTCATGGTGAGCTCCAAATGCGCGGAGGTCGCACGGGGGGGAGAACTGACTTGGGGGAAAAATTTCTACCTCCGGAAAAAAAGGGAAAGGTTCAAAGCCTTGACATAGGAAAAACGTAATCGGGTAACCGACGACTGGGGTTTTCGGTTAGAGAAGGCTGCCTGTCTATTAAACTTATAAATGGAAAAAGTCAAATGAACGGGGGAAAGAAATCTGGAGGGAAAGACTTTGGGTCAATACGAAGGGAAGGATGGTCTGTCGTCAAATTACCTGCGCAGGTGCAAAATTAGAGGTATAGACTGCTTGAAGAGGTGTCCGAAAAAAAGGAAGGGTCGGGGGGGGGGAAAGCTGACGAGCCCGGTGTTCACCATGACTACGGTCTGGGAGAGAACCACAACAACAAACGGAAGAAAGAGAGCGATCATACCCGAATAGCAGTTCAAATGCTCAGGAAAAAGGGAAACAAGGAGGTTTCATTGAAAAAAAAAAAAAACTTTCCGAAAGAGAGACCTAATACAGTAAGGGGAACCTTGGGCCGGGACGAAGCAGCCGATTGAGGAGAGGAAACCAATTTGAGGAGATTTCATCCGTGTTCACAGAAAGGTCATTTGATCGATGGTCTAAGTATACATTAAAGAGACGCAAATTCATTCGCTTACCGGGGAAATTCCGTTAGGGGTCAATGAGGTTTTGGGGGAACGATTGGGAAGGAAGGGGGACTTGAAAAGGGGATCTCAAGTAGAAAATGAGAAAATTCCGTTGGTAGTCGTGGATACCAAACCGGGGGCGAAATCCTTTGGGCCTTCAAAACAGGGGAAAAGCATGATGAAAGGATAGCAATGGACGAAACTTCGAGTCGATGGGTTTGGACCTGAGCGTGGGGGAGTACTTTAGCGAGAAAAAAGAGCCCTTTTACTGATCAAATAAGGGAAAAAAAAAGTCAAAAAAACCTCGGGTCGTTACCCTCGGGAATAAAGAGAAAACAATCAAAACGGAAAGAAGTAAGCTTCTCATTGAAAAGGAGCGTCTACTCTGGGAGAACTTCACGCGCAAGAATGTTTGAACGCTAGGGACGCCTTCAAATAGAAAAAAAAATTGGACAAGGGAAAGGATCTATTCGGGAGAGAAACGCCACAAAAACGAAGAGATGTATTCTCGTAAAGGCAAATTGAATCAATCTTGGATTGCCATATGCTTAAATAACTGCGGGGGGAAAGCTTCTAAAAATAAGGATCGAGAGGCACAGGGGATCCCCTTTTTTGCACTCCTTTGGGACATCACGTCGGTTCACAGGGAAGTTGGCAAATCCACAGAGGGAAACACCTTTCACAACTATCTCGAAAGGCGTCAACTAACATGCCGCATTCTTTCATACCGCTCGAAAAGGGGGCAGCCTGAGGAATCGCGAGCAGAGAAAGGCTACGATCCTCAAGTCGGGGGAATCCGCTTACGCCTACAACATTTCAAGGGTGGCCAAGGAAGAGCGGGAAAGACTGTGGAGTACGATCACTCGATGGGACACCCGTTCCCTGCGAAACATGCAAAAAAAAAGGAAGATCGGAGAAAGGGCACAAGAAAGGAAGCAGCTGGAAGGAAAAAAACACCGCGGTGCGCAATTTTCGTAACAGAGAGGGAGAAGCGAACGCTTTACGGGAAGGGGTCAATAGACGTGATCACAAATCTTCGACGAACGCTACAAGAGTGCCAGATTCATAGGGGTTTGCGGAGGAGTACTTCAGGGGATGAAAAAACTTTAGGAAAATGACTAAAAAAAACGGGGCCTGAGTCTCCAAAGATGGACAATGGGAACAAATCCCGAACGGCACGAGGCAAAATACTGAGCGGGGAAAAAGGGCTCACTAAGATGGAGCTGCACACTACATTCCGCCGGGATTATTTAATCAAGGAAACTGCAGCCGCTCGAGAATCGCTATTCATCAATCTGGTGAAGAAAATTAAGAAAGGGAGGGTAAAAAGAGGAGAAAAAGGGGATCAAACAACCAGGATTGAAAACGTCAGTATGGAAAAACGATAAGCTTTGGAATTCGTCTCGATTGGGTGGGAAAAGATCAAGACTGAAGAAAAACCTTGGGAGGGGGGAAAGAGGAAGGTGTGGAAAAAAGGAAAGATGCAACGCACTAAGGTCCGACGAGCGGGGCGTACTACTTATTAAATCTGAAAGGTAGTACTATTGGCGCAACGAAGACCAGGGGGGAAAGCTTCAAAGGGAGGGGGATCATAAATTCGCGTCTCGCGACCGCTCGAGACGGAAAGAAAACAGCAAGAAAAAAAGGGGATGGAAAAGGAAAACGTTCACAAACGGGATGAAAGCGTTGAACGATTCTAACGGCCCTCTTCTGATAAATGAGATTCCAACGTATGAAAAAAAGACTCACTCCGAAGGGGGGGAGACTACCGGAGAAAGGAAGGGTGTTCGGAGGACCCCGCGAGGGGGGAGGAGGGCGACCAAATTACGCGAGACTTGGGCGAATGCTTTCGCCAGGAATCTTTCACTTTCCAAGAGCTCGGAGG
>Ga0179593_1543501_pt1 | contig 27053 bp, 23 predicted proteins | sample CZODoug2_1_08_16_FD_185931 | JGI IMG/M metagenome (GOLD analysis project Ga0179593, IMG submission 185931) | Vadose zone soil fungal communities from Angelo Coast Range Reserve, California, USA - CZODoug2_1_08_16fungal (PacBio error correction) | ecosystem: Environmental > Terrestrial > Soil >...
AGGAAAAGGAAAAAAGGGATCTGGGTATAGGCGGAAATCCTAGCTCCGAGCAACGGGCCACCATGAAAAGCGGGTATCGCACGTAGCACGCAGAGTCCCCTGCGTGCGACCGGGGAAGCAAGAGGGGGAAGGCCGACTGCAAAAACGCCGCGAAAGGAAAGAGATCTACAACAGTAGGCAAGCGGAGAGGAGCAAAGGGGTTTCATTAAAAAGAGCGGAACCTAGTGAGTCCATATGTGTCATGCTCGACAGGGAAAGGTGGTCGCAGCCAGACACACGGGGGGGCAAATCCTCCGAGCAAACAAGGGAAAAGTGGATGTCTGGGGGCCACCAATGGCGAAAAATTCTTAGCGGGGGAAAAAGTGTTACCAATGCAGAAGAGAAAAGGAAACAAAAGTCCATAAAGAAGGCTACAAATCGACTCCAGAAACATGAACCGGGACATGTGTAGTCCGGTCGCGCCGAAGAGGGGGGAGTTCGTCTGTGCTGACCGGGTGTCGGAAACTTAATGGGAAATGGAGTTCATCAACCACCACACGTGGAGTGCGAAGATCGCGGTCAAAAGACCGTAATAAAGAATGGAAAAACGGAAGTAAACTAACCGTTCCAACGGGGAAGGCACTGCGGCCAGCGAGAGAAAAAGAGGGTTTAAGACGTTTGAAAGTATCGGCTGAGTGCTGTTAGAGTAAGAAGAAGACGAAGGACTCGACGTTCAAGTGGAAATCTAGAAAGAAACGATCTAATTCGCATCGCGTCTAGTAAAGGCCTATGGGTACGCTACGCGACGACAGAAGTACCGCAATGGAAAAGTGGATTGCTGAACCTGTTTCCCAAAGAAGGGGCAACGGCGGACCACTGACGGAAGGGAGAAAGGACCGACGCAAACATAAAACAGCTCAGTGTCGACGCAGAACGCGGGCGCACGCATATCGGGATGGAGAGCAGAGGGGGGTGAAAGGCTGGCACATTGGGGAGAATGGGACCAGAAAAATCTGGAGAGTCCCAGGAAAAATGTGGGACAGGGCAAGATCAAGGAGTAAGCCGTGGCAAGGGGATGGGTGGGAACACGAAGAGCGGAATAGAGGGGGGCTTAATAGTCTTGAAAATGCGGGGACACTGGCGGCTTCGAGTTTTGTAAACAAGAGAAAAAAGAGATTCGTAGATAGACAGTTAGAGATAGCGAATGGCGCAGGGATGGCTGGGACGAAGAATAAATTACTGTTGGCTGTGACTCACAAAGTAGATTATAGTAAGCCGCTTTGGTGAGAGGGGACTACAAAATTAAAGAACTAAATAAATGGGGGTAAAGTGGGAGAAGACGGATGGGGGGACAGATGCAAAATGAGGAGACACAAAAAGGGCCAGAGTAGGCGGGGCTGCTTGATGAAGAAGTTCATAAAAGAAACTTCGAAAGGAAGAAGGAAGGCAGAAAATTGAGTGAAATACGGTAGTCAAGCAACAAAAGCGCCAATGTGTACACGGGGACGTAGGAAGTGAAGAAAGGAACGGGGGGACGGAATGCAGGCAGTCCGTCTTCACGGTCGGGAGGCATCCAATGCGCGGATGCTGCGAAATGGAGGGAAAGCAGACGTGGGGAGCTCCCAAGCCGGGGGACGTACATCAAGAGATCTAACAGTGACGAGCTGAAAGGGGGGGAAGAATTTGTTGGAGCAGGCTTTGCAAGGCAATGCTTCGCTTGGGAATATGGGATAACACAAACGGATTCGGACAGAGGGGGGAAATGAATTAACTTAGAAATAGCGGACAGGGGAACGCTAGGACTCTGGATCAGGGAAAAAAAAAAAATGGAGACAGTGACCCGGGAGCTAATTGAGCGCAATTCAGGACCGGATCGTTCTCATGTGTGACGGGTGACGGGAACGCACTGGATCAGGAAGCATACCGTGCAGTGAGCGACTCCTTGAATGCAGATTGATTTAGAGGAGGGACTGGACAGAGATAGGGAGCCTGCAAAAGTTTTGCGGAGGACCTCGGCGAAGCAGCCGCAAAAAAACATGATTACGTTGAGAGAGCATAAGGTGGAGGGGACAGTATCGTCTCCATGCAGGCATAAAAATGGACCGGACGGGCGGAGCTTTGGGGCATCGCTGCCATCTTGAAAAGGGGGGGAAGGGACGCAACGGATACCAAACATATGACGACGAGTCGTCACAAAGCAACACCCCGAAAAGAAAGACGAGCTAAGCCTCACAAGAAAGGTCAGGAGTAACTGGGGTACAGGAGAGCCGCCAAATACAAAAAAAGCGCGTGAGGCGTCACCAACAAGAGTCTCAAAGCTAAGATCCGTTGATTGGTTGGCGGAACAACGGAAGCAGAAATAAGGAGGTCTGGGAAGGAGGACCTGAATGGACCTAACGTATGAAACAGCACGGAGTCACACGGGATAGAAAAACCAGCACCCTGGCGAAGCCAACGGTGGAAGCTGACTAGAATGACCGCAGCAGGCCAAAAGTCACGGACAGCTTACGGGAAATCACAAAGGACAACCACCGTGCAGTGCGAGGGAGGTGGGGGCGGACATAAGGGAGGTAAGGCAAAAAACGTATTTTTGAGGAAAGGGAAAAAATACATGAGCAGAAAGAGTCGTTACAAGCCAAGGTTGTAATACACGTGTTTCCGGATCAGGGTGTGGTCAAGGAAAAAGGAAGCGCACCGAGGAAAAACCTGGTGTATGTCCAAGGGCTGGGGGCGGGGAGCAGTTAAGGAGAAGAAATCGTGGGTTACAACACCGCGCCACAGAACCAGAAGATGGACGGAGAACCACGTGGTCCTGCAAGTACAGCAGCAAGAGAAATAACATCAGAGCGTGACAAACGCAAAAGAGCAGAAGGAGTTCCTGTCGTACGCAGAAGGAAAAAACACGATATCAAAGGGTGGGACCAGCGATTCATTGTCAAATCAGGAGGCAGGACCCCAAAACGGACATCCCCAGTCAACAAGGAATCCAAGCGGAGGAAGAAGGGCTTGTAGCGAAAAGAAACAAACATCTGATAGAAAAACACAACGCAACGGATAATACCCTCCAAGTGCAAGAAATCTCAGACGACTAACAGAGAGCGAAGACGTCTGGGGTGGAAAAAGAAAAGGACCAAAATAACAAGAAAGACGGGGAGCAACAAAACAACGTCGCCAAGGAATACTTCAAGAAAGACCCGCGCGGAAAAACGGGAGGTTCAACGAAGGTGACACGGCGACAAATGCACCGCAGCACGATGATTCACCAATCATAGTATGACGAAAAACGCGGCACAAAGACCCTGTAAGGGCCACTCGATAGACACCAAAGGATTGATGGGAAAGGAGGGGCCATAGTGGTGTTGGGGTGTCAATCAGTCGGGGCGAACCGTAAATTGGTAAACTGCGGGGGAAGGAGGTTTGCCGCCAGGTGAAGAGAAAAAGATGACAAAACACACCACTGGCACCAAAAAAGGCAGAACGGCCCTGCCATAGAGAGGCAGCGGGTAAGTCGAAAAAGGGGGAATGGAACAAGATACAGCCGACTGATGGTTGCGGAAATAACGGAAAAAAGAGCGGAAGCTAAATCACAGCAGAGAGTGATCTGTGGGGTCATTGACTGGAAATAAACGTTATAATGCCAGAGAGAGTCAAGCGTCGTCTGGAGCGAAGGACATGAGCCCGATCAGAAGCGCTTCATAAGGAATTCGTAGGCGACCCTGATAATCGCAAAGGAGCACAGATGATAAGTTCAAAACAGCACGAAAATCGAAAAACCGAAAATGAAAGGGGGTGCTGGGGACAACGGCGCGTGACAAAAAGGAGAAGGCTAAAACCGATCGTCTAGAGGAGGAAAAGGAAAAGAAAGGATCGCCTTTCATCAATGTAGGGCCACGCGAGGGTCTCTAAAAATAAAATGAAGACAAGTGGACGCAACATTCAGCATAAAAAAGGGCCGCTATGAGCATCACGTAGCTCGAGAATCCAGGAAATACTATCGGTCAAGGGTGGGGCAACCATGGGACAAAGACAAGTCTTATAACCGATGGCAAGCGTGCAATGCCAGCGACGAAAGAGGGAAGGCGGAAAAGTTAGAAAAGACCAGGAGATCGGCCCAAAGGCGTAGCGCTGAAGCGAAGTGGACAAAAGTTGAAATACAGGACCAAGAAAAGAAAGATATTTGGTACACCTTTTCTAAAAAAGGCGTCCGCAAAACGGAGGGGTCTGCATTGTTCTTGGATACGATGGCGGTGAAGCAGCACTCACTAAAAAAAGGTGAAAAAAAAAGTCTCAATGAGGCTATAAGATTCCGACTGGGAAGGAATAAGGGATTACCGGCCCAGTAAAAGGGCGCCAATCCCCGTTCTGAAAAAAGACGGCCAACCCACGTGGATCAACATGACGCCGTCGCGAAAATAGTCTGCTATGTGAGTACCCTGGGGGGGAAGGTGCAAACCCACCGGTCGCTAGGAGTGACCAAGGAACCCGGATAAAGTGAACCTCCAGCTGGGACCGATGTCCTTCAACTAGGTGAAGCAGCGGACGACTGCGCACAAAAGGGCGAGGCGGCCAGACCGCGACACTATGAGAGGGTAGAAAAAAAATGACCCGAATCGATGGGGGAAAATATCGGGGGAAAGACACAAATCCTGACTTCACGAGCGGTGAGGGACAAGAAGAGGCTCGCTGAGAACATTTCTCGAAGAGACAAAGGGACCGATGTACAAAACCATTACGACGGGGAACGGAAAAAAGACAATCCGAGAAAGCTCAGCCAGTCCGCAAACTTTGGAAGGACACACAAAAGAGAGTGTAAGTATGGGAAAAAAGACTGAAGAGACAAGGACTTGGACAAAAAGAAAGAAAAGACTGCGCACCGCCCGACTAAGGGTCCAAAGGAGGATGCAAGAGAAGAAAAAAAATACATTGGATGAACCGCCAGGGCATCGTCGAAGACAACCAGGATAGGAGGGAGACCCTAGACTAAAAGGGAAGGGAAAATGAAAATCACCAGGGTGGGGCGGGGGGTGGCGGGGTTGGGGGGGAGGGGGTGGGGGGGCAGGAACTTCTGTGGTTTCAAAGCGGAACATAAGCGAACCTGTGTAGTCATGATGGAGCGTTCTAAGAAAGGGTAGGACACTTTTGGAGGATGCCGTAGCGACCGGGAGGGAAAGATGGCCTGAGGAAGGCTGTCGATTGTTGCGTACACGCGCGAACAGCCACAGCACAGCACCAAGGTACATCGGAAAGTAAATGCGAGGGAGGCTAGGCAGTCTGGAGACAACGAAAAATTAAACAAGAAAACTACACAGAAAATCAAGCACGAAGGGGGATCTACGCAGTAGTGCGCCACAAAAGGCCTGCCAACTATCGGAGACAAACCGCCTTCGGACAAAGAACACATCTCGTAGTGAGACGAATTCGCACGAGACTCAAAAAAAGGAAGGAACCAAAGGAAGTGGCGGCAACAGCCGCTCAACCCGAAAAGTAAAAAAAACATGTCTGCAGAACCTTAGAGCACCGACGCCGTCTCGGGAAAGGAAGAATCTAAGTGAGGAACCGAGAAGCACACAACACAGACCCCGAACGCTCCGCGGGCTAACATCAGCGCCGAGTGGGGGGGATAATCCGCCAAAGGCACTAGCTTAAAGAGGGAAGAGAAGAACACGTCGTAGATCGTTTGTTGGGGAGGAGACATGTGATCGAAAACGTCGGGAAGGCGGAACAAATCATAACGGAAAAGCAAGGCGCGAAAAACTAATCTTACCGGCGAAAGAGGGGGAAGGTGGGATACTGCCACGTTACAATTCAAGGACAACCACTTTTGGAAGAAAAAGGAGAGATGGGAGGACCAGACAGAGAACAAAAAATTCGCACGAATGGGTTGCGAAACACGAGCGGCGCAAAAAAGCCGAAATTGAAAATCCTGCTCAACGAAAGAAGGTTGCATCAGACCACAATTTCACAATGCAAATGATGCCTGGGGGAGCATGAGAGTAGAGAACGTCAAAAGACAGAAAAGGTATATTCACGACACCAAACCGCTTGAGCCTCTCCCAAATCTCTCCAGGGGCTTCGAGAAAAGAAGGCGAACACCGTTATCCCGCAAGGAAAGGAAAGTGCCGAATTAAAAAAAAGGCACCGAGTGGAAAGAACAACTTAATGGGACCTGGCGAATAAATGCATGTGAAGAAAGAGGAGGGAAGAACACACTCTACAGGAAACGTGGAAAGTCCGAGGCGGGGGAAAGAAGGGTACGAACTCAAAAAGGTGAGAAAACGAGGGGTTCGAGTAAAGAAGAAAGAAGAAAACGGAGAAAAAGACAAAGTGATCCTTGATCGGGTGGAGAAAAATTTGAACCGCCCGACAGCGAAGGATACGGGCAGAAAGAGGGAGCAAGATGCTAATGAGGATCATAAGGTCTAGAAGCCTAAAAAAAAAAGAAAATGGAACGCGTCAAGAGCGACAGCCGACTCGCGCAGGAACGCGAAGAAACGCCAAAGAAGAGCAGGAAAAAAGGTAGAGCGCAACGTGGTAACGCGATTGCATTCCAGTATAAGGGACAGTACCCTGGCAGACCAGAGGGAAGAAGGTAAAATGAAAAAAGGGTCGGGCGTCATCACACACAGCAGGGGGGAGCACCGGCCGGAGGTACGAGGTCATCAAGTATCAGAAAGCCTTAGAAGGAGTGGAGGATCTCAAGGAGAAGACAGAAGCGCAATGGGGCCGAAAACGCTGATAGGCACGCCATGGGGAGCAGATCCAATAAAGAGCCAATGGAGAAGTTAACGGTTTCGTAGCGGGAGGACCCTCTTCAGTAGAATATAAGAAAAAATACATCTCGAGAAAAACCAAGAGGATAGAGTGAGAGAAGGGAGGAGAGGGGAAGTGCGACGATGCCGAAGCTTAAAAGGGGAAAACGAAACCCGCAGGACTGAATAAAATGAGGAGGGGGGACGTTTCTGAACCAAGGGTCAGAGGTGCTCTCTCCGAGGGGGAGGAATTGGCATAAATTACCAGCGGGAAAAAAAAAAAGAGAGCGCATCTTCTTTGACGCCGACATTCTAAATAAAAGAAGAAACAACAAGAGGGTCGCTTGGAATCTGGGGTGTCGAGTCGGGGAAAAAACAAAAAGGGAAAGAGGCAGCCAATTAGCAAAGAAAGGAGCAGGAATCATGACGGGAACCGATCACTAAAGGCAGAAACTATCGTTTGATAAGATTACGCTGCGGGGGAGGCCGAAGGGAAAAAGAGGGTTCATTCCAAATAAAGAGAAGACGGAAGGACGCGATTGACGGGTAAAAGCCACTTATCTCAAGGTTGGGAGGAGCTAAATGAAAACGAGGAACGAGAAGTAGGAAGAGTTCGAAGGGGGATTCCCGCCGAGCGAGGGGCTCAAAAATGAGTTCGGGAAACGAGTAACAAAAGGAAACAAAGGGAATCTAGCTAACATCCATTGAAGGAGAGCACGCATACGATTCGAAAAGGACGGGCGAGCGCGGTGAGTAGCGATGGTAGAGCGACAAAGAAAAAAAAATGGGGCTGGGAGGTTGGGGTGGGACAAAAACCACGGATTAGCGAACAGAGGACGTGTCCTTGAACAACATGACGACTTATCTTGGCTGGCGGGACAAAGGCGGAAGGTGAGGGCATGCGAATATAACCGGCGGAGAGGGAGCTTCGAGCGACGAAGGGTCGAAACGACGCGCGTCATCGCGACAGGCAAAAAAAAGGGGGAACTAAAGATCCCATTAAGTACAGAGCGATTGGTCAACAGTCAGATGGGAAAGAGAAAAGGCATCGCGCTAACAAAGTCAACGGTAGTGATACCGCATGGAAGGGCTTGGGGTCGGAAAGAGTCTGAGCAAAAAGGAGGTAAGCCATAAGACTACGCGGACGAAGAACAAAGCGAATAAACAGGGGGGAATCAGGACCCGGGAACCATGATCAAACGGGGAAGATGCGTCGTAAAGCCCTTAAAAGAACGGAGAAAGAAAGGTAAGGCTAATTTCCATTCAGTGTTAAAAAAAAAAAGGGCGCGACCCCCAAAAAAAAAACCCCTGCACGAGCAGCAAAGGAGAAGTAAGAAACACAGAACAGATGTGGGATGAGGGGGGGTTTTCGAGCGGGCAGAAGGGAGGCGGATTTCGGCGGAGGGCGGTTTTTTGAATTCTGAAGAGAAAAGACGCAGATGAGGGAAGGGGGAGGGAGGGGCGGAAAGCAAGCTAAGGAGCGAGAGGGGTGGCTTCGCACACGCGAGGATGTCTCACAAAAGCAGGAGAAGAAAGAGAACCATGCGAGACGGCGATTGGTGTTAAACGTTGCGGGAGGGAAAGATATAATGGAGCCTGAAAGGTGGAGAGGGAGAAGAAGCAACTACGCGTATTGAAAAGAGATGCAGAGCGCATGTTGTACAGTTCAAAGGTAGAAATTCGCCGAAATTGCCCAATCAAGGAGCGCCTCTACAAGGGGGGGCCAAAAAAAAACAACTCCGGGGCAAACTAAAGTTGGAGACATCGCTGCCAGTTTGCGAAGGGGAAGCAAGAGAAAGGACCTCAAGCGGATAGGCGGAGAAGAGCCGCGCCATCCACGAAACTCTCACGCCCACAGGAGCAAAGGAAAGGAGGGAGCTTTTCTGGAAAAAAAAAAGGGAGAAACCGGCGCGTGAATGGCCCAGGGTATAGAGCGACTTTTAAAAGGGCCTTCATCAACGTCAAAAAACGGAGGCGATGACCAAGAAGGGGCGCACAGGGTCGATATGGCACGCTTGCGGAAGCCACATGAAACCGGAATCAGAAGAAGCCTTCAGACACAAAAAGGTAAACTGGGAGGCAGGGAGAGGTTTGCTTCCGGATCAGGGGAACACACGAGGAAGTCTGGGCCACTGCCGGGAAAAGCGAGGAAAGATGACAAAAAATTGATAAAGACCAAGTATGCCGATTACTGCTAAAGGAATGGAGCAAAAAGAGCACGGATTTTGGGGGATGTTGTAAACAAAGCGAAAAAGGGAAAAACATGGTGATCAGATTATTAAGACCACACCCTATAGAAGCAGTACATAAAAGGAGGAATGCAGATATACAAAGAACAAACCGTACGTAAGAAAAAGGCGGGGAGGAAGGGCCAATAGAAACGCCAAAGTTCCCCAGAGTTCGTGGCACACTGGGTCATCTGCTAGGAAGAGAGCGGGTTCACCCGGTCAATCGAGAACAAAAGGAAGGTGGCTTACTCGAGCGAAGAGAAAAGGAATCGAGAGAAGGACGAGCAAAGAAACGTCGGCCATCAAAAATGCGAAAGTGAAAGATAGACAAAAGCCAAGAAAAAACCCCAGGGGGGAACAACTCCCAATCAAGAAGGACTCGGCGTGCAACGATCAAATCCGCGAAAAGTAGAAGGGAATACAACATAAAGGTAAAAAACCCAATCATGTCCTCCTAGGGAAAAACAGAATAACAAAAAGCCGTAAAAGCAATGAGAAGCATTTTGGACCCGTTTTCGGCTTCGAAGCAAAGCCAGGAATTAGGATCAAATAAAGAAAAAAGGAACAAATAACTTCCAAAAAAAGGAAAGAAAGTGACGAGTGGTAAAGGATGAAAAATTGGTCAGTGAACGGAAGCCTGTTAGGGGAAATCTGGGGACTGAAACTGCGGAACAATAAAAAAAAATGCGGCAAAGCACTTGTAAAAAAATAGAAAGTACCAGCGGTGTCAGGAGAGCCCCAGGAAGCGCCTTGGAGGAAAGAAGAGCTATATTCAATAAGGATCAAGGTATAATCAGAGGCTGCGCCTGAAGACCGGGGAAAAACGAGGGACGAATGGGAAGCAGGATGAAGCAACAAAGAGAATATCCAGAGGGAGGATTGGAAACAAGCTAGTAGGAGGGGAGGACCACAGGAAAAGGTGGCACGCAAATACGCACGAAAGAATACAACAATGACAGGAAGGAAAGAGCGCTAAATGGCGCTCAGGCAGTGTGGACTCGCAACGGCGAGGGGAACTTCAAAACGAAGTCAAAGAAGAGAAAAGGATGGTACTGGCGGGGAACCTATGCTTAAAGAGGAGTACAAGCAGGGATCAGAACAAAACACGGACAGGAAGGAAAGAATTGATTGCAAATATGAACATGGCACAGAAAAGGCTCTTAAGGCGTATCAATTAAAACAAACTCCAAGGAGGACGGAACTGAGGAGGACGGTCTATTACGGCAAGGAAGAAAAAAGAGACTAAGACTTTGAAAAAAATAAGTGCACTACCGGGAGGAGGCAAAAGTAGGGTGGGGAGTGTGGGGGAGGATAGAAATAGTGTATTGGGAGCGCTTACTGTGTGACAGAGGCATCTGAAACATATACGGGGCGGCAAACAGATACAAAACGGCCAAGAAAAATCCGTCAACTAAAATCAGTATCATGATGTCTCTCCCGAGGGCTGAACCAGGCGGGACCTAATGGAAAGAACTGGTGCGAAGTTACCTCGGGGTACCATCACCCGGATCCGAGGAAAGGAAGGCTGAAAGCTCGCCTTACAATAGGGGAGTAACCCGGGTCTGAGGGGAAAGATGACCACTTCGCTAACGGGGAGGATGAGGGGAAAAAAGGGGAATTAGGGAGGGGGGTGACAACTGAAAAGATCCGCGCAAGACCGGGCATCACAGTCAATAGCCATTTGGGATAAGTGAAATGCAAACGCAACGATGAAACACTGAGGGAACTACTGGCTCTTGGGAGAGGCCATAGCAAAGCGATTTTCATTTTTGGCAAAAGAAAAAAAGATCCTGGAGACGTAACTCGGAGAGACAGAGCGGAACAAGCCTTGCCCCAATGGGGCGGAACGACAAAATCGAAGCGTCCCTCGGGACCAAAAGGGAAGAAAACTCAAATCTGTTAAAAAGAAAATGGGACGGAAAAAAAAAAAATGATCGCAACATGGACAGAAAAGAGACACTTTAAAGTCCAGACAACGAAACCCACCGACGGACTGGAAAAAGAGGAGGGTGGAAAAGGCACGCCACAGCAACGGAGAATGTGGGATGTTCCGCCATAACGAAGAATACAGAACGACGATTAGGCCAAACATGCATGCGAAAGTACATCCTTTCGAGATAAGTCATCAGGGAGGAGAAAGAAACTGGGAAACGAGAAAGAACTCATGAATCGTAATCGATGACAGGAAGTCAGGGGAGGGGCAGAAACGGGAAAGGGAAGGTCTGGCAAGAACCGGAATTCTTGAGCGCGCCGGCGGTGCAATTGCAGGAATGGGAGCAGTGTGTACGGCGAAGAAAAGAAAAGGATGCGGAAGGTTCAAGGAAAAAAAGGTGGTGCGAAAGAGATCGGCCGAAGGTAGACCACTAAAAGGGGGGACATAGCAAGTGTATCCTTAGGAGTAGCTCGAGAGAAAGCCCTAAAGAAAGACGAAGAAAAAACGACCCGAAACAATGAAGAAGTGCAGCTGGGGACGGCGAGTACTCATCAACTCCTCCGAAAGAAGAGAAGAAACTCCCTCTCAGTGAAACACACTTCGAGAAAGTAAGGGAAACCGCGCGACTAAAGCGACAAGAAACTGCGCGCAAGGAAAGTCTCAAAAATGGGCCAGCAACTAGAATCAGAACACGCCGAGGTGTGAAACGCCCAAAATCAAAACACAAAACAAATACAAAAAAAACCACATTCTGACTGCAGCCGACGAACTAAATGGTGGTTGGAGGAAGGACTCGTCTCTGATCCCGCATGTCACAGAAAGCCCCGCGCAAAAACAGGGTCATCAGGCGATATTTGAAAGGAAAAAAAAAAGTAAAAGGGAAAGAAGGGACCAGAATAGATCATGGGAAAACATAACGACACAACGGTAACGGGCCACAGGAGAAAAAAGAAAAAGGGATGACAGCTTAATAAAAAAAAAAACGCTCTCGAAGGGGAGGGGGAAAAGGAAAGAACAAACAAAGGGCAAAAAAGACTGGACAAACGAGCCGGGTCATGGGCAAAGGAAAGAACCGCACCCCAGAGCGACTACAAAAGGCCTGAAGCGTATATATACGGATAAAAGAAAAAGGAGAGCTGCGACGACGTCTAGGTCATAAACAATGGTCGAAATGCAACCTCGCAAAACTCAACAGTAGCGGCTCTGAATATCCATGGCGAAGCGCCGGAGCCAGCAAATCCAATAAGTAAGCGTCACCAGGGGGATTAGCACAGAACACCCATGCAGATAAAGTGACGGTCACTAAGGGAAAAAAACCGCAGGGGGGATTATGGATGAGGGCGGTGAATAAAGACAAAGGACCCAACCCAATCTAGAGGAGCGCAGACCGCATTGAAGAGGGGGGCGAAGATTTCACAATCCATTAAAGGTGCAAAGCGTTGTCTTACCAAGACGGAACAGGAGATCAGTTGGAGGGGGGAAAAGGGAGAAGAGTGAAAAAAGACAAGAAATACATTGCTAGAGCATAAATGAAAGAGAGGCAAATTAGGGAGAAAAAGAAGCAAAAAAGAAAAGCGAGACTTCAAGAGAGCAGGAAAAAGACTGAAAGTCAGGGAAGAAAGCGAGAGGGGTAAAAACGTAAGAGCAGAGGATAAGCACTCCATCCTAGTCCCTTCCTGTGATTGCAGCCACAGTCTAGTTGTTGAAAGAATAGAAAACAGGTCTGAGGAGCTGACAAAAACAAAGAACGAGAGAAAAAAAATGACCAATAGAAATGTAATGTCAGATGAGACACTATAATTGGTGTAGCGAAGGGAACTGAGAAACTAAGCTACAGGGGAAATAAGGAGGGACGCAAGTCATAAGATTTACGCAAAGGGGAATCGACGTCAGAAGATTCAAGAAGTGAAAGAGCCGAGGATACATCTCAATAACAAAAAATAAAGAGGGAGTTTTCGCGGCGGACTGAAACAAGAATGTTCTTCAAGAGACTAGGGGCATAAGAGAGAATGAATCCGCAAGAAGGGGAATAAAGCTTACTCCTGGCCGGGCTCCAAGGGTGACACAGCGAGACTGCGAAAGTAGGAAAGAAGAAATCACTGCCTCTCGGATGAAGATTGGGCAAAAGAACGGAGGAGTCGCTGCTGCCGGGGGGAATGATGGAGAAGGGGATTTATAAGAACCCAGGATGAGAAAAAGACCTCCAGGCAAGCATGACGGGAACGGTATCACGTGCAGGACGATATGAGAGAGGTACAAGGAGAGGTAATTCGTGAGCTCGCTCTGAGGGTCGGCAAGGACAACGTAGAGGGGGGAGGGGTGAAAATGAGAGGACCGGAAATCCGCTAATTAGTATCTAGAGATGCAAAAATAAATCAAGGAGGTTATCCGCCACGAGAAAGGTCACTGCGGCTGGGGGTGTCGGGAACCCGGGAAACCCACCGGGAACTGAAAGAAGTGATGAGACAAAGCAGGTTCGAAGAGGGAAAATGGGGGGGCACAGAGAAGCTGAACATAAGAGATAGGGGCAGGGGATAGATAACCGACGTGTCTGGCCTAGGAGCGGCGAGGTGTGGGACACGCAATGGCCAGGCAAAACGCGGACGTGTAATGGTTTGAGAGTGGACACGGCTAGGGACCATGGGATGAGAATATTCCAACAAGGTGGGAGCTGGGGGGAGGGATACGTGGAAAGGGGCAGGGAATACTAGTCCCCATGCGAGATGGGGGGAGCATTGCGACATAAGCGAGAGATCGAAAAGACACAGCGTCATCGAACAGAAGATCATAGAAAATATCCAAAACTAGGAGAGGGCGAGGATCAGATCTAAATAGGCTGAGGAAATACAAAGGAAAGGGTAAAGCAGAGAATTGAGGGAAGGTTTCGCTCATTCGCAAACATCTACTAAAGCCAGAAGGGGGGGGTAAACGGAAAAACGCTGTTAAAAACGTGGTGGCCAATAACAGCTGGGAACACTGGAAATGAAAGGGGCGAATCCCTGCAATAGCCCAACGGAAAAGAACGGGTCCGCAGAGAAAGAAATTAGGTGGAATAGGGAAAAGAAAAGAAAAGTGAGCTCCCCATGACGCCTGCCAAAGAATGGCAAGATCGGCCGGAAATCAACGGTTCAGGGCTTTTGAACACTAAGCATGCTAAGTGAGCTTGAAAGAGTTTGGGCCTAGAGGAAGTTCGATGCATGGTGAAATGAAGGGCGCGCACGTAGAACTGATAATAGAGTGGAAGCTAAATGTCCCGGACCAAAAGGAAAGAGGGAATGGAAAGAAAGAAAGAAGTTGGAAGCAGCGGAGTGAATCCGCTACCTGGATAAGTTCGGATGGTCTCGTCGGAATGGAAATAGCACAAGTAAATTATCGCTGAGCGGAGCTGATAGGAAAGTAGCCACGTTTGAAAGATACGCGATACAAATCGCTTTCCGGAACCAAGAAATAACTAGAAGGGAACGGGGTTACATTATGGAGGGGGAACTGCCAGAGCCTCTCACTCTCAAACGATTATTATTGGTGGAGCGCCGTTTAAATGGGCATGGTCTGGGAAAGGAATAGAGTGAACTACGCCGGAAATAAGTAGATCAAAACTTCGGAAGAAAACATACCTAAGAAGAAAGGACCTGGGAAGGCCATAAAGGACCGAAAAATAGGACCAAGGAGATGATTGCTGGGACGAAAGCCCTCAGTACTAACAAAGACGGCATGAGAATGAAAAATAAAGAGTCCTCGGCTCTTGGCGAAGCCAGGGGAAGTCACCGTCCGGGATAAGGCTGAGATGCAAAAAGCATAAGTGACCGTAGGGCGTCTATCTACGGAAGTTAAAGAGGAATCCACGTTGCAGAAGCGGCAACGGAGAACAAAGGGGGAAAACAATTCCTCTAGTGTTAATCCCGGATTTCTGCTAACAGAGGGCTTCGTCGAGGGTCCGAACACACAGAGAAGGGGTGTGCACCCTGCTAGAAAAGGGCCTCGCTGCTTTCTGGGGGGAAACAGGGCTGCCGGAGGCCAAAAGGATGATGGACCAGGGACGTGCCAAGAGTATTTAGGAAGAAAGAAAAAAAAAGAAAGAAAAAGAAGGGGGGAATCAAAAAAAATACAAAAAAAGAAAAAGGAAGAGGAAACGAAAATGGGGGGGTTTTGACAGAAAGGGGGGGCGTGTAGCCGAAAATCTCATAGGGACTCATCAGAAACCAGGTTACAAAAAAAAAGGAGAGGGAAAAAGGTCGCGCAAAAAAAAAAAGCTATAAAAGTGTGCATCGGGAAGACACTTTTCTAGAGAAAAGATCCAAGGGCAGAGATTACGTAAGGATTCTCCTTGTCAGAAAAAGGTCTGACAAAGAGATCAAGCCAGTCAGAAAAGTCACGTGAGGCTCAATCATATAGCAAGGGGAGGTCCACCCAGAACGCGGGTCCCCTCCAGCGAGGAGTGCAGCGCATGCTCAAGAGAAATCGCACGATTCCGACCATGGCAAAAGGAGCCGTGGGCAGTCGATGAGGTTGTAGGGCGAAGGAACAAAAAACTGAATAAAAGCCTCGTGCCGGAACGGAAATGAGAAGAACGTGTTTGGCCCAAGGGGGGGTATCTAGGCCGAAAAAGCTACAAAAGCATACAAGAAGGTGAGCTACTCAAAGATTGTGGGAGTGTTTAGGTGACGAAAGGATGGTGCCATATCAAAGACCGTTAAGGCTTCCAGCAGCAAACGAGACAGCGAGAGCAGCCTGTATCGTCAAAAGGGAGAACGCCTCGGCCTATGCGCTCGAAATGGCATAAGAATTGCCAAGGGTGCACATCCACGAATGGACTGGATCACAAAGGGACTAAATGGTAGCAAGGGAGGAGATAGAGGATCCGGCGAAAAGGGAAAGCATTGCATGCGAGTTAATGCAGAGAAGATTTTCGTATCGCGGAAACCCCTGAGGGAAACACGATCTAATCGGGAAGGGTAGGAAAGAGACGACGATCGATGGGAGAAAGTGTCCAAACTCAATCGAAAACTTCAGATACAAATAAGATCCTGTGGAAAGCACGTGAGTAATCACCAGGGCCAACAGATAACTGGCAGCTCCAGCAAGGAGCAAGAGGGCACATTTCAGGAAGAAACATGCTACGAGAGGGAAATCCGGATTAGCCGTTTTAAGAAGAGAAAGCTAAAAGGATTGAGAGGACTGGAAGGCCGGAGAAAGTCCATTCAAGCGAGCGTCCCTTTTGGCACTAAACCAGAAGCAAAAAAGAGGAGCTCAAAAAGAAAAAAGTAAAAAAAAAACGAAGCAAGAGAAGAGGTAAAAAAAAGAAAAAAAGCGAGAAGGAAACAAAAGGAGAAAGAAAAAAAGGGGAGAAAAAAAAAAGAACAAGAAAAACAAAAAAAGGAAGGAGAAGAAGAGGGGATGGTAAAAGAAAATACTTCTAAAAGTTCGCATGATGTGAAAGTTCTTTGATCTTAAAAACGAGTCACACTTTCAGGAAAAAAAACAACTGTTCAAGATAAATCAGTCAACGGCACGCGGCTTTCTAGAAAAGCGCTGCGGATAGAATCATTAATAAGAAACTCTGCTCCCCGGTGAAGAAATTACAAGGGAATAGTGGAGAGCGGCAGCACGGGGCCGAAGACTCGCTGAGAATTGTGCTGACACGTTGCGTTTGCGGGGAGTAATAACCCACCGGCGACTGAGTGCCTACCGCTGGATTGGCAATTTACTTAAGAGGATGGGGAATATGGGAACCGCGACTAGGGCCGTCACTATTGCTCACAGAACTCGAGAGGAGCCCAGAAGAGAAACAATTTTATATGGCTCTGGGGGGAGGAAAAACTCGAGCGGGGGTGACACAAAGGAGAGTTCTGCAGACGGTCTCGAGCTAAAACGAAAATGTGGAAAAGGTGTCGCCTTAGGAAAGGGAAAAACAAGAAGGATCTGGGAAAGAGAGGAGCACTGGTAAAAAGAAGAGGAATAATGATGGCAAAGGCGGGAACGGTAAGAGTACGACGACAAGGCTTCGAGCCGAACGGAGAGGTGTAATGAAGCCAAGTTGTAAGGAAGGAAGTAGCCACTGCCTTCTGAAAAGGGGGGGGAAGTCTAGAAGAGGGAAAGCTGCACCACTCAGGGACAATTGGCATCAGGCCACCAAGTGAAGGAACCCAAAGTGAAAAAGCCCCAAAGAGGCTGATGCTACCGCGGGCCATTCACGCGGGGGCTTATGAGCCCAGCAAAAGAGCGGAAAATTGCCGTTCTGCGAGTCGAAAAAGAAGAGTTTAGAAGCGCCTTCGGTGGTTCCTAAGAGAGATTTTGAGAATTTAACTTTGGGGGGGGGGGGGAGTCACCAGGAAGGAAAAGAACGGGAGGGATGCCGAAAAAGGGAACGGAAAAACGTTGATGAGCGGAAAGAAAAAAAAAGAAGGGGGGGAGGGGCAAAAAACCAGTAGTCGAATTTGCTCAAAGACAAAACTCCAATCCGGCATCTTAAAGACAAGAGAGGTTGGCTTCTCAGGGGAGAAGCAAAAATGACAGGCCGGCTGCCAACATCGGCGGGGACCGACAACGAGAGAAAGAAGAGCCTCAGAAGGATGGTTTTTCTCCTGCGATATACCCAGGAGGGAGGTCGAAGCAAAGAGAACCTCAGTGGGAAAAAGAAAGGAAGCCTAGGGGCACGGTAATCAAAATCCCCTGAATCAGACACCTATTGGAGGACGCAAAAGGACTCAAAAGAGTCAAAAAAGAAAACTCCGCTGAGCATACCAAGCAAGGGTGAAAAGACAACAAGGCACTACCCAGACGAGCTAACTCGTATGATCATTTTGGGGGGGCAGCAAAGGCGGAGCGCAAATCTGGCTAGGAGAATATCAAGAAATCGCAGAAAAAGTAAAGCTTCCTGCTATGGGAACGAGACCAGCAAGGGATCTCCACTGTAGAGAATGGGGGAAGATAAAGGTAAAGCGTTTATTGAAAAAAAGGGAAGTAGGAGGCCAGAGAAGATACCACTAGGGGTTCGCTAAAAATGCAAGAACGCGTCCAAAGCGGGACTAGGAAGGGATACGGATGAGCGAATTCCCTCACCCATCGTTCAAAAAAGAAAAAATAATGCCGGGAGGCGCATTGCGAGCAGTGTCAGGATCAAATCCTTGTCGTTGATCAACCGAAAAAAAAGATTGAAAAAAAAATCGCTCATAGAGGCGTAGCCAAGGGGACATTGCGTGCTGTTCAAAAAAGAAAAAAGATTGTCTCGCGAAACCGTGAGGATGGATTGGGGGGGAGGGAGGTGGACCTCAAAGAGAAGACAAAAAAACACTCCTATGGGCAGAACATCGTAAAGGCTGCAGGCCGCGCCTGGACACGGTGTACTAGTGAAGGAGAGATAAAGATTCATTTCACGGAAAATGGAGAAGAAGCCGCCAAAAAAACAGGCGAGCTTCGACTGGAAAAAAAACAAAAAAAAAACCAAAACCATAAATAAGAACCAGCAATAAAAAAAAAATTATGAGGAGAACATATAAAAAAACCGGCGAAATTTCCTTAATCTGAGAGCAGAACAAACGAGAGACAGCTCAGAAAACGGCTTACCTAAAGAAAGAGCATACCGCCCGACGTAATAACGAGAGCATCGCGATGGAATGAAGACGTAAAGGTATGTCAGTAGATGATTGAAGAAGGGGATGAACTCGGGCGGCGTCGCTCGAAAACCCAACAAAGGAAAACCGCCGGAATAATAGAAATAAGGGCAAGAGAGAAAGTGTGCGCCTCTTTATGAGGTGAGAAAAGCAATGGTCAAAGCCCAAGGGAGCGGGCAGGGGAATAAGAATCAGAAAAATAGAAACCCTAGAATGGGACAGGGGTTGTGAACACAGATGAGCCATAAAGAACTTATTGAATCGAGAATCGACCGAGAAGAGCTAGAACACCAACGGATTAGAGGAAGAGGGGAATTAGCGCACTGCGACGATTCAATAATGTCTTATGAGAAAAGGGATACGCATGAAATGAAGACGTCCAAGAGAAACTATTATCTGATGGGAGAACCAGACTGAGAGCGGTCTTATTAAAAGGGGGACGCGACGGAGGAGAAGAAGAGGAAGACAAGGCTAGAGGGGAGAAGTGACTTCTAGGGGGAGGCGGCAATGGTGTGCTTGGGGGGAAGTGAACTGCACCTCAAAGAATGCCAAGTTAAACATATAGACTGAGGAAGAAATAATGGAGGAAAAGTATCACTGGAAGGAAGGGATAGTCGTTTCCAAAGAAATGCGAGGAAACGCCAAAGGGTACGGGGCAATACGTTGGCATCGCGAGTCCAGGAAACTGGCGAAAGGAAAGAGCGAAAATTCGCGTACAGGAGAGAATTTCTGGGATCGCATCTTGTGATCATTCTGTGAAAGGAAGGCCGCCACGGGAGGGAAGGTCGGCTGCTGGATTTCGGAACCGAGAAAAAAGCAAAAGGGGAAATGATCCTGGATGAGAAGGCCGACTGCAAAAGGAATGAACAAAGGGAGAGGACTCGCCGATTCGATGGTGTCGGGCGGGGGTGGGACGTAGTTAGAGCACCTCCAACTCAAAAAGAAATGGGGGGTTTGAGGTTTCAAGTGAGGAAAAATAGTATTGGTGTTCAGGAAAGGAATCGATGTTGCGGCAGTTAAGATGAGGGAACTCGAGCGCGAGCGAAGATGGGGGTCGATAACATAGGGGAGCGAAACTACACTCGGGAGGCGAACCTAACCACATCTAATCTCCGCAAGAGGGAATCAGAGGGGTTTGGGCTGGCAATCCAGCGGGGCAACTTGGTGCTTGATTGAAAACTCGGCGAGAAAAAGAAAATAAGAAATATAAAAACGGCGCGGAAAAAAAAAAACAAATCTCGCTGGCGAAGCCCTTTTCGGGCAAACAAATTAAAAAAAAAGAAGCCACTTAAGAGTGGAGCGAAGGGGGCTGGATTCAGGGGAGATGCGACGAAAAAAAGGGCACACCCTGCCGGCACCCAAAATTATATTACGATCACGACCGAAGGCGAAGAGGGGGTTAGTGTAACCGGTCAAATAAAAAAGAGGCGGAGGGGGGAGCAAGAGGAGGAGGGGTTCTGGAGGGTGTGAGACTTAGCAATAGACAGAGAGGAATTATGAGAATTTAAACCCGGTGAACACGAAAGGAACGAGGAAGCTCTACTGGAAAAGGGTCTTCGCACCTGGCTCATAAAAGGGGAGAGAGCAGGCGAGCAGAAGAGAGCGGATGTTTAGAGGTCGTTCTTGGAGAAATAGAAGGTGGGAAGACACATGAGGGAAACAGACCTCTCTAAGAGAAAAAGCGTTGAAAGAGGGATCTTGTCATTTCAGGGGAAGAATTCTGCAAGGAAAGGCTCCACTCAAGGGAAAAAAAAAGGGAGAAACTGTGCTACATCGGGGGAAAGGAAATGAAACTGCGCGGTGAGGATTCCAATCTCCAAAGATAGGAAAAAAAAGGGGCACGCAAAAAAGAATAACCAATCAGTAACATAATGAAAGAATGGGAGGCGTCAAAGGAATACAAACGGAACGGCGTGAATGGCCAGCGAGGAAAACAATAGTAGTTCAGGGAAATCAAATGATATATTCACAAGGTCCGAATATACGAAGGGTTTTCGCGAAAAGGGGGGAAAAAAAGTTGCCAGTCGGAGGAAGAGGATCCCGTTGCAAGCTTCGCAGCAAAAAATACGACAGGGGAATGGCTAAAATTCCGAGAGGAAGAAAAGAGGGCGTTCGTCTGTCGCGGCAGAAGCGGTATGTAACTGAAGGATAGTTTCAGCGCTGATTTTCGGGTTACCAGGGTGCAGTAAATGGACTCAAGAGATGGCCAGATGACGGGTGGCTTGGGGAGTTGGGGTCCTCGATCTAAAAAGGTTGTGTGATATTGGCGGAAAGTCCGCGAGTAAGGGGCGCACGGGGGAAGAAACAATCATAATTGAACATACGGCACTGGGAGAGGGGGATCAAAAAAAGACAATAAAAGATCCCAAGCTATTGCAGGAAAGAGAGGCAAAAAGAAATAGGGCCTGATGCGTGGTCGCTATAAAAAGGGCTCTCGCGGGCGTCCGACGAAGGGGACACGAAACAAAAGGGGAACAGTACGTCGGTCAATCAACGAGGTTGGGGAGGCCCACTAAAGGGTCGACGCCAAAGCGGGAATGGGCAGAGACGACCAGGTCTCGAGAAAACAGAAGTTCCGGGGATGACAAAAACTCAGCAAAAGAGCAGAAGAAGGCAACCTATGGCCGGGCAGCGGGGCAAAACGCGGAAGAAAACCAAAGAGTTTTGGGCCCGAAATTTAAAAGGAACAGATTCAAAAAAAGTGGGGGATCACTATGCCAGAAAAGAAAGCCAAGCCAGGACAGCAGCTTGTGTAGTGGGGGGAGAGCAAATGAGACTGGGACAACCAAACAACAAGGGAGAGGGAAGAATCATCATCACACGCTGGACGAGAAGGCGAACGTGGAAGGAAATCGGATATGAACGCCTGGACGATGGAAACAAACTAGGAAACCAACAGGGGGAGAGATGGATGGAGATAAAAAAAAACAGACTAAGGGGAAAAAAGGAGAGGGGAGGGGAAATCATTCGAAGAATGATTAAGTTGGGAAGCTCGTAATACTAGAGTGACTAGTCCAAAGGAATAACGCCACTACAAATAAAAAGGAAAAAAATCGTAGATGATTACAGAAAGGTCGAGAGGCTAAAAGAAGGGGGCACTCTCCGCGAACTGACATAACTCTATACTACACGCAGAAACCGAGAGAAGGACGTGGAGGAATAGGGAAAAAATGATCCCAATGCGCCCAAATATTCAACCAAAAACAGCAAGTTTATACAAGCAATCGGAAGCAGGCAGCGCAAAGGCAGAGGCGGCATTAATCTTTGGAAAAAGAAAAACCATAGACATCGAAAAGCTCTGTGGAAGGAGTCAGCGACGACGGCCCGGGAACAAAAGGAAACATTACAATCTCTCATATTGCCACCGGGAGAAAAAATAAAAGCGGGCCGGCAACCGGTCTGGGGAGGTGAGTAGTGAGAGGTCGAAGGTGAAAAAAGGAGAAATAGAATTCCAGCAAAAGAACAAAAATGTCCGCAATGTCTCACGAGACTCCGGCTGTTAGATGCCGGATTAATGCCAATTAATGGCGGTGCAAAGGCTTTCTCCGGGAACAAGGGGAAAAAGCACAAGAGACTTGGGGCGTACCGGGAGGGGTGAAAACCGTCGCAAGAATCGACAGAAACTGTAGGATGAAGGGGGGGGATTGGAGCAGATGAATCAAACGGTGGACAACATAAAGGGGAGTCGCGAAACGGTGATGCAGAGAACATTTGCGATCTGAAAGTCAAGAAAAGGGGGGAAAATTGGAAGATCAAGACCAAACCTCTAAGAGAGTTGAGGGGAGCAACCGGGAGAAAGCTGTCGGCGTCAATAAGACGAAAAAAAACGGACCAGGGGGCAAAAAAGGAGCATGACACAAACCGTGGGAGTTCCTCTTTAGCCTTCACGCACCAATTGGGAGTAAAGAGAATGAAAACAAGGCGTGAGGAAAAGAGGGTGGCAGACGACGAAAAAGAAGGGGGACGCGCCCTCCGTTAATTATACAAAAGAAAAGGCAGAGAGTGCACCGGGGGTGCCGACAGGGCGCAGAGGCACGGAAGGGAAGAAGGTCAAGTCCTTTTTAGAAACCTCGCTTGACAGAAAAAACCCTTAACAAACAACACCGGGAGCAAAAAGAGTTTTAGTTTAAGAGCACGAAACAAATCGCCGATGGGAATTGGAGCACCAAAACGAGGGAAAAGTTGTGGGAGAGTCGTATTCTTATCAACTACCGATAAGGATAAACTAAAAAAGGGTGAAGAGAGCAGAAGTTGGTATAAGTGGACGGTTTGACAAGATAAACGAGTCAGAGCCAAAGTTTAAAAAAAAAACGTGTGCTGCGGGGAGCATTAGGGTCGATATGCTACTCCACGAGGGAACAAATCGAATCCTGGAAACGAGGAGTTGCTGAGCAAGAAGGTGACAAAAAAAGACAGACTTAATCCAACGATGGAAGGCATACAAACACCATTCATAAAAAAAACTCGAATTGAGCCTGAAAAGAACTGCGCCCCCTTAGCACAGAGTTAGAGCAATAACTCAGAGCCCGCAGTAGATCTGAACCTGCAAAGGGGCAAAGGAACATAAGACCCGAGATCGACAGGTCTAGGACAGACAAGAGAAAGGTCTGACATTACAGCACAAAAAGCCGTCAGAGCCCAGATCCGCGGTGAAACCCAAGAAAAAATCTGGTCAGATCCGAGCGGCTTGGGGGTGAACGAGCAAAGTTAGGCACACTAAGAGAGAAGAAGAAACATAACTTGAGCCCACGGAACGCCAACGGAAGGTTCGGAAGAATGTGACCGGAAAACCAGAGAAAAAAAAGAATGGACAGAGTTCCTGTGACCACGGACAGAGGGAAAAACGAAGCCGTAGCCATCAGAGTCATAGGAAAGGAGCTACATTGGCGGAGAGTTAAAGCACACCGCCAAGCAAGGCGCGGGGAAGCGGATACAACGCCGAAAAAGAAAAAAAAAAAATTCGGAAACAATTCACGAAGATAGGGATAATTCATGCTTAAAAGGGAAGACTATGACGGACAGCGGGAAGTCCTGAACCAACAGCAGCCAACGCGTACCACGCCCCCCCAACAAACCTAGCTCGAGCCAGCTGAGAGCACATCATCTCTGTGTCAAAATAAGCACGACGCCGAGGTCTCGTGAAGTGCGGGTCTGTGGGATAGAACTAACGCGCAACATACCGATGGACCGGCGTTACTATAGGAATCCAGATAAGGAGTGGTGTGCGGAAGAAAAAGCGTACGGATCTCGCTCTTGGCGCGCTCCGTCGAAAGCTGTCGGAAAAAGCGGCTGCGACGTCTGCGCGGAGAATGGAGTAGGGGGTGGGGGGCGTGGCGTGTCTAAATCTTAGGCAGGCACGGCGGTGTGTATGAGAGAGTTGTGGCCGGCTGGAAAGGCGAGTGCATGTCGGGAGAGTGGGGAATGAGCAAGCGAGAGGACGCATTGGATACGCCAATTGGGGAAACGAGCAGAATTTCGCGCGTCGTGTACGCTGAGGGGCAGAAAGAGGGACCAACCGGAAAAGAAGAGGAAAAGGAAGGAAAATCAGCGGCGAGCATTCCAGTGAGACAAAGGGAACACTATATCCTGAAAGACATAGCAAGAGGCGCGAAGCGAGCAAAGAACAAAAACCGAAAATGAACATAGGAGCAGATAGCTTTGCGCCTCTTTAACAAAAGAGGAGAGGGACAATGAATAAGAAAAATAGGGGCGGAGGAAAACACGGCCAAAAAAGAAGGGGGGACACAACGGCCAATAAGTAGAAGGCATCCCCTCGGTCGAAAAAAGTCATCGAGAAGAATGAAATACATCGAGATCCAACACAAGAAAGAAGAAGGAAAGGAGTTAATCGCGGCAACGAAAAGGTCCTTCAATGACATGGGAAAAAGAAGAAGACGGAAAAACGAGAAACAAGGCTGAGAATAGGAGATCGAGACAGGAATTTAGAAAGATCCGCGGGGATGATTAAAAGAGAACTCTAAAAGTCCTAAAAAACACAGATTGACTACGATACCAAGGAGCGAGAGGAGTGGAAAGCTGAGGATGACGGGGGAGAACCAAGTAAACTTGGCGTGAGGTGAAACGACAGGGTCTACAAGGACGTGAACGTATCGGAATGACGGAAGCGTCGCTGAGCTTCGGTAAAAACAAGTGCTGATTACGCTGGTGGAAGCGAGGTTGGGAGTAAATACAAAGACTTGACCGCGGAGAGTCGGAGACGTGCAACCGCATTGAGAAACTTCGCGGTCATTGGTGCGAGGGAGCGAGATTCACTTTATGACAGGTAAAAAAAGGATGCAAAAAAAAAGGCTCAAAAAGTCTAAAAAGGCGCCTTAATTTACCAAAAATAACGACGACGGAATCTAAAAAGAGCACAAAGACTGAACTCTGGGAACATAGAGGAGAGAAGAGGCTTCGATGGGCCTGCGAGCGTGGTTCTGGTCTAAACGGGGAGGAAAACCTCCTCAAACCAATGGGGGGGGGGGGATTGGGCCCGCGGAAACAATCGGAGGGGGGTGGTCCGGAAACAGGCAAGAATGAGGGGGGGGCGGCCAAAAAAAGCAAAGAGGACTCGAGCAAGAACGACTCTGTTACGATGGACTAGCGGGTGAGGGTAGAAATCAGAAACGCCGAGCTTGGCGTCGATCAGCAGCTATGACAAAAGCGCATATCCATAAGGGATTGCATGGTCGACGTAGACAAAGGGCGAGACAGCGGATGCCAAGTGGAGCAGAATGGGCTGCGAGGAAAGCGTTTCTCAACATATCGCGAAATAAATGACTAGCGGAATAACGTGGATCTTAAAAACGTTTTTTTAAAAGGGGAAACCAGGAAGCTACCGTGACTTGACGATTACAAAGAATAGCCGGAGAAAGGTTGGAAGACAGGATATGGTGGCGACGTAAGAAAAAAAAAGGCCAACCCGGCGAATAGACTAAGGAACGACAAGAATCCGATGTGGGAGTGGGCCGGGGAAAAAAAAACGAACGAAAGGGGTATGAGCCAGCGGATTGAATAGCGGCCAAACTTGACTGAGACTGGGAAAAAAAGGAAGAAATGACTGTTGAAAAGGAAAGGCCCTAAAGAATGGATCGCATTTCGATAGTGGGAAAGGGCGGGCCAAGAAGGGGGAGCGTCTGAGGGTCTCGCGAGCAACGAGAGGCGGGGAAGGCATTGCTGGATCAAAACGCCGAGGTTTTGCGGACACAAAAGGAGAAAAAAACGGGCACCAGGATTCAAGGGGGGAGCGGATTGTTCATTGGAAGGTCGGAAGCAGTCGCACGGGCTCAAAAACAAGACGTTTGGGCCTCCGAAGGGGGAACGCAGGCTGCAAAAAGGGGGGGCGGGACGCAAAAACGCCTGTCAGACTTATGGACCACGGAGGTCATGCGAAGCGCGCGAACAAGGAAAGAGAAGCCCTCACCAACGTAAATGACAGGCGGCCGCCCGGAAGGTGAAGTGAAATGGCCAGCTGAAAGAAGAGTTGAAAAAAATGCGAAATGGGCTTCCAAGAGAAAAAGAAGGGGACGAGATGTTGAAAAAGAGAACAAATGACCGTGGGCGATAGCGGCTAAAGAGGAACTGGAGCATCCAAGTGCCCAAGACGGAGTCTACTAGAACAAAATAAGTATATGGGAAATTCACGGCAGCGAAGAAAACCGGCGTACGGGAGTGCCCCACCTGGAAATAAAATGGCATCATCTTATTGTCAGCATTAGTTCTCGGTAAAGGAAGGCTCCAAAGGCGGGTTTCAGAAACAGGAACCAACGGGATTGGTCGGGATTTAAGAGCGGAAAAGGGGTATGGCCACATTGGTCAATGCAGAGAAAAGGATCGAGACGCGCAAATCTAAAAAATCCGAGTGACCACCGAAAACTGAAGGAGGTTTAAAGTCTGTCGAAAAGAAGAGACAAGTGGACGAGGAGCCATTGAAGCACATGGCTAGAGAAAAAGTAGGAAGAGAGAACTAAGGCTCCAAGGAAAGCCATAACCGAAAAAGGCAATCAAAAGAAAGCGACGGGGAGTCAAGGAAAAAAAAGAAGGTACCCCCCACTCAGTAGACAAGGGTGCACGATAAAGCCAGCGTGACGTGACGTGAGCAAATTCACGGTTTAGTGGGCACACGTAGGCACAGGGGGGGTCATCTCTAGACGCATCCGTCAGGAGGGAACCGATTTAAGAACATTGGTTGGGCCATTTAGGGGAAAGGGAAGGAAATCAGAAACCAAGATGCAAGAAGCCAGACCACTCTGAAAAAAGCCGGCTTCGGTAGGAAATAGAGCAAAAAATTAATTCAAAAAACGGAACGCTTAAAAAACTAGGCTAGCAGCACGCCTGTTGGCTTGCGAGTCCAAGGAGGTCAAGGGCTTATAATTCCCTAAATGAGTGCGCGTCCCGGAGGGGGGGGGAAGCCGCAATTGCCAAACCTAAAAGAAAACAAGAATGACAAGGACCGGATAAACGTACGGAAACGGAGCAGGATGAAAGGAAAAAGATAGTCGTGAAAAAAGATGATTGAAGAGACAAAGGGACACACATGAGAGGGCGCGCCACG
>Ga0179593_1409053_pt1 | contig 27052 bp, 27 predicted proteins | sample CZODoug2_1_08_16_FD_185931 | JGI IMG/M metagenome (GOLD analysis project Ga0179593, IMG submission 185931) | Vadose zone soil fungal communities from Angelo Coast Range Reserve, California, USA - CZODoug2_1_08_16fungal (PacBio error correction) | ecosystem: Environmental > Terrestrial > Soil >...
AAGGATCCCGAGAGCGTGGGTTAGGGCTGTGCTCACGCAGGGCGTTATCAGAGATAGGCCGGTCAGACGAAAGAGAGACCTCTGCGGAGGCAACGCCCATCCCTGAAAGGGAGGTACCGAACCTCAACGCTTGCGAATTATCGGCGAGATCATGAGAGAATACCTATTAAACCATGAAGACCGCAAAGGAAGCCAATGTGCGAACGCATAATCACTCAATGCCCTAAAAATCATCCACTAGGGGAAAGGGCAACGTCGCTATACGGGGGAGGATAGAGGGAGGCGGCGGTCTGACCGGGCTACATGGAGGTCCAGAAGTCTTTCGGGAAAAAAACTCCAAAAAGAGATGGGGTCTGGGTTAAGAATCGATATCGAGTTGAGGGAGGTGTAAGGGAGGAAGGATAGAAGATGGGGCAGCTTGAGAAGGGGTCTGCCCACAAGGAAAAAGGGGAACTTCTTGCTACTAATCGGACTCTGAGAAGCTTGAGCTTGACACAGAGGGAGGTTGCGCGTACGCGAGCTCCAGAGAGGGGGAGGAAAGAGAGTCCGCGAGGGGGTCGCAGAGAAGAGCCGCGAATGAGTACCAGTGGACCAGTCTACTGCCCCATGATTGTTCCTCGGGAGGGGAACGAAGCGATGAGTTACCAATGGGCTAGTGCATCAATGCAACGATAAAAAGAAGAACTGGGCAGGGCGCTTATTCCTTGGGAAAAACCGATATGATGGCTGGCCTTGACTGTATAAGGGGGAGTCGAGAAAAAGCAACTGCGATCTACGAGGAAGGAGAGAGAGAGAGACGCGGTTCTGGAAAAACGAAAACAGGCAGAACGCAGCTGCTACATGGTGACAAAAAAGAAAGCATCTCTCCAGGAAACGAATTCGGAGAAGAATGACCTTCCCTCGAATCGTGAAGGACAAGGGGATCCGGCTAGGCGAGGACAAGCTCACCTCTAACGGAGACCATGGTTCAAGGCGCGTATTAATAAAAGTCCACCATAACAAGCCAATCCAGGCGGAGCGCGTCGATGATAACGAGGAGGACTAGGCATCGATTGGAACTATCCGGAAAAGAAAGATAAACTCTCAAACGGGAACGGCACTAGGCAGGACAGCTCACTCGTAGGAGAAAGAACCTCATCCCGGTGAGCTTTGTCATAACGGGAACAAATAGAAAGGAACAAATCAATCAACCAGACAGTTCCGAAGACTCGAGTAGAAGATACCATTCCACAAGCCGCACTCTCAATCTGGGTACAGCACGCCGGAAGGGAAGCGTCAATCATCCTTTGAGGGACCTCGTGAACAGCTTGACAAGAAAATACGATCTTAGAGGCTAATTGTGGTCGGGCCTGGAAAAGTATGTAAATGGGCGAAATAACGGGGGAAAGGAAAGGTCTAGGGGAGATAACTCATTTTTTAGGGGAGCCCTTATGAACTCAGCCGAAAGGCTTGTACCAAGCTCGATCTCAGGGCACGCCGTAGGACGAAGCAGTCGGGTCCCGAAGCCTCGAAGAGAGGGAAGCGCGCAGACCCGGTAAACAATGGCCTCAGATGAGTGCGCTAAAAGGGAAAAAAAAAAATTGTTCCAGTCAATGATCGGCAAGGGCGGTCAGGAAGAGGGGCCAGGGCGACTCAGTAACGGAAGGGGGAGGGGTATCCTGGGAATCGAGAAAAGTAGCCAACTAGGCAAAAAAGAAAGAAGGCTAGCAAAAGAAGAACTCCGCTACATCGCGAAAACGCGTGGTTAACAGAGAAGGGCAAGAAAAAAAAAATCAATGCCGGAGGGCGGGCTCTCCAGCCGAGAAGGTGACGTTCGTCGAGCTAAAAACTGGTCTGAAGCGAAAAAAAGGAAAAGGAAGAGTGGTACCTCTTACAGGGGTGCAGAAGGCAAAAAAAATAACACGAAAGAGGAGAGGAAAAGGGAATTTAGGAGCACGGGACTTCTAACCAATGCTTCTCCGGAGGAGACAAAAAAACCTGAAAAATGCGTGGCAGGGAGATCCTGGGTTTTCCCGCGATAACCCAGGATAGGGGGGTGATGATGGTTGTTTCTGGAAGAGGCGAGGGGGGAGAAGGGGATTCGGCCGCAGCAAGTGGGAAGGAAGAAAAAAAGCAGGGGTCCGGCAAAAAAAAAAAAATGCAAGAGGCTACGACTTATAGAAGGGGGATCGGCGGGGGGGGGGGGGTTGTCTGGGGGGGGGAGAGAAAGGAGATTAGACGGCGACCTTTGCGGGAGGAGTACATATCTTCGCAGGAGCCGACATTGAGGTCACAAAGAGCATGAACCCGAGAAAAGGAAGGAACTCATGCGGAACAAAAAGCTGCTGAAAATGCGAGGAAGAAAAACACCACTTGGGGTAGGAGCGTTTCTTTGAGTAAGGCATATGCGGGCCGAAAGCGGTGGGAAAAAAAAATTGAGGAAACTAGGGGGTAAAACCGCAGTAATTAGCGCAGGGTAAGCTCACCGGGCAGCAGGGGACAACGTAGATCAAATCAAGCCAGGGGGAGGGGGGAGTGTTTTCCTAGCAAAGATAAACTTTTGAGCAGGGGATCCGGGGAAAATTAAAAAAAAACAATAGATATCTTTGGTTCAATGAAAAGACAGAAAGAATACGCTGAGAAAGGGCACAACGGCCTGGAAGAGGAAGAGGAAAAATTTTCTTACAGAGTTCGCAGCACCCAGGGATAGGAAAAAAGAAAAAACTAAGTGGCGAAAGGAGAAACTTACTTTAATGGGAACTCCCACTTGGTTTAGGGACGTGAATCATATACAAGAGGAGGGCAAGCCCGAAGACCCCGCTCTAGGAAACAAAAAGGGAGCGGAATCTATTTGAAGGGAAAAGCCGCTAACATCGTCTGAGTGAAGGAGGGCGGCCGTGGGGGAAGCTGTGTTACCCAGGGGGAGACAATGGGAGACGCCTTGATGAGGCTCTTGGGGGGAAGAAGGAAGAAAACGGCGACCACAGCACAAGAAGGGGGGCGATCTAAACTAGTCCGATCCTTCAAAAAAATGGCTTCGAAGATTAGGATTTAAAAAAAAATGAAAACGGAAATTTGTTCTTGTATTGTCGTGCGGGCAACGCGCATGCGAGGATGAGGAAGAGGGGGGGGTCGCTCCAGGTTATGAAGAGACAAGGCCATAAAAAACAGAAGGGAAAAAAACGCCGGATCGATAGAAACAACAAAAAGTGAGGGAAGATCTCAGGCAGAGGGGAGGGAGGGAGTGTCCTCTTAGAAAGAAGGGAGGAGGGGCTCACATCCCACCTTGCATACAGGGGGCGGACAGATTAGAACAGCGCTGGGGGAGTGGTGCAACCGCAAAAATAAAAATAATGCCAAGGAAAAAACATCGCGAAATATACCAAACCACGAGGGCGGTCCAATCTCGAAGACTGAACTACGGGGGGGGGGAAAAGGGGGGAAAAGACTCTCCGATCTTGGGGTGGGGTGGTACTCGGCTTACTAGGCGTGCACCATAAAGAGCGGCAAAAACGCAGCTGCCAAGATGGGGCGACCCTCATGAAACACGCAGAGAAGGGAATTATTTGCTTCAGGAAAAAGAGCTGACACCCACCAGTGGTTGGGACCATCAGAAAACGGCTGGACTAAAAGGGGCTGGAAAAGAAGAAAAGGCATCGAAAAAAGGAGGAACGTCAGCTGAAAAGAGAAAAGGCAAGGGAACACAACGGAGACAAGGAAAAAGGGGAGGAGTCAACTCCCAACCTATGAGGGACGAAAACGTCTAGTTGCACCCATGGACTGAAGAGGAAGAGGTGCTGCCAGGGCGCAGCGCTAATTTCAGTTGGGGGGGGGGGGCTAGGCTGGGGCGAAAAGAGAGGAGGTTTGGAACTGGGCAGGAAAAAAAGAGAAAACAAAAGGGGGGAGACCCCTTTCGAAACGCTAGAAGAGTTTCTCCACTTCACCAAAATGAAACCGGTTTCGATCACGTGGTGAAAACGGAAAGGGGGTAATGAAACAGAGAGAAGAATTATTCTTGCACCTCCTACAACGGGAAAGATACGAAGGCCCTAGAACATTGAAAGAACCTAAACCGACCAAGAATGGTGGGGGCGACCGGAAGTCAAGTCCAGTATTCGCTGGGTTAACGAATAGTCTAAGGGCCGCACAGTAAGGACTCCGGAAAACATTTCTGCGAAAGATCGAGGAAAATCCCAAAGGTAGAAGGGACTAAACAGAGGCGATAAAAAGAAAAAAAGGTTAGCGCGGGGAAAGGATACTGAATTCTCGAACACCTAGGGAAGTTAAAGGTGCGGACCCTTCAGAAAGGGAAAAAAGAATAGGGGGGCGGGGACCACAACGCTGAAAAGTCTGCAAAAACAAAAAAGAGAAGAGGACAAAAAAAAGCATCAAAGAAAACCTTTTCTTGGGAAAAAAAGTAACCCCAGGGGGAATCTCAATGCCCATAAAATGGCGCCAGGTGGGCAAAAAGTACTCCGCGCCCTGAAGGGGAGGCCGAAAAGTGATCGGATCATCAAGAAGAGCAAGAAGCCTGTGAGGGGAAAAAGCATGATCCACGGAACCAGGTCCGATCCTACGAGAAATCACCGGGAAGGGAAAATAGCCGTTCAACTTCTGTCTACCAGGCAACCTTAAGCGATTAAACCGTCAAAGCCTGTGGGGGAGAAAACTAAAATCAAGAAAACTACTTTTACGGACGGGCGACGCGCTGGGGTCTAAGATGGAAAGGGGGAGTAAAGTGTTGCAAGGAGAAGTAGCCTTAGAGGGCACAAGCCGCACCAAAGGATCGAAAAGGCATCTCGCAACCACATGAGACCACGAAGAGAGCCAAAAGGGCTTGCGGATCCGGCACGGAGAGCAAAAGAAAGAGATGGGTGAAATTGTCTTGGAGGATCCTCGATCGAGAGTCCGGGAAAGGGGGACGACTTCCACGAGGTGCGGCGGAGTTAGGCGGGGGGGAAAAGACGCATCTGACGACGAGAGAGTCGCAGATCGGAGGAAGGGATGGGGGGGACATAGTCAAAAAAACACAATGATTCAAAGAAACAAACCGTAATCAATGACGAGCTAAAAAGGAATCCATCAACGGGAAATCTCATTACCAAAAGAAGGGAGACCGCCGATAGAGAATTTAGGGCGTGAAGAAGAACGTCGGAAAACTGGGGGAAAGGATTATTGACATGGTAGCCAAGAGAGTCAGGGGTGGAACTAGGACAGAGGGGTCAGAGGGGTTGAGGGCCGTCCTATCTCGAAAGGACTTCTTTGCCGGAATTTGGCGGAAGCTGACTCTAAAAGGACGGGATTGGGGGGTGCGACTTCGGCTTGTCCAAAAAAAAAGACGGATGCGACGCGGTCGCAGAAAATGCGGGGCGCTGACCGGATCTTTGAAGGAGGCTTGGTCGTCCGTCGCGCAGAGAAAAACGAAAACGGACATCGAAAAAGGAGTTTTTGGGGGGCCAGCGCAGCATGTAATGGGTGTAAGGGGAGGGGAAAAATATTAATCTCCCTTCCTACGGAAAAAGAGGGTATCGGGCTGGCAGGTAAAGGCACGCCGAGAGTGAGAAAAGTAATAAAAGGGGAGGGCCGGACAAAGCTGAACTGCACTCGCTGGAAAAAAAAACTAAGGAGGGGGTCAAAAGGCAGCAAAGGTTAGGCAATTGGGCCAAAATCATCAAGCAGAGGGGGGGGAGGGGCTGATCGGAGGACGATACCTATCTAAAACAAACGGAAGAGAGAAGATTGGAAGTCGAAGAACAAACGACCGTCTCAACAAGGAAGCAAGGGGGGGGAGATAGGACCGGAATAAAGAGAGTCGGAGGAAATCCAGTTCTAGGGAAGGCTGGAAAACTAGCATGAAAAAGCCAGGGGGACACGCGGCGCAAGGGAAAGCGACTAGGCGGCGAAGGCGGCTGCGATAATCCAGCGGGCCGCAATCCCAAATAACTGAGAAAAAAGCGAAAAAAAAAAAAAAAGAAAAAAGGAGAGCCGGGCGACGATGGTCGAGAGCGGCCATAGACTACGCAAAAGGAAGGAGGGGAAAGCATGGAATCCAAGGGGTCCCGCACTCTTCTCAGCCCAGGGAGCCCAGCAATACCACGGCGAAATCGGAAAGAGGAACATCGACTAAAAAAGAACGAAACGCGGCGTAGTCCAGGATAGAGACGCGGTCAACCAAGAGACCGGGGGAGAAAAAAGGATCAGGGAAAAAAAAAAAACAGGTCATCAAGAAGAGCGACCTCATAGCCTTCACGCAGCCGCCATAATAAAGAACGAGCGCCTTAATGTTGGAAGGAAAGGGGAATGGAGGTATGATGATCATTTTAACGCAAGCATCGCTTCAGAAAAGGTGGAAGGGAAAAAAAACAAATCAGTGGGGAGGGGAGCCAAAGAAGGAAAAAAGAATCTCCTGCGTGAAAGGAGTCGCAGAAAAGGTGGGGCGTTTCCAGAAAAAAGTAACGACCTGTCATCCGAACGGTCCGAGATCGCGGGGGGATACATCGCCCATCCCTTAAAAATCTCTCGTGAAAATCCAGTGAAGAGCAAAACGGGAAAAAACGCTGAATCGAGGGCGTTTGAAAAGGTGCCACCTAGGGGTAGGACGTGGCCCTTGATACAGGGGGGGGAAACGACGTCAGCCGCCACCAACGGAGAGACACAGGAACACATACTCTCAACAGAAAAAAAGCCGCGCAAAGAAAAAGGTAAAAAAGATCGGAGCAAAAGAGCTCATAGGGGGGAATAACGCCGCCGTTTGAGGAGGAAGGAGAGAAAGATTTGTCGTCTTAGGGAGACACTTCCATCGAGGGGTGAAAAGGCCTGGAAGCAAGAAAGAAACATCAGCAAAGAGAAACAACTTACCGTCGTATAAGAGAAAAAGGGGAGCTAACTCCTAGGGAGGGGGAGGAAAGAGCTCCACCTTCATAATGCTGGAGAAGGAGTTGTCATGTCTCGCGGTTGAAAAAAAAACTCAAGAACCACCAAAGGGAAGTGATCTTGGGTCTGTCCAGAGAATGCATCAACTGGAGGTTGCCGGAGAGGGGCAGTAATTCGCTCGGGCTGAGGGGATGGAAAGAGTACGGCCACTTTCTATGTGGAGACAGTAAGATCATTTATGTTCTCAACCGTTGAGGGGGGGGGTCAGGCATATAAGGGACGTCTCCTTACGGTCGTGAGGATATGATTCGAACAGCGGGCAGGGAAAGGAACGCTATGTGCTCGGAGGACGCGAGGAGGGGACATTGGCTGGTTTTTCCCAGGCCCAAAAACAACACCCTTGAAGGGTAAGCAGATGCAGGTCATAGCGAATTGAAAAAAAAGGAGTTGGAAAGTGGAGAGGCGAACGGAAGGAGAGGAGAGCTGCTTCACGGTTCATCGGGTGGCACAAAGGAAAAAACTGAAAAATTCAGGGTTCAGCGGGAAGGAGAAAGCTATAGCGTTTTCGAGCAGGACCGAAAAAAGCGCGGCAAAACAAAAAATCTAAAGTACAGGAAAAAAAAAAGGCCCCAAGTCAGACAAAGCCTAGAACATGAAACGCGGAAATGGGGGCACCACCTAGTCCTGCCTAGGGAATGGAAAAAATCCGTCGGGGCGCGGGAAAGTCAGAGACTAGATAGGGGGCGTTTTGGATCAGGCTCTTCTTGAGAGGGCCGACAATTCAAAGAATCAGAGGGGGGGCAAATTCAAACGGAAAAAAAAAAAAAAAAACACCCACAAAGGACTATAAACGGGGGGGGGAGACCGTAAGCGAGGGAAGAGCGCGTTCGGGAAGGCAATTTCAGGCTGCTTGGAATGGAAGCGGTTAACCATCAGAATTCGAAAGGTGATACAAAGGGGATATGCTCGAATCCAGAAAAAAGGCGACCCCTCACATATCGCGGGGGAGCGTGGCTTCCCCTATGCCTAGAAGAGGATACTCCATGTGTTGGGAAAGGGGGTTCAAGCGGGAAAGGTGAAAAAAAAGTAAGATTTAGGCTTTTTGTTTTTGTAGGATAGCCGAGGGAGGCGTAGACTCAGTCCTGGAGGGAGGGGGAAAGTGCTTGGATGCACTCGCCAAGAAGGAAAATGGGAGGCAGAAGTGAGCATACCAGAGATAAAGAAAACCAAACAACGAGGGAGATCAAAAAACTGTCCGATGATGAATAATGAGCAGGGACGGCGGGGAGATGATACCGCACTGGCAGACCTGGACAAAAAGAGGAACAAGAACGTCTCTTTTAAAAAGCAAAAGGAACCCAAAGGAAAAACGATCACTTCCATTCAAGAAGAGCGTTCCATCACACACGTTCGCCCAAAAGAAGAGGAAAAGAGGGGGGACTGTGGGAAAGGGAAAGGAGAGCTGTTTCTGGTGGTCAGCCGGCCTTATCAAAAGAATCATAGAAAGCGCAGCCATCGAAAAAAAGGACGAACCCCAGCGTCCATTAAAAGAAGCCCAGGGAAGATATTGGGAGAAGGGGGACTTCGGCAAACGAAGAAGACCTTTTTTTCACCGTTCGTAATGTCAGTCGGGGACCCAGAAAAATAACAAATACACCGGTCGAAAAACCGTGGGAAACAAAATAAAAAGACAGAAAAAAAAAAGCCAAAACGGCGCCCAAAAGCGAGGGGGAGAGAAATAAAAAGATGAGGTTTCTCGCCAAGCTGCTCTTGCGGTCAGCGCTCGAAAAAAAGTACCCATGAAAAAAAAGTTGGGAAAAAGTGGGGGAAGTTGGGGGTCTTGAAGAAGAACAAGCTCTAGAGGAGGGGGGTGACCTTTCTTAAAAGGGAAACAGTTAGGACCACTTCGGAGGAAAGAAAGGTCTCACCAAAATGAAAAAAACGGTATGATTTCGTAGAAGGGTGTTTTGCAAAGGGGAAGGGGAAGGGAAAAAAAAGAGCTCACGAATTGCGGGTTGGCTACACACTGCATCAAAAAGGGCCAAATTCCGCTATGACCGGCAAGGAAAGGAACCGCTAGGGGAGAACGAGGCACAGTTGAACGACCTAGGGGACAGATGGGCGCCCTCTCTCCGAAACCTAGCACATTAAGTTAGACGCAGCAGGCGGGTCGGCAAAAAAAGAGATCAGAAAACGACCGAAAAGGTAGAATTCTAAAAAACGACTAAGAAACAAGAAAACGGACGCGAGCCGGATCTACGTCGTAGGCATCGCACTGAACGGAAGGTTGACCTAACGTCAAGAAAAGAGCGAAGAAGATCAGCGGAAACCCCTCAATTCAAAAGCCTGCATGAGGGAAATGACACCAGCAGAAACGATAAAAAAGGTTCGTGGCGACGAGGGGAAACCATCTCAAGGACCATAGCCAGGTCGTCAGAGGGCTGGAAAAAATGACCCGCGCAAGGGGGGGAAAAGGAAAAGCCGACCGTTATCTTATCCAGCGACGAAAGGAAGAATGTGGATGGGAGAGCATTAAACCCGTCCCGGGGGAGGGAAAAAAGCTGGAAGAGCCAAAAAACACCTTCTTTCAGTAACTAGACGACCGTCACCACGGTGAAAGACCGGAGGGCAGCAGTATGGGGAAAAAAACGCGGTGATAGAGAGGCGGGAAACGGCGGGGTCTCAGCTGAAAGTTGGGGAAAGGACGAAGGGTGGAAAAAGCCTGTTCTCGAGATGGGGCAGGAACCGCATGGGGCCAGAGGAGACTTAAAGAGAGGAAACCATCTTCCAGAGAAATAGGAAAAGAAGGGCAGGGGAAGCCTCGAGCGGGTCATAGACTATTGGTTAAGGTAGGGAGCCGCCGAGGGATCGTAAGAGTCTGAAGGGGATGACCCGAATGATTATCCAGGAACAAAATAGAAAGAAATCAAAAAAACTCAGCACAGGGCGGGGACGCATGTGGTTGGTCCTAACGAAGAAATTCATCACCACGAGGGATGAAAGAAGCACCATTACTAAAGTCATCAAAAAGAAAAATTGGAAAAATGATCATAAATCACGGCCAGGGCAATGAAAGAGGAACACAGTAGGTCCGGGAGATGAGACTGGAGGAAGGATTTATGCTAGCTCTGCGGTGGACGACAGGCGGAGTTACTGGGAGGACGGGTCGTTTCCTCTTTTGGAGTGGTTCCGCAGGGGAAAAGAGTATTTTTCGGTTGAAGTAGTCAAACGGGCTCAAAAATGAAAATCGGCGGGTGAAAGGGGGGAGAGGATAAATCGCAAAGATGGCTCGGAATTGGGAGGGAAAGGTGCTTGCCCAACGCTCACCCCGGGAAGAAAGGGGGCGACTAAAAAATATGGAAAGCAGTCGCGAACTGCCGTCAGGTTTTGCGGGAGGTCGCGGGATCGCCTGCTAGGAGACCCTCGGAAACGTCTGCTATAGCTCTCGAAAAGGGGAAGGGATGAATTGGGGAAGTTCCGGGGGAAAAGGATGGAGGAAAGCCTTCAAAGGAAAAAGAGTGATCGGCCTTTCGATTTCTGTCAAAGCCTAAATCGAACGTTCAAAACGTTCGTTAAAAGATTCAAGATTGTAAGAGGATGACCTCGAATGATGCCGGTGCTCTAGTCGACTTTGAAAAACGGAAAAAACAAAGAGCCTTGCTGGAGCCGGGTCGTAGCGAATGAAAGCTCAATCTATCGCAAACAACCATCAGGGGAGAGAAGAAGATTCTTTTTAGGCGGGAAAAGACAACGAGGGAAACACCAGTCCAGAAAAAAAAAAAACAACTCTGCGGGCAACGGGGGTACCAAGGGGAGATCCCGGAGCCCAATCCAGTGAGGGATGTTCAATCTTCAAAGGAAGCGTGTCTCGTCGGACAGTGGTTCGAAAATAACGCGGCTCTTTGGAAAACACACAAGAGACCGGACAAAACGATGTTAAACCATGACAACCCCACATAGGGAAATCAATCTGGGGAAAACCGTCACTAAACGTAAAACAGCTAGCAGCGTGACGCAGCCTGGAAAAGAGCTCGATCAGGGAGAGAGGGACGGCGAAAAGACTCTCACTCCGACGAGGCCAGAAAGCACTCGAATAAAGACGAAATTGGAAAATCACCCGGGTGGAGAGTGGGCCGAAAGAAAAAAATCAGATCAACGTCTAATCTCGGGCCAGCCAAAACGAACGACGCTTGAGGAGAAGATTCCCTTCACACCAAAAGAAAAAGACCTCTTGGAAAAAAAAACTCATCCCAAAACCAAAAAAAAAAACAAACAACAGGACCGACCGAACGACTCTACAGCCCATGGAAGAAAACGGTACCTCTCCTCACGCAGGCAGCACGAAGACGAAGGGATCGGGCCCTACGTGGGGGGGGGGTTCATGAGATGGAATTGAAGGAGGGGAAGGGGAAATTGTTCGGCAATGATAGGCAATGGTGGATACTGCCGTCCAGTGTTAGGAAGAGCAGCGTGGTGTGATGGTGCCAGATAAGTGCGACGAACCATACACCAGAAAAAGAAAAAAAAACGAGGCTGGGGTGAAGGACCGCTCTCTGTCCGCATTGGCGTGCCGCTAGGCGGACAACTTCGGGGCTAACTGAAGAACTAAGAGTACGAGAACAGCGAGAAGTTAAACCATCGAGCGTGACGGGGAGAGCAAAGGATCCGCAAGAATTGGGCCCAAATGATCTGGTCGCTGGGTGATATATTAGGAAGAAGAGGAAACACAGTAGGGGGGCTGCGGAACCCCTTTCTCGAGCAAAGGGGGTCGACCGGCGCAAGGAAAAATGGCGACAACTTCAATAGTCAGCACAACTTCTCAGTCAGAGAGACCTCTTTTTCAAATAGGGGGAGAAACTAATGGGAAATCCCATCAAAGCCGGTGACGGTCGGCGGAACGACCAAAAAGGGTAAACGGCAAATCCGAAGGAAAAAGTTGCCCTAGGAAAGGGTCGCTTATCCTTCATACACTTTTAACAGCTTCGCGATCAGTTGGCGTCGCAAGATACAGATCAGCGGTAGAGGAAAAAAGGCAGCGGCAGGACGATACAAGAATTGCGGCCCCGCTATGGCATAGAAAAAAGGAAAAAAACCTCGGCGGGACGCGCGCAACGAAAACACGGGAAAGGGGGATCGGATGATTGTGTTTCGGAATAGGCTACCTTGTAAAACCTTGAACTGGCATATACCTTTAGAAGCGTTCCCCGCAAGTCCGGCAACTTGAGAGGGGCCAACAAACGTCATGGATCGTCTCCGGTGGAGGGGGTATCAAGTCTAAAAGGGGGGCGGACTTCGACTTTCTTCGTTAGAAAGCAAGAAAGCGGCGCGGAAACAGGGAATGTCACGCAGAAAAACTAAAATGTGAACCGGCAGCGCGATGAAAAAAAGTAGGCGTTGTCAACTCGGACACACCAGATTTTGAGGGTAAAAGCATTAAGAGGCAGAGGACGATATGGCAAAGGGGGACCTTGAGGGTTCCTGATGGAGAAAAAAACGGGGAGCAAAGGCAATAAATGGCGGAGCGCGTTCAGCTGGACACGCAGAAAAACGACGAAAGCCCGCCCACGTCCTTTGTCAGGAGTTCGGTCCAAGAGAGAGGTTGGTGGGGAAGGGGGTGTAACGGGGAAGTTAAAAAACGAGGCAAAACAAGCTAAAGGGGTGATGAAAAGTCAATCAGAACTCAAATCGAGAACCATGAAATCGAGGGGCCATGGGCAGCAAAATCGGGCTGCTGCAGAAAAACTCTGCCAGGGAGAGCGCACAAAGGCGGGATCAAAAGACGATCTTGGGGGTGGCTCAAGGGGTGTTGCTCAAAGGAGGGGGTGCGCCTTTCTGACACAGAGAGGAGTGTCGTGCCTATTGCCAGCCCCGAAGACACCAGAAGAGGAACGAGGGGGAAAGAACCTTATTATACGTCATAAGGGGGCAACGAAATCCGAAAAAAAAAGAAAATGCACGAGGCGGCGTGGGAATGGACAAGAGTTGGGTCACAAAAAGGGAATTGACATGGAAGCCCTTGATGAGCTTGGTTTTCAAAACGCAGAAAAGAGGACAGCACCAGATCGGAGAAGAACTTGCCCTCACCTATCATCATCGGACGCCATGGGGGCGAGAAGGGGGGTTAATGGTAGAGAGGGGGGTAGGCTCGGGACCCGGAAGGTATAGGTTGCCCAAAAGCCACCAAAATGCTTCTTTCCATCCTAAGGGCGAAAGGCGGATGAGGCAGCCAAGCCTTCCCATTGATGGCGTGAATGAGGAAAAAACCGAGAAGGATAGCTCAAAAAAAAAAAAAAACGAGAAAGGAGATCGGAGTCGCGCTACTGAGGGAAAAAAGGAGGAAAGAGCAAATGGGCCGGCGGCGAATCAAATCCGAATGGCAGACAGGGCGTAAATAGAAGAGCAATCTCTTAGAGGGGGGGCCAACACGAACGCCGGAAAAAGACATCGCGAAAGGAAAAAGAAAAACACAACTTCTCCCATTAAACTCAACGAATCGAAGACTAAAAACGGGGAAAGGGGAGGGCAAAAGCTCACTGTTTCGCGCAAAGTCCTTCTTCGGCGTAAATCCAGAAAAGATAACGCAGCAGAAGGGATGGGCAAACACGACCCCGGTTTCCAGTCCAAGACAAGGGGGGGGAAACCGGCATTATAAACCGAGGAGTCAACCTCTGGGGACGGCCGCCTCCGGTTTTTTGGACTCGAAGGCAAGGGGAGTCAGACAAAGAAGAACATCGAAAGGAAGCTAAAAGATCACAAATTGTCTTTCATCTACCTCCAAGAAGAGTTCAAAACCAATTCAGAGGGTCGATCCCGAAACCTAGAGGTACCAAAAATTTAGACTGACGCAGGCCGAGGGTGCTGCCCCTGGGCGCAGCGCGGGGGGAGGGCAACGTAGCTGGGGTGGTTTCTTATTGATCAAAAAATAAGAAGGGAGGAGTTTTTTGAAAGGGAAATAAAAAGGGTATCCACTTCACTCAAACGCAAAAGAAGAGTGAAACTCCCGTCACACAAAGCATAAGACAGGGGGGAGATTTAACGTTATACTATTGTTTCCAACCGGGAACGGGCGACGACCGAAGGAAAAAAAAGGCGGGAAAAAGAAAAACCAAAAGATCCGGCAATAGGCCCTGGACCAGGGGGGAAGAACATCAAAAGGTGGGGGGGAAATCAAAATGTGAAAAACACCGAGCGGCTGGCGCATCTCGCCGACGAGCCACATTAAGTCGGCCAAGCCGTGACAGAAAGGTAGAGTCCGAGCATCCGCAAAACAGGTCGACGTTCCGAGGAACAGACGTGGGGAAAAACAATCAATACCGGAAAAAGATGACAATTCTACGATAGACATGGCCCGTTTCAAATTTGGGGCTTGACAAAAACGGGAGAAGGCCCAAGTGAATGCTGGCGATAACAACAAAGTAAAAAAAAGGCAATAAAGCATCTGACATCACACCATCAGAGACCAACCGATCCCAAATTGTTATGGGGGGACTAGCAAGAGGAAGCCGCGGTATCGAAATGTCACCAGGAGCAGGGAGAGATCAGGTGAGCGGGTCGGGAAGATCCGCGACGAGGAAGGGTCCGACGAAAGTGTAACGAAACGGGGCGGGAGAGATGAAGGTTGAGTTTCTGACAGGGAGAGGGAGGGGGAGAAAATCGCGGGGGAGGAGGGGGGGAGCAGGTATGCAAGCAACCAATTTCCTAAAAAGAGGGGGGACGGAAAACCGGGACCACAGCAATCGATTCGACACCGTCCCCCGCCTGGCAAAAACACCGAGGTCAATGAAACCGGAGGAAGAGGGGGAGGAAAGGAAAAAGGATGTGGAAGCGGAAACGCGGAATTGTTTCGAAAAGAAAGGATGGACACAGGGCGCAAAAAATGCGAGGGCCTGCGAGGGTGCTCGACAATGGGACTTGTTTCTCTCCTGGGACAGGGCAGGGGGAAGAAGGCTAAGAGAATGGGCACCGACCCAAGCAACATCAGGTCGAGTCTCCTGCAGCTCGACTGCAACTGTGACAAAAGGCGGGGTTCCAAGGCTTGCTTGAATCCTGTATAGGAGAAATCTGAGGGACAGATGGTGAAGTGGGCGGGAGCCTGCTCGAGATCTGTTCTACCCGGGCGGGAAAGAAGGCGGAGGGGCCAAAAACAAAATTCGGCACGGGAAAAAGATCGGATCACCATCAAACGACTCGTGCAAGTATAACCGAATCATGCCGACCAAGAAAAAGCGAGCATGCACATGACTAAATTCAGCAAAAATGACGATCAGGAAACGAGTCCGACTCACGGACAGTCCCATGCTCAATGAAAGTAATGAGCCGTCGTCAATGGCAGGCCAATGAGGGAAGGAAGCGCGGCGCTGTACCTAAAAATGATGATGGCTAATCCTGGGTGCCGGAAAGTGCGTGGAATAAGGTGCTCGAGTTGTCTGGGGGGAAAGAGAATATGCGCACCAATCGTCGTTGTACTGGAAGCGATGGCTCGCCGAGGGGCTTGTTGCGACGGACGGCGTGTTGCGGAACACCATAAGAAGAAAAGTTCTGCCACATGGCTGTCGGGCGGGGAAACAGGCGTAAGGTCGGTTTCTACTGGAGGCGGCGGATACAGCGGTTGTACGGAAGTCGTCTAACAATAACGCGGAAAGGCGCGCGTTCCGAAGTAAACGTATGGGGTGATAAAGGTTCGGCGAAGAATAGGTATCAGAACTGTCTCGCGACCCAGCGGCCGCTTCGATACATAGATCGCGTTAATTCCGGATATTAGGGAGCGCCCGCATGGGTTGAAAAAGAGGGAAGGGGTGTCAAAGGCCGTTACTTCTGCTGACGAGCACTTTAGGGCTAACCGGTACGGACCGATATTGGGTCGAGGGGAAAAAGTTTGAATGAGTCCGCCGGTAATTGATTCTCGTTAAGGTGGGTTCGGTTCAGTTTCTCCTGGGACGGGGGGGCATCGGAGAGCAAGCGGTAGGTGACAAGAGTAAGGAAAACGATGTGTAATGAGCAGGTTTGAAGGGTGGGTAGCCAAAGAAAGGTACAAAAAAATGGATACGCGATGCGTAGAGAGGGGGGGAGGTAAAAAAAGGGAAGGAGAAAGGCAGGGGGAGGTTGGGTAGTCAAAGGGAGTTCTCCGCTTTGCGAGGAACTTCCTAACTCCAGTCCTGCACATCGTAGAATCGTAAGTATTGCTCTCAGCGTATGCCACCGGGCCAAAAACCGATAGAAGGAGGAGGTGCTGTAGGCGGTATTGCAAGGTGGACTCCATGAGCGAACAAGAAAAGCGAGCAACCACAACAACGGAGGAGGTCGAACAATAGAGAGGGAGGGTCAGCTAAACGACCGGCCAAGAATCACAAAAAAGCTTGGTTGGCCAAGGTAATAAGCCTAGCTCCTTCTTACCCAGTGCGAGTCAACGCGGAAGAAGAGTGCATCGTGGGAAGGTCAGTGGGGGAGCGCAGAACGCGGCGCTTACCAACACCCGCTCCAGACAGATTGTGGGAGGGCAGGTGTATCTCTGGTAAGAAGTCAAAAACATCGGGCGCGGGGCGACGCGTGAAGAGCGGCCTGGAGCCTTTAATCTAGACGGAACGCTCAGCGCTACGGGTCAAAAAACGCGGCAAGCGCCGAGGGATTCCTGCCAGCGCCGTCTAGAAAAAAGTCGCAAGGTGCACGGTGGGCAAAAAGCCCCGAAAATCCCAGCAAGGGTAGAGGAAGAAATTCCCGGCAACGGGCGTCGCCTATCTCAGCATTCCACGCACTATCAAGATGTAGGAAACGAAGGACCGGAAACTAACGTTCAGGAAACATGTCATAGCCTTTAAAAGCACCGACTCATCGCATTCAAAATAAGAGCCGATGGCGGAACTTAAGGGGGGACTGAAGTCCTGAGGAATATGGTCAGCAAAAAAAAAACTAAGTTATACTTTCCGTTCCTTTGGGCAAGGGAGGGGTCGCCCTGAGAGAAACCAGAGCGCACCGCGGACTGGTGAAAAGCGTCTCGAAAAGCATGGGCGTAAGCCGCCAAAGGCAGAAAAAAAAACTTAAAATTTGTCGAACGGGCTCCTATCTAGATCAACTCGCACAGCCAACCTTCGAAAAAGACGCAGGACGATGAGCTGGAGAGAAATCCTCAAGCTTGTGGGCCAAAAAGGGACGATAGGTCTGTTGAAAAAAAAGAAAAGTAACAAGAACAGATGGAGTAGGGGACACTTAGAGCGGCAACGGCCCGGCGAAGAAAACACTTCGGGTCAAAACGAAAACACAAGGCGCTCAAAAAAAAAGCCGAAAAGCTACCGAGGTGTTAAGGGGGAAAAAACCGCCAAGGAAGCGTGCACGGGAAGAATCCTCAGCCGGGGTAGTCGTCGAGTCGGGCACGACTGGGGGGGGAGGGAAGGCGCCCTCTGGGTCACGTTTTGAACGAAAAGGCTGATAGAACACACCATCTTCTCGACAGGGGGCCTTCTCTGGAAGACTAGGATAACTTGCGAACCTTCCAAAGTCGAGGTACCAGACAGCATAGGCGGCGAACTCCTCTGGGGTCGGGGAGAAGCCCTGTTAAAACCAAAAACACGAAGTGGATCGGAAAAAGGTGGCTTTCATGGCGAGGTCACCCTTTAAACAGGGGGGGTGGAAGGCGATGCAAGAGAGGGAGAGGAAGCGTCCAATTAGACGGAACTTGCGAGTGACGGATAGGGGAGCGGAAAAAAAAAAAAATTGGGTGTTATCGTCAAGGTCAGACGTTTACTACAAGGACCAGGCTTATTGAGGATACACGATCGGGGGAGGGGAGAAACGACATTGGACTGGTCAAACGAGCGCCAAGCCTGAATTCCAAGCAGCATCCAACCATCAAAAAGTCGTTACTGTGCTCGAGAAAAAAAGAGGGGATACTGTGCGCTGTCATGCAGGGTATAGCTGGTCCGGGGTCCTTTCGGGTGAAAAATTGATTCTGCGTTCAGCAACAGCTTAATTCTGCTCGCGGGTTCAAGTCTGAAAGGGGTAAAAAAGCTAAAGAAAATCCTCCAAGGGGAGTTGACTTTGGGGGACCGGGAAGCTTATAGCTTGAAAAAAAAGGGTAACCGTTCCGTTAAAAAACCGGACTAATAGGATCGGTGGGGGCGAGTCAAGAATAGAACGGAAGCAGCGCTGCGCCATGTTCACTCTAAAGGAGAGGACAGCAAAGCCCAGAAAAGCAACCAAAAGAAATAGGTGTTGGGATCGCCTCATTGCGTGTCGCCTTTTGTGGGATCAGGAAAAATTGAGGACCGCCACTGGGGTCCAGACGTGGGGGGGGGGGAGTGGGAGAAGGAGAGGAAAAATGTCTGGGCCAGCCAAAAATACACAAAACGTCGAGGAAAACCACGGAGGGAGGCCAGGATGTGCAAGCATAACAAAGAAAAATAATGAACGGACGGACTGATGGGAAAAACGCGTTGGGCCATAGAGGAGAAGAAACGATGTAAAGCCCTTATGATGCATTAGGTTTCACGCCAAAAACGACCAAAGCACCAATCGCTAGCTTGGGCCATGAGCCGAGAGATTCGAACGCCAAAGCGTGGGTTTGATGGTATCGCTGGTCAGATGACCCCGGAAGGTTATAGGGGGTGGGGAATTGTGTAAACGCGCCGCAGGCTTCATGTCCAGGCCCCCAAAACCCAACCAACCACCCACCCAACAAACCAAAACCCAAAAACCCTTACAAGGGGAGATGAGGAAACCGCCAAAAACCTGGCCATGCGCGAAAAAAGAGGATAACGACAGAGCACGAAAAAACAAAAAACGGAGGAGAGATGATCGATGATGTCCTAGGATGACAATACATGGCAGGGACAGGAGGGAAAAAATACGACAAATGGCAGAAGGGAATGACTAGAAGAGCGGCAAGGGACGAAGAAGATAAAGAGAAAGGAACACTCCTCGACATAGAAGATACCATAAAAAAAGCGGGAGGCCAAAAATTGAGTCATAAACTAAAGTTCTCGTGGAAAATGAAAGATCCTAAGATCTGGTGTGTGGCTAAAAATGGATTGAAAAAAAAATGAGACATCAGGCACTCCAGGAATTCATCAGCACAGAAACCACCGAGACCCATTCAACGAATCAGACCTACAGGTATCACAGGTGTTCGCGTAGTTCGCAAATCGCGATTAATACTCGCTGGGGGGGGGCCGATAGCGCTTCGGGTCAGCCAATCTCGCAATAAGCAACTGGCGAAATACCTTTGCGTCGTCTACAAAGAGCAGTGAGCCACAACGGGGCGAAAACCAATGAGAGGAGGGTCGATCCAGAACACGATGGGGGGAGGGGAAAAAGACGGCGGAACTGCGCGAAGGCCGTGAAAAAAAACGGCTCCTCTATATTTAAAGGGGGAGGGGGGTTGAGGGATGTGACTCTCTATGAAGTTCTTGGTTTTGGAGCTGGGACGGAACGCGAACTCCACTTCGCTCGAAAAGGAGAAAAAAAAAAAACCAAAAACAACTCCTGACAAAGAAAAACCGGGGGAGGCTTGGGCTGGGTGAACACGAGCGTGAAGCAGAAAAAGGCAAGGGGTGCGAAGCCTCCAAAAGTCAAAAAAGGGGAAAGGGAACAGATCGACTAGGACTGCTAAACGACACAGGGGAACCAAAAATGGTGTGCTTCTAGAAATTGACGCCGAGGACTGTGGGCCTGAACCTCTCCGCATAGCAAGGGAAGGAGTGTTCTGAAGCAGAGCAATTTAGACGCCGACTAAATATGAGAATAAAAAAGAACTAAACTCGACGTTCGATGAAACGAGACCTTGCGATAAAAGGGATAACTCTCCATTGGAACTAGAGGGGACCACCAGCAGTGGTCAAGAAACGGGACAGACGGAGAGGAAAAAGAATCAAGCGGCCACCCAACAAAGGAACGGGGGCTTCAAGCCCTATGCCCCCACATCAACTAGACAAAAAACTGGTCAGTTTGGACGATGGGGAAAAAAGCAGAGCCAATGAACAGAGCGCCGATAGGTCTTGCAGAGAATGACTCAAACCTCTCCGTCTGTGAAGTGAGTTCTACGAAGTGAGCAGAGAAGAAAAGGAAGGCTGCGATACTCTGGTGAGTGTTCTCGCATGACTATCAAAAAAAAGGGGGGGCCAAGGGCAACAGTGAAACGCCAAAAAAACCTCCTCTAAAAAAAAAGTACAAAACAAACTCTTGGTCAATTGCGCCCATGAAGTTAGAGGGAGATGGAAAACGCGGGGAGAGCTGACTAGAGGAAGACTGGTGCTCGACGAGGGGTACTTTGATAAGGGGGGGGGGAGGACCGGACCGTGGCTAAAGAAGTAACAAAAAAATCAACTGGTCTGCTGCATCTCTGAACCACATCGCTGAAAAAGTGCCAAATGTGTGCGGAGAGGCATCAGAAGTCCATCAAGAGGGTGAAGGGCTGGGCGCCTCTGTAAGTAGGGAAAAGAGGAGCTTCTACAACGAAATTAGTCGGACTAGTAGGGAAAAACGACCGCTTGATAAAAAGAACGCCGCATGAGGGGTAGAAGGGGCGACCAAAATCACCAGATGATCATAACCATGACAAAAATCAACCGCGGCATTCTCCTCGCACAGGGCATGACCATGATTCACCAAGGAAAGGCGCCGCCGTGATCTTCGCTAACTTGAAAGAGGACAAGGCAAGGCGCTGTACGCGGCTGATGAAAATTGCGGTCGAAAACCGGGTTCCGGTCGTTCGTTTGGTTTCCTATTAAACATAGGGATAGAGTGGGGCGGTTGGGGAAAAGGGGGAGCCGGGCGTCGTGGCGGAATGGAGTCCAGATCTTCAGAGAAGAGGATCAGGATGAAAGCGGAAGGTCTGAACACAAAGTCTGAGCGTCGTTTCGACAAGTGCCTTCTCTTTTCCTTCATTGGAATTGAAGGCGTTTGAAGTCAGAAGGACTCAGAAAAAAGACGAAAGGCCGCGGCGTGAATCGAGAATAGCGTCGGGGCTAAGGGAAGAATTGCGGGCTGGAAAAAGTCCGCCTGCGAAAGACGCTCGTGTATCCTGTCTGCGGGCGTCGGTCAGCTGGCAGAGCAATCAAAGGGGAGGGCAACCAGATGAAGCTTTCCAGGCAAAAAGAGGGGGAAAACGAACTGCCAGGAAGGGACCCTTGGGGACACCGCCTAGCCACTGCAAAAGGCTGGAGCCGGTCGTAGGTCCGCTACACGCAAAGAGGGCAGCAAGAGAATTCATAAAGAAGAAGGAGATGACGGGAGGGGAGGAGAAGCTACCGGGGGGGGGGGGGGGGGGGGGGGGGGGGGGCACCCCCCAACCTACCCCCAACACCCCCCCCCCTCTCAATACAAGCCAGCACTCAGGGAAAAAGAAAATAGGACGAGCGAATAAGGACGAGGTCAACGGGGATTGGGAGGAAAGAAAGAGTTACGAAGACTCAAGAACTCTACCATACGACCTCTCCATGGTTACGTAGAGGCAAAATCAGCGGGGGTCCAGCCCGTCACATGCATGAGGGGAGAGACATCACGCGCGGCTTACCGATGTCAAAAGCTAGCGACTAGAAACGCCGCTTCAAGCATCCTCTAATGGAAAAAGCAGCATAGGGGAGAAAGACGCGGAATAAGATAAGGAAGAACTGCAGTTCAAACCTATCGAGCAAAGAGGAGGAAACCGTCAAAAAAAACGCGGCGTCGGCCGGGGGATCCGGCCTAAAAAAAAACATCAATGTAAACGCACCGGAAAAAAATTAAACAGACTTGAAGCCATGAGAAAACGAAGCAGAAGAAAGCAGAAGCCCAGAATAGCCGATAGTGGGAGCCTGGACTGGGGGGGCATGAGAATGCCGATGAGAAGTTCCAAATGCTCGTCATGGGAGGAATGGGTCGTCATGGATAAATCGATGGTTTTTATGAACCTGGGTAAGAAAAGAAAAAAACGTGGAGTGGGTTGGGTGCACGCAAACCTCATGGTCGGGGACCATCCAGGTCGCGACGCGGGGAGAAAGCGCCTCGGATAGTCACAGAGCGCCCAGCCATCAACGCAAGGAAAGGATCCGGATACGCAACAATGGGAACATATCTGCGTCGGAATGGGGGTTGTTCCGAGATGCCAGGCGACTCTAACCATAGGGATTGCCTCTCTAGAGCAAACAGGATACGGAGACAATGTAGATCAAACGTCATATAGAGGGGAAAAAAAGAAGTCAACGCAAGAATTGGAGATCGAAAAAAGAAAAGCAAGTGCCGTCATCGCCATCCGAAGACGGTGACCTGGACTTCGAAGTCGAGCAAGAAGTAGGGCAGGGGAGGGAGGCAGGTCACAAAGGGGGGGGTGACGCTGATCAGCAAGAACACTCCCTCTGGATCGGGGAAAGGAAGGAGAGGAGAAATCTCACACTTCGCGAAACCTTCAGCCTGCGGGAGTAAAAAAAAACCCAGGACCTGTAAAACATATCGGCGCCATATGGGGGCATTGGATCTCTCTTTTCAAAGCGCTCTCAACCCGGGAAAAGGTGGGGAAATCGGGGGGGAAAAGGTGAGGACATAGGGCGAGCATGCTTAAGGGAGGGTGGCAACGATTCATGACAGTCAAGAAAAGTAATGCGCCCGCCATTCCGGAGAAAGGGCTATTTTTCTAGCTTCGAGCTGGAGGGGAGACGGGGCCTCATTTCGTTTAGCAGGCTAGTTTATCGAAAAATCGCCCGGGTGAGGGGAGGAGGGAATCTCAGAGCTAACAAATGAGAAGGGGGGATCGTCCGAACGAAAATTCATGTGACGGAAAAAAAAAGAAGGCGCCCAGAGCCGAGGGACGTGAATACTAGGCGATCGGGTGACGCGTAATGTCCATAGGCGAAAGGAGAGACCGGGCGGTTTTTCAAAAGCAGGCGTAAAACGCAATGAAAGTCGAGGCAGGGGTCACAAGGAAATCATTTTCAACAAAACTTATAAAATCTCCAGGACTGGGGTCTGGGTTACGGGAGCAAAGAGGAAGATCGGTCCAGAAAGGAAGAAAGGGTCGCGAAAACGCGTCCAAACAAGGGAAATCGAGCTTTGTGTTCAATGTCAATCAGAACCAAAGCTCAGGAACCGGAATAGGGAGCATGCTCATTTGCACAAATAGGAATGAAGGGAAGGTCAAGACCCAACAAGGTGGTCGGACTACGACCATCTTGTGGAGGGAGAAGGGGGATCAAGGAGATCAAGAAAAGTAGGAAGAGGAGTTAAAGGTCGAGCCGACTTCTTTGCAAAGCACAGAATAAAAAAACCCTCCCCCTCTATAAAAAACTGATCAGTCAGCGATTGCAAGAAAGCCACGCGCCTAGGATGATAATGCACGGGACGCTGTTTACGAGGGGGGGGGGGACCAGGCTCTGGAGGAAAGAGCAAAAAAAAAAAAAACAACAACCCATTAATATCATTCAACAGAAAGGCCGCGACACAGAATAAAGATTAGGCGAAAGGGAACTGTCCAAACAGCCGATCACTGCGACGAATTGGAAATCGCGGGGGGGGGGGGGAAAGGGAATTGCGATGCGCGTGACCAGCGGGATCGTGCAAATTGCAGCAAAACGCTGCTTCTGTCAGATTGTCAAAAAAAGGCGATGAAACCAGGGAAAAGCCGCCAGGGCTTAGAAGACGCACATAAGAGGGGGAAAGAGAGGAAGGGATCGAAAAAAAAACAAAAGAAGGAGGGGAGACAAGATAGGATCAGGAGAAGGGAGGGAGGTAAGAGGATCGAGGGCCGCTTCGGAAACAGCCGCAGATGGCAACCCGGGAGAGGCCTCGCAGGCGTTGGGCCGACAAACCAAGAAGCTTAAATCCACCTGGGACAAGCGCTAAGCAGAGAAGAAATAAAACCACGAGAGCGCAAAATGCGTCCTAGAAAGAGAGGGGATAGGGGGTGGCGCTCGCTGGGGGAGGGCGCAAAAAAATTCTTCGGGAAACCATAATCATCATCAAGGGCGGGCTCATCGTCGGACAGCAACCCAGCGTCATTAAACACGGAAGAAAGGGAGGAAGTCAGATTGAGCAGCTTCGGCAAAGACTGACGGCAGCCTCCGTGTTAGAAGAGCGTTGTTCTTCGGGCTGGCCACTTAATGCCAAAGAAGACAGAAGCTCTAAAAAAGTCTAAAATGAACGGCCATCTCCCAGAAGGTCCACACAAAGCTCAAAAAGAAGAAAGAGAAATGAGGTGAGCGAAGACTGGCAGAAAGGTGCGGACCAGAGTGCAGGGATGGGGAGCAAAAATCAAATGTTGGAGAGCTGTGGTTCGTTGAAGCAGAACCAAGCGAGGGGAAAAAGGTTTTGAGACCGTGTTTAGGAAAGTCACGTAAGCGACGAAAACAGAAGAAGCAGCCCGCACAAAAAAAGAAAAAAAGACCGGGGGGGGACGTGAGCTCGTGGGGGGCCACGACTGAAGAAGGGACTCAGCGCCGAATTCATCAGGTTCGAAATAAAGAAAAAAAATGATGGCCGCAATAGCGACAGAATGAGGGAATGAAAAAGAAACGATCAGAAAAAAGAGGGTGGTTCGTCGAGCAAGTGGGTAAAAGAAGGGGGGGGAAGGAGAGGGGGGGGCCCGCAAGCCAGCGAGCACAGGGAATGCGGGTAGTCCTGCAAGAAAACAGCATGTAGCAGCGCTAATTCGTGTACAAAAAGAAAAAGGGCGACTTAATAAACGGAAACACGGCGAAAAAACCGGGACGATCTACGTATCAACCGCCTAGCAAGGTAAGCACGTGCGCCTGTCATCAGTTAGATGCATAAGAGGGGAAAACAAGAAAGGCCGCCTTGACAGAAAACCAAAACCTACGTCAAACGAGTTTCGTGGTGACTAGGCGATGGGAAACCCCGAAACTCTCAGGAATCCGACGCATAGGAAGAGGGGGAAAAGACAACCCGCATGAAGGGTTCAGGAAAGGGGGAGAAGAAAAAAAGCAGCGGACTGGAAAGGAGGGGGGTGAGTCTAAGTGATCCGCGAAACCCATGTCCGCGGGCCCCCACAGGACCGTACGCCGCCGACGGACGTGCTCGACAGGAGGACGGACCCGGAAAAAGAAGAGGAAAGGACACGACGCGGGAATTAGGAGGAGGGATAGTGGTAAAACAAAGGAAGTCATGCGCGGCGGAACGAGGATGGGCAAAAAACGAGTGGCGACGGGAAGGGGGGCCGGCTGTCCTGGAAGGTTGAGAAGATAAAGGGGGGGGAAAAGGGAAACGCAACCATCGATCGCTGGCATAGGAGGAAACCGCAATATTCAGAGCAGATCATGGTCAAAGGCTGGCGTATACAGCTTCTCTCTTCATCAGACGGATCGAAAAGGGAAGGTTCTGGGGCGAGAGAGGGATAGAGATCGAGGGCCTTGCCCCGAAGCGGCCCTATGCCGAACGAAGAAAGCATCGCTTAAGGAAAGGTTTCGAAACAGCCGAGAGGAATGGAGGGGAGAACAAAGAAGGAGAAAGAAATATATCGCAAAAAAAGGAAGGGGACGTCAAGAACATGACTCATTGCGACCAATTATCATCCATCAAAGTGCCATGGACAAAAAAGTACAGAAAAAAACAAGTACCAGATCTTCATAAGGGGACGGCATGCGGGAAGGGAAGCTGAGGAAGGGGGAAAGGCTGGGACATGGGACCGAGGGTCCTGTCAGGACGGTTTTTGAAGAATGGAAGTGTCGGTGAAGCCTAATATCGAGGAACGCTCTTTGCATGGGACTCGAAGGATAGAAGTGGATCGGTAGGGTAGTGGGCCCAAAAAGGGGAGGAGGACGTCGAAATGCGCCTAGGGAAAAGGAGATTGCCGCTAGTTAATCCGCTATCGGCGGATAACCTCGAAAGACCGGCGTGGAAAGCGTAGAAGCGCCGCATGGGAATGTGAAGGGGAGGGGAAAAGGATTGGCCTGCGAGCACGGAAACCATCTTGGGTCTGGTCGGAAAAAACGGTCTGGTAGCAGAACTCAAGGATATGACACGGGCGGAAAAAAAAAATTAAGCCGATCTGACATCGAAACGAGGGATTCACCGCGCGCGCTTATCCCCGGGGCCACCTGATATCCAAGGCTTCTTAAGGGAGGGGCCGTTCGTCGGCAGAGAAAGAAGAGCTCTCAACAACAAATTATAGTAAACAGAGGAAAAGGAGGGGCCTGGCGCGGGACGACGACGGAACTCCAGCAAGAAGAACGAGCGGCTATCGTTTTGGCCAAGGTAAAGAAGCCTAAAACCGGCGGAAATCAGGGGGGGAGAGGTGGGAACTCATCGTGGAAGCTTTCAAGTTGGTAGAAAGCAGAAAGCTGTACCATACCGGAACGGAGACCGGATACACGAAAAGTTCACAGGGAGAATCATCGGGCCAGCCTCACAATTCAGACGGGCAGAGCGAGCTAGATGAACGACTTCCGTGGCGCGAGCCGCTCGGAGGGGGAGAGAAGAAAACGCGCGGAGGCTTCACCGAATGACTCAAAAGAAAAGCATCGGGGGAAAAAGAGGGAAAAAACCGTTCTCGTTTTAATATCGCAATTGAAAAAATCCCAAATCGGAGGGCCAGCATAAAAGTGCCGCAACGAACGCGGGGTCGTCCGAGATAGGAAGAGGACAAGCCCAGCTAAAAGCTGGAATAGTAACGCAGCCTAGAAAACGACGGACAGCACATGTCATCAGCAAGTAAAAACGCCGCAGAAGCGAATGACACATGAAGGAATAGCGGGGGGAACGATCGGCGCGAATACTTTCATTAGAAAGGGGGAAAGGCCGATGATCATCGCAATTCTCGATGGGATCTCAGGGAGGGGCAGCGTTTTGGTTTTCTCCGATCAGGCTGACGAACCAGGATCCGGGACAGTCGATAGGAGAAGGGGGATTCCTAAGGGAAGAAGAGACGCCGGAAAAGGTCGACAAGGGCACCGCGGAGATCAAAGCGAGCCCAGACCTGCAAAAATAGATAGTAGACGCAGGAATGCCGTGCCCAGGAGCTGCGTCGTAGGGGGGGGGAAAGATGCCCGGAGACACGAACCAGTTCAAGGATCTCGATGAAAAGGCTCAGAAGCCAACACTTCGATCAAACGACACATCTAGAGCCCATCTGGAAAAGCAAAGAAAGCGACCGCGGGTTCCCAGAGGGAAAACAAGGACCCGTGAGTCATCCGTCACCAAAAGAAAACGAAGGGAAGGGGGGCGTCAAGGCGAGAACAAGGTGTCAAGGCACGAAAGTCCAGCTATGTGTGCCACCGATTAAAGA
>Ga0179593_1315249_pt1 | contig 27048 bp, 15 predicted proteins | sample CZODoug2_1_08_16_FD_185931 | JGI IMG/M metagenome (GOLD analysis project Ga0179593, IMG submission 185931) | Vadose zone soil fungal communities from Angelo Coast Range Reserve, California, USA - CZODoug2_1_08_16fungal (PacBio error correction) | ecosystem: Environmental > Terrestrial > Soil >...
AGCTTGATGGCCTAGTACCAAGGGTCTGGAGCCAGGACAATCAGAACGCTGGAGGGGGCTGCTACGCGCGTCAGAACTATGGCGCGTCTCACATTAGGAAGAGAGAAGATTTCTACGGCGCGCGCTAAATACCAACATCAACATTCTAGGTGAAGAAAAGAAAAAAAAAAGGCGTGTTCAGAGGCGGAAAACCGAAATCCGGTCAGAACCGCTGGTTAAAAAAACCTGCCCGATCCGTGGCTGGGAGAAAGAGGAGGGCTCCTTTGTGAGTACGGAGGTTCTAAAAAAAAAAAGGAAACAAGGAAAAAAAGAGAGCGAGGCACAAGCAGCGAGTGGGCTCGAAAACGAGATAGAGCACTAAAAGCGACTCCGTGCGGCCCGGGAACAGTCCAACGATTTGGGGAACCAGGGGTTCAATAAATGGTGCAAGCCGAAGAAGGAGGGAGAAACGGGCGCAAACTCCTAAAAAAAAAAGAAAGAAAAGGGTATTAGGATCCCTCCTAGGAGTCTAGGAAAGAGACGAGGAAGTAAGAAAACACGAAGATCCAAACATCAAAAAAAGATCGACGGATGGTCGTCATAGCCAAGCTGCCTGGGGACGAGTCCGGATCGATGTTCTTGTTTACCGCAAAGAACCAGGGAGATTCTGGGAACCGGAAAACGGCGAATCTATTCCCAGGAAAGCAAGGAAGCTACAAAGCCAAATAAAGAACTATAAAAATGGTAAGCGACCTGGTACTCTCCAGTACGCAGGGGGAGGTAACGCGGGAATGAACAGAAAAGGGACGGGGGGGAAGACACGGGAATGCTGTGGTAATTGGGAGGGAGACCTCGCCTATTGCAGACTATGGGGAAAGAGGCATCTTAAGAGCAAGGAAAGTCCTTGCCGAACCTTAAGCAGAAAGCCTGCTTACTAAACCGCGAAACCAGAAGTCACTCTGCTCCTCTTTTTCAGAAGCGGACCCCTTAGGACTAACAAGAGAGAGAACAAGGAATGTTGGGATAAGTCAATGAAGGGGAAAAAGTCCATACTTATCCGGAGCTGTAAGGCAGGCGTTGATCTCGCTGAAACTCGGAGGAGAGCGGGCTTTGGGCGAACAAAGTTGAGAACGCTCCTCGCCTCAGGAAGAGACCCGTCCTACTATAAGGGTGGGAAACGCAGATCTCCTTCGAACCGCGGATTCAGAAACTTATCGTCAAAAAAAATTGTGGGAGCGATGGGACGGACCAAGTTAAAAAGGGACTCAGATGGGGAAGCCGGGTAAGAAGATAACCTACACTCGCAGTACTTACAGAAGAACAAGAAAATAAAGTGCACACGGGAAAGAGGGAAAAGTGCTGGTGGGATAAAGTGGACAAAGGGGAATGTAGGACTAGACATCTCTCTCTAATTTGGAGGGCCGGATGTCAAGAAGTAGAACCAAAATCCCGGCGAGGACGGGTAAACCAGGGATCAACCGCGCCCAGGAAAGAAAAAGAAACTAAAAGAAAAAGGGCGGCGGTCTGCTTATCTGAGGAGAAGGGCTAAGAAGGGTTTCCGGCCAAGCAATCAGCCTTCGACAATCAAATCGCGGGCTGACTAAAAAAAAAACCGGGAAAAAAAGGGCTTCTTGCAGGAGAAGCACAAGTGGGGGAGAGGGTGTCTCAGGAGGAAAGTATCAAAATCAAAAAAATTACTTGGCGCCACCAAGTGATCGGGGAGGGGACCAGAGGAAGAGGAAATTCTAGCAGAAATAAAGGACGACGTTGAAACCCTAACCCTAAGGAAGGCTAAGTACTTAGGGGAGTTGACCTTCTATGATACGCACGTTAGACAAAAACGAAAAAAGGTCCCATGTGATCGCAACTACAGTCGTCTTTTCAGAGAATAACTCCGAATAAGGAAATTTGGACTGGCCGGGGGCGTCGTCTCCATCTCAGGTAAATCCGGGGAATGATTGTGCTTGTATGCTGATAGTCTAGAAGTCTCGATCAGAAAGGCGTGCACTAGGGGACTGTGAGGTCTTAGGTCGTGTGAAGAAGACTATGGAAGCTCTCTACAGCTTTTTAGGTACTTCTTAGCAGAAAAGAAGGGTATGAGTAGGCCACTCGGAGCTCAAAGATGGAGGCCTCGGCAAGAAAGGAATGGAGGTATTCTAATGAGACTCAGGGCTCGGAAAAAACGCGAGCGGCAACTTAAGCAAGCTCAACACCATGCCGGGGACGACGGAATAGCTAAAGTGACGCGAGACCGCTAACATTCTCCGGGTCTTGTAGGAGGAGACAGGGAGAGAAGAGATCGGAACGCAAAGAAAAATTAAAAAGAGAATGACGAAAACTCACACGGCCGGGGAAAAGGCTCAAAGACGGAGGTTGCAGCTAGGAGAAAAAAGAAAAGCTTCACTCTGGGAGTTTCCTTCTCTCTTCCTTTGGTGCCGCGGGGGAAGGCGCGCATTCTAGAAGTCGTGCTCGGACCTCTCGCGGAGGAAGGAGAGAAGAAGAGTTAGTGCCTCCCCCGAAAGGCCAGAGGATGAGACCGGAGAGGGGAAACCGACGAGGAATGAGGAAGATTCACGACGCCAACATCAAACTTGTAAAAAAAGAGATATGCCAAGCGGCGACTCCGGAAAGATCAACTAGAAGAAGTGCCAGCCGACCATACTGGAGGTTGCTTCAAAAGGCCGAGAAAGGAGAAAAAAACAAAAAGTCACAGAAAGAAGACGAGGAGAGCTTATCTCGTTCAAGGCCAGATAACTAGAACGGGGACAATAGGTCGTACTCGAACCTTCTCATAGAAAAGCCGGGAAGAGAAAAATAATTAAGAGGCCATGTGGGAAAGCACCTAGGACTCTCATCCTCTCAAGCCGTGTAAGATCCAGAGGGAGGAAATAAGATCAAGGAGTTGTAAGTACATGTAGGCGGGGTCTGGGGAGACGAGGAAGAAAAGTGCAACTGGGTAAGTGAAGCGACTTTTTCAGACACGGGATAGGGGGGAGGGATCCTCTACAGAACCGAGAGTAATTCTAAAGAAAAAAACGAAGGCACCAAGACTCGCACTTCTCTATAAGCAAGAAGGGGAAAGGACAACCGTTGGAGGGATGCCCTTCTCATCGGGGGAAGGATCCGGCTCTATCTTTGAACGGGGACTCGACAGTTTGGAGAGACGAGGACATCGTTAAAAAAGGGAAGCTCGCATGGGTCCAGCCCGTCTTGCCAAAATTCAGGCGGCAAAAACCCTGGCAGAAGGGAAAGGTGGTCGGTGAAGGAATGTCCTTAGAGGGGCTGGTGTAGCTTGAGCCGAAATAAACATATGAGCCGGTAGGAAAGGGAAAAGAAGTCAAACGGGAAGGCCCCGGGGACAGAAGTGCAAAGAAATGGAACTCCTCCTTTCAGCCTTGATAGGAGGCCAACTCAATCGGAGGGCTGGGGATGAGCGGAGGCTAGGGGACGGATAAAAAAAAGCTACCAAAAAACGGGAGCAAAAGAGCTGGTGGAAGCGAGACTAGCGCTCCATCTCCTTCTAGGTAACCTTGATCCCAAGGCCGACTTGGATCAAAACTTCCTTCGCGGAAATCAAGGAGCACGTCGGGTCGAGAATGATGAACAAGAGGGGAGAACGCAAAGAATGTCGCGGCCGAAGAAGCCGGCCGTTCTCGAAAATAGGGAAAAGAAGGCCTGGATAGAAGTCAAACGAATCGCGAAAAACGAGGGAAAGCGGAGTTCGCGAAGAAACACCACCTCAGCATGCCATATTTCTTTGCACGCAGACAGCCGGTGAAGCTGAGAAACCACGGAGGAAAAAAAAGGTCGCGGTAACAGCATGAGGGCGAGGCCGAACTGTAAAAGAGCGCGGGAAAGCAAGACTCCTTTTGACGGTGGCAAAGATACTCGAAGATCTGCAGGGACCAAACCGACCGAGGAAAAAACCGACGGAACCAAAGAGTCAGCACGAGCTTGAGGTTAATACCAAACAGGGAGATGGAGGAGGCAGAGGAGACTCATGACTGGGAGAGGACTGCCTGACTCTTCTTCGACTACTCATAGAGGTAGTCGGTGCTTGGGGAGGGGGGGAGGAACGGAAAAAAACCCGAAAGAAGAAGCACGGGAAAAAAGGGATGAACCAAGTTTTGGCCAACCAGCCAGGGCGAAGCACGAGTAAAAGAAGACGGGAAGAAGAAAGAGAAGGGAGTCCTCAAAAGACTCCCCTCTCGAGCGCGTGGTGGGAAAAAGGGCACGGCGAGGGAAGGGGGAAAAGTTCGTACGTTACTATAAAGAAAAGAAGACACGCGCGCGAACTCCAATTTAGCTAAAAAGATCAGTCTAAGAACAAGGCGGCTCCTCGAGGAGAAAAAAGCCTTCACTCTCCGTCCCTCATCCTTGGTGAGGGTCGTCACATCTCGAACGAACATTTTGATTTTGGTCTGATCTCGCATAGAGAGACTTCTGATGATAGAAGGGGTGATGAAGCGAACCGCGGATGGGAAACTGACGGAGACCGAAGTGAAAGACGAAAAAGACCTCCCAACAAGACAGCCCTGGTAAACTAGGCCATAATATCTCTCAACAAAACGGCTTATTATGTCACATATACGACCGAAGGGAACGTTATGGGGGGTCTGGTGAGAACTAGGGTGCGATCACGCTCTCTGGATGCGCGGGGACGACGAGGGGCAAAATTCTCAGAGGGGAGGAAATCTGAACTCGAAAAACACAAATGAAGAGCGAGAGGGGGAACGAACCACATGAGGGGGGAACTAGAGGAAGTCATCTTGCGAAACCTGAGGGGGTCTAGAAAGCCACTTCAAGTAGAGAAAAGCGTTGAGAGGGTTAGGAAGGTCGGGAGCTTTAAGAATCAGAACTCCCGGAGATACATCAAGTGAACAAAGTATGACGAGTCGGAAACCCGCGAGCGCGATGGGGCCTCGTGGAGGGAGGAGAAGATAATAAATAGGACTTAACATACAGGGGAAACTTACGTAAACCTGTGCAAAAAGGGGGAGAATGGGTCCACTCCTCTTTATTGCCCGAAAGGAGGCGGGGACCACCGCGCCCGCCTAAGACAAAAGGCGAGCCAAAGGAGGTCCAGAAGAGATAATCTAGCAAAGGGTAAGGCTAACCGGCAAATCCACAGAAGAGTTCTGCTTTTCTGTCTCCAGCCGGAGGGGTACCGATGGGAGAGGACGGACGATTTGTCCAATCACAACAGGCGTCGAGGAAGGGTTCGAACCGTCAACAGGGCTAGTTAGTTTAAGAAGAGCGGGCCAGAAGGCAGGAAAAGTCCTCTCAGAAGGAGGACTCGGAAAACAGGGACGCTCTGAAGCGCTTTCCTATCATCTCGCCCTGAAAATAATAGTGAAGAACTCGGACAGGTGCTTTTTTGGTCGGGAGACCCGACTGGGCAGAGGGGGGCGAAGGGGAAGGAACGCAGAAGGAAGGAATCAGGGAGGCCTATAACTTCAGAGGAGAGCTTTCCCCCTAGAAAAAGAGGAAGGAATGACAGCAGGGGGGCATAATGGGGAGGGACTCCATTAGGACTAAAGGAGGTCGAGCGGGAGAAGGAAGAAATGGTTTAAACCTTCACATTACGGGATCAGGGGGGGGGCGGGCCGGGATGGGCGAATCTTGTCCAGAAACTGCGAATTTGGAGAGGCTGGCCTCTTTTAGGAGTCAAAAATCCCGCATCACCGCCGCAAAGAAGATTAGGCCGACGAGAGGTCAATCAACCCGGAGTTGGACAGCTGCCAGAAGAGTTGCATTAAGGGGAAAAAGGAGAAATGGTCCTTCCGAATTATCAGCGTGGGGAGCTCAAGGAAAGAAAAAAAGAAACGAAAGGAATTCTAGAAACCGCGCATGGAAAAGAGAACCACGTTAGGGGGTGAGAATACACAGCGTCATTCATTCAGAGAACGAGGGGATACAAGTGGATTCACCTGTAAACCAATCCTGGAGAGTCTTAGGTAAAGCTCGAAGCCGAAGAAAATTAATTTGCAATCAAAAAGGAAATAAATATGCTTTAATCTCGCCGAGAGGGGGAAAACGTGTTAGGGTCTCCGGAGAAGATCTGTCTCTTGAGATTCACTCCCTATCACGTGCGCAAACCCGCCGGCTTTCACTCTAGCAGGGAGAAGTGAGGGGGTTTCGTCCTGGGGTGTAATAAGGCTTAAGACTTTTAGCCCCAGATTCCGTGATCGTCTGGAAAACCTAAAAATCAACAATGCGGAAAAACTCCGACGAGGTGAAAGAATCGAGTACTGAAGGAGGGCTGTCGACACAAAGAAAATTGAATTCAGTAGGCCTTACGCCGGGTTTCTATCCTTCCTATGTCCAATGGGTAGAATCCTATCAATCTCAAAAAAAACGTGCCTCATGAAGGAGCTGTAAGGGGAAGGGGGTCAGTCTCATCGCCAGGGAGAAACCGGAGGCTGGTGGACGGGTGGCTTGGGAGGAATCTATTGCTGGATCTCCTCCGGAGTGGAAGAACTCCTAGAGGGAAGCTAGGTGAAGGGGAGGATTAATGAGAAAAGATGGAAAGATGAACTCGGAACCAATCTTTCTTCAACGGCGGAAAACGATCTGAACGCGGCGGGAAAACTCTTTCTCGTCCCGTCATACTTCTCTAATCCTCAAAGAAGAGAAAGGTTCCGCATGAACCGAAGAAAGTGAAAAGCTGTCCTCTCTGCCAAGAATTAGGTGACGATACGAAGGGTCCTTGGGGAATGAAGGAGAGAGCAACAAAAGCTTCTCGGATTCATAAGATGCAATGACGCCCGACTGTTCAGCAAAGACAAGACTATAAGTCCGTCAAAGGACTAGCCGGGGGGCCGAGGGGAGAAAGAGAAGCCTATACTGAAGGAGTAAAAAGGCCGAGATCTTTAAACGCAGCTATATGTGAGGGGTTCCGCCGTTCCAACCAAATTCTTTCTCGCTCTCGGGCGACCGAATAAACTGGAGAAACAAACCCAGAACCTTGTAGAGGTCTCTGAAGAGGGCAGGAGGCCTGCGGCAGGTCTCCCTCTCTCTAAAAAGGGGGAACGCGACCCTCCACCGGTGTCCTTCAACGGAGAGAAGGAAACTCCACGTACATCAGTAGACTCCTCAATCCGACGGAGTAGAGGAACTCCGATAATAGGGGGTGCACTCAAATACATGAGGGGAGGCCGAGCCTCATTCCTAGACACCGGCAGAGGCCACGACCTTGGACCTTTATCTCAATTACCTTCACCGAGGATTACTTCGCGGCAGGAAGACTTTGCCGCTCGGAGGGAAAGCCTATAAGGTTTAGGCCACAAGGGAAGTGAGCGGGCTAGGGCCAGGGCCCTTAAACGCCTCGAAGCACCCTTGATTCGGGTAGTCACTGGGTTTGGAATTGAAAAAGGCGAGATGCCCTGACAGAGAAAGCTAAAAAAGGCTTCACTGGAAAAATCTCTAAATTCTAGACAGACTCAATATGCAACAAACTTGGAGGGGAGTGCCCTGAAGAAATGAGTCGTGGAGAAAAGGAGTGATAATTCAAACTCCTTATCACAACATGACCCCCCAGAACGATACCAGTCGACGCCTTTTTCTCGACAGGATGAATAGGGGGCAAAGGAGAAAAAAAGTCGCGCCGGCCTACGGAAGATGCGACAGGCAGGGAGGGAACACCCCTACAGAAACGCAGGGAAAACCTGTAGGAAGTATCGTCCTTCGAAGGGGGCCTGTGTATTAAGGCTCGCCGAGGCCTCCCAATCTCGGCAATATTACGGTTTCGAACAGCGTCACAAGGAAAAGAAAGAGCCACGCGCTCAGAAGAGGGGAAAACCAACGTCCTGTGTATTAGAGAGAGATGAAAAGCCTAGCTGATGAGGAGGGAAGGAGCGTTGCCTGATCCACTATAGAACTCCCCAGGCGGATCACCATCAGAAAGAAGTATCATAGGGGGGTAGAACGAGAGGAGCCATAAGGATCATAGACTTATAAACAGGACGGTGTCTAAACTTTGAATCCGCGGCCGACCCAAAAAGGAAATTCTTTCATAAGGAGGGAGAGAGGGGTCGAACCGCAGGAGGCAGCAAGGGGTCCCGGTGCGGGGAAAGAAGAGAGGCAGTTACGGCTGCGGCTGGCCTGATCTCTCGTGACTCCTAGTTAACCAACTCGATTCCCTCATCTTGCGTCTCCGGGGAACGAAAAGGGACGACCAGGCATGGTACAAGTTCCCGTAATGAATGGTCCCGAATGCTCGCCAAGAAGAGAATCTCTTTACACGCCGAGTAAGCTCGAGAGGAGAAGACGCGAGGAAGTCTAGGAGAGCAGGGAGTGGCCACGTGAGAAGAGTTTCGTGGAACAAAAGGCGAGAAGAAGAATAGTGGGCAGACGAGGACTGCATAGACCAAGACCTGATCTTTATTATTCTGCGGTAGCGACATGAAGGATCATCGAAAAGAAAAATCTGGAAGAATTCGCGGGATAGAGAGGAGTCATGGTGAGGCCAGGGGTGCACCAGGGTACAGACTAGGCATGACTGGACCAAAGATTAAAAAATTTTTGGAAAGAATTTGGAACTAAGGCCCGCGATGAAAGGGCTGGAAAGGTCGAAAACAGTAACCAGGCGCAAAATATCGCGGGGGAAGACCAGACTTCAGGCTGGTGAGAAGGGAGCGGAGGGAGCGTAGAAATAAGTCACCTCCCAATAACACTCTCTCTACCGGGAATGCTTATCTCCACTTCTTTCAGTCGGATCCCCGCTGAGAGCTCTTCTCTCGTCGGGAGGGACTGCAAGTCTCGCGGCCAAAATCCGCATGGGGAAGGTAGAAAACTCGGCAGAGAAGTGATGGTTCAGAGCAGAGAAAAGCCTAGTGACGCGAAAGAAAAAATTATGAAAGAGACCTCGATCCTACCTTCTTAGACGAAAGAGTGAGGGGCAGGAAAGACCCTCCTTAATTCAAGCACCCGACACATGGACCTTGCAAAATCGAAGAAAAAGAAGGAGGAAGGGGAGAAGAGAGTTCTGGGCCGGTACTACCCTTAGGGAGGGATGGGGAATGACGGGATATTTTTCTCACAAGGGGGAGGAGAAACGTGATTGACTCCTATTGGGAGGAGCAGTCACCATTCGAGGAGGCGTCGACTCTGTCGCTTCTCAGAGCATCGCACATAAGCCTTGCGGCGAGGTGACGAACCTCACCTAGGAGGGGTAAGTCTATGAAGGAGAGGGAATCAGCTGGTAATGGGGGAGTGGAAGGAAACTATGGACGGATCAACGCAGGCAGGTTTCGATTACTTTTTGAGACGGGCGGGGGGAGGGGAAATCGATACTACCCGAAGAAAGCAGCCCAAAAAAAGGCTCAAAAAAGACGAAGAAAAACACGCGAGGAGAAAGTTTGCGCTCGGGTAGAAGGTCGGAAGAGTATTAGGGGAATAAAGAAACAAAGTAACAGAACCTTAGGGCCCACACGGGGGACATCACCTGGCAAGAATTATTCCCTGGTGGGTGCGCACCGGCGAAAGAGAATCAGCAGAAGAAAAGGAAGAAACACGACGAAGAGGAGGAAAGGGAGATACGATTAGACCACCGCTTAAAGGGACCTCATCATCCTCCAATAGGGAATAGGGTGTCAGAAAAGCCTTCGGCATGACAGAGGTGCCGTAGGGAGAGGTGGAACGGGGTGCAATCGGAGGATGATTGGAACCTTCAACTTAGAGGCGAATGAAGTTACTAAAAAGATACAAGGGCCGATACCAAAGAACGAAGCTCAGACGTACTCGCGCGTGGAACGCGAAGAATTTTCTCCTCCACGCTGGAAGAAAGAGAGAAGGTTCCTCCAACAGAGAGTCCTTGTAACGAACGAGGGCAGGAGGGGGGTAGGACGCTACAAGCTCATTTTCTCGGGGGGGGAGCGAAAAGAATAGCTGAACGAGCATAAAAGACCCGGCCTTCTCCGGAAACTTCCTTGCTTCTATATGGGACCAGAAATCTGAAGAGACAGGACGGGTCAATCTCACGAATGAGAAAGGAGAAAAAAACCGCCAGGAGATTACAAGAATGGTTATAGCAAACCGGAATTGAAGGGGAGAGGTATCGATCCGGAAGGAGACAGGCTCGTGATAAAGTCGCTCTGGAAGAGAGGGATGGTGGACGCGTAATGGTTTAGATCTTGGAATTAAACCTCGTCCGCTCCGAAAGGAAGATGCCTCCGGACAAAGAAAAGATGCAAGAAGAACATCTAAACAACCTCGGGGGAACGAAGTGGAGATGCAGTATTGGAGGAGAGAAAAATTTAGCCTCGAGTGAGGAGGCCTGATTGCTATAGGGAAAAGAACGTGAGCGAATGGATTCGAGAAACTAGATAATGGAAATGGAAAAAGTGAGGGTGTTTTGATCATAAAGACTGAGGTCCTAGTACAAGCGCTCTCTATGTGGCCGGGGGAAAACTTGAGAGGTAGAAAATGAGAGGAAGACTGTCAGTGCAAGCTTTGCGCCGATAATATAGAGGAAAAATAGAGGGCAGCAATGACAAAAGGAGGAGAAAATCGATCTCTTGAGATAGTTGGCCGGGGGGGTTCTTTTATTCCAGAGGAAAGCAACGCTAGTGGGGTTCTCGTCTCTCTCACTAAGGATCACCGTGAGAAGACTCCAAACCTTTTCGGAGGGAGGGAGGCTCTATCAATGGAAGAGGTGAGGAAGGCTAGAAGAAACAAAATGACTGTCGGGCACCGGGACAACATAGAAGGGTTCTTTCTTGCCGCAGGAAGGAGGAGACAAAGAAAGTCTCTAAGGACAGAAAGAGGAGCCGGCGCTAAAAAAAGTCCTAAATTGAAGGACGTAAGGAGGACCGGAGTTACTAGGCACAGCAAGAACATCATTTGAAAAGTTGAAATATCTCATTTCAGGAGAGGCAAAGATAGACGCGACTAAGATGACGTTGAGACTCATGTTTGAAAAAGAAAAGTCCTCCAAACCTGGAAAAAAGGAAAGGGGTTCCTTCTTTTGGGAGGGTCGAGAGTAGGAGTAGATCAGTGCCGGGGGAAGGGAGCCATATATAATCGAAAAGGGGAAGGGCGTGCTAAAGGAAAAGGAAGCTCCCTCTACGGCGGACTACAGAGCCTCAGGCTGAGGAAAAGGAGAAAAATGGACTATTCTAAGAGTCGCGGGAAGCAGCCAGGAGAGAAGGAGATGACTTGGCTCGCTTTTACACTCCCAAATGCAAGACCGGCGTCTCAGGCCACGTCGACGAAAGATAGACGTCCTTCAGTTAGAAGGGCAACCGTACAAGGACCAGGTTAATTCGCAAGGAGGCTCAGAAAAACAACAAAGTGAATGAGGAGGAAGAAGATAAAGAGGGACTAGCAAGATCTTCTCCCTCCTGAGTGACTCATAGAGGAATATAAAGGGAATTCCCTGTCAGGAGATAGGTCAGGGTGCCTAGTGGGCACTCAATAAGAAGGTTGGTCTCGGAAAAAAAAGCTGGGGCATCATACTCTTTAGTGCCGACCGGAGGAACCACGGTTCTTCTCTCAGAAGGTAACGCATCGGGGGAAGTCTTTCGCTTACAAGAAAATAAACTGAGCGGAGAGGGCCAGAGGCAAAAGGGGCGTCGATCAACGTGCCTCGACGCGACTGAACGACCAAAAGAACTTTTTCTTCACGGCGGGGAATACTAAAGAAAAAACGGAGCGACGCCCGTCCTCTTCGAGAGGAAGACTCTGGCCGAGAGAAGCTTGAAAAGGCTCTCCAAAGTGAATCGTAGGAATCGCCTTCTCCGTCCTAGAAACTGGCCGCAGAACCTAATCCTTGATAGGCCTGTGGAGAAGACTGCCTAGTCGGATTCTCTCGAAGAATTGGGTCCGGCGCGCCGGAAGGGGGGCGAAACGATCACGGATCTGGGTCGCAACGTCCTTTGAAATTCTTCCGCCCGGGGACGGAACAGCAGAAGAAAAGTAAGAGGGAAATCCAAACAGGGGAGCATCGGCTCGCTTGAGAGAGCAAAGACCGAGAGTGAAGTCAACTGGGAAAGCCGGCACCACTCAAGGAAAATTCGGATCCTAAGGAGACCGAAAGGGGGGAGTTCGACAATTCTACCGGAAAAAGGTGAAAGAACTCGAGACGAAAGACGGGAAGTGACAGCAGGGCACGGGAGGGGGGGATTCGAAACATGAATGGAAAAGAAAGGATCGGAGAACTTGGGCCTCGGAGACTCGGGGAGCCGTATTCTCCCCACAAAGAAAAAGTGGGCCTCGGGCTTTAGAAGCGGAGAATTGCGCGCGTAGAGGGGTTCGAGACCGAGAGACCAATCTGCAGGCAGGAAGAAGGGGAGAAAGCGTAAGTGCAATCAGCCTGATCTCAAGAGAAAACGCCGGGTATCCCTTGAAAGATAAACCTCCTCCGGCGGGATCGATGGAGTGAAAAGGGGACGGGTCCGCCAAAAGAGACCAATAAGCTGCGCAAATACCGCGCAGAAAGCGGAAAGAAAAAAAACCTGATCCAGAAAGGAGCCCGGGCAGACGGTGGTTCCTCCCATTCAGGGAAGGAACCACGGAAAAAAACGTCAAAGGTCGCGGGGAGGCACGAGAGGAAACCTCCCGATGATACTGGAAGGGGAAGGAGATAAGCGATTATCGGAAATGCCGCACTGGGAAGTTATCTTGCTCTAAAAGATTCAGAGAGAACCCTGAGAGAAGTCTTCTCTTTCGGGAGATGCAAGAAAAAATCACAAACCCAAAATAATGACAAAAAGGTCTTTCACAGGTCAAACTAGCGAAAAACAAGGGATCGGAAAAAAAGGGCTCGTACAAAGTCGAGAGTAAGCTAGTTGTCGTCCGGTAACATAGAGGGATAATAGCATCGCCTTTTGAAGGGGACAAAAAGAGATCGAGAGGCAGGGAGAAAACAACCAATAAACGACTTAAAAACACCTAGCAAAAGAAGGCGTAGGAAGGACGAATCAAAAATATCTTTATTATGAGGCAGGTATAAAGGGGATCAAGGGGAGAAAGACTCTCTCTCTTAAATAAGGACTGGCGGAGCGGTGTCCGGGGGCGGAGAGCCCTAACCCGGCTCAGTCTGGGACCACCGTTTATTAACCCCTTGGGGGGCCACCAGACGGGGAATCAAAAACTTATTTTCCAGATGGGAAAGTCTCTCAAAGTCTCCACGGAGGGGGCCACAGCTCGCGTGGGAATAGGCGAAATACTGTGGAATCTAGTTACGTGCCCTAAGGAAGTCAACACTCTCTCTACCTCCGGCCTTGCCAAAACGGCTCGGGATTTCGGAAAAAACTAGTCAAGGATCCGAGGCTCAAGGAAGCCTTCCTCGAAACCCATCCTCATGGTGTGGGAAACTTTCCTTGAAGCAAGTTGAGTAGGGGACTGAAGAGACGAAAATCTTCTCTCTGCTAGAAGGGGAGGAAAAAATCAATCAAAAAAGGCTGGAAAAACTGACAGAGGGAAAGCCAACCAGAGCCAGTCCGCGCCTCCATCACCCTACATCCCTTTTACACAGCTTAAATAGGAAAGAAAAGCAAGAAAACACGGAATTAAAATATATAGGAGGGACGAAGTGTAAACGGTCAGTGGAAATGGAGAAAAAGAGGGGCATCGTTCGCGAAAGGTGACATTCTACCGGCTAAACGAGTGAAGGGGGGAGCGATCATGCGAAAAAGTTCTATCTTCTCTCGTCCGGCCAAAAACACATGCGAGGTCGGGGAATGTACCTCACCAATGGGAGGCTGGGAAATTTGGTCGGCGACGAGAGGCCTTCTGCCACAGAGGTGAGAAACCGGGAGGACTAAAGTTCAGAGCGCAGGCCAGGGGTTTTCTCAGAGTTTTTCGAGGGAGATCTTTGAAAAGGTCCTACGTCCCTCTAGAATCAATCGAAAAAAAGCCAGAACTCAAAAATAGACGCGAGTTCGAAGGGGAAAGAAAGTTTTCGATACTCGTACCAAAGTAACGGAGGAAGGAACTTTCTTGAATTTAACCTGATGGGTGTCCCACACTTGTTTGGAAAAGGACCCAGAGGGAGTGCCAGAGGAAGGGAGAACCGAGACTCCTACAGAAGCAATAAGTCTTAGAAAACCGGGTCTTTCTATTAGCTATCACGGAGAAAAGGGAAGCTGGACTCGTCAGAAAGACGACCAAGTAGCTTCATGGACAAGAGGGGGCCTCCTTGATTATTGAAGAGGAGGTCGGCTAGATGTCCGGGTGGTGCAAAAGCACCGGGAGGCTATATCTTGAAAAACGGCACAACGGATACTAGACCGGAGGGAGACCGTGAAAAAGATCAGCATACCATGACCTAGAGAAGAGAGGTAATCGACTACCGGGCTCACTCCTATGGCCGGATCAGCTAACTAGCCCCATCAGGAAGTGAGAAAGAAATAGTTGCATGAGAGTGTCAAGTTCAAGCGACAAAAAAGGCAGAAGAGGGGGTTTTCGACGGGAAGCTTAAACTCAGAAATATCAAAAATCCTTCTTCAGACCGAGACGAAAGTACTCGCTGGAAAAAAACCAGAAGTAGCAGGATGAAGGGTGAAAAGTATCCATTCTAATAACACGGGAGCAAGGGACGGGGAATATAAGTGTGCAAAAACCGTAAGAGTCCGGGAAATAAGGTTCCTGGAATCAGGGCGGGGGAGAGCTTGGCTCGGATGGACCGGAGGGAGGTGCGAGGAGCGTGGGCTCTCGTTTATAACACAGATAAGATCTCCCCGGTGACAGACCGGAGGGGGGGGGGGGCCTCCTATCTCAAATGCAGAACCCGACGGAAGGGAAGCCTGCGCTTCGTCTGGAAGGAAACAGAAGACAGGAGAAAATACTTCCGCCAGGCAGATTGAGGAGACGTCTTAGAGACCGACTCTAAGGACGTTCTATACTCGGCGAAGGTGCACGCATCCCACTGCCAATGGTGGCGGTCCAAGTGGTCAGAAACTGGTGGTCAAATCTAGGGTAGACAATTCGTCGCTTCTAATTTTTCGTTAGCCGGAGGAGGACATCCGCTTACTTCTTCAGACTAGCCGAACGAGAATACACGAGATCCGTTCCAGCAAGCACAATCGGCGCAGAATCGAGGATCTCGAAGGTTTTTCCCGCGGTTAAGAGTCCTTCTCCTTCAACTCAGGGTCGAAAAGCGAAACTAGTCACACCCGTTATGCTTACAAATGAATGAGGGGAGTAACTGTCGAGAGAAACTCTAGAATGACGTCGCAGAAATCATCCTTTATCTTCGGGACTAAGGGAAGGGTTACAATTCTTCTAGTAGCGAGAAAGGGAAGAAGAGGTGAAATATCACATAAGAGAAGGAACTGAGTGGAACCGGGCAGGATCGGAAAAAAAAAATTCAGATACGACTAGTTAAGGGAGCGCAGGACCATTCTCGTCAGACGTATCCTCCGCAAAGAAGGGCGGCCGTGCGCGATGGCCTGGCGCTGGATCCTCGCCCTGGACACAGTGAAGAGGGGGAGGCTGAAGGTACGAGCCGGAGGGACCTGGCGGAAAGGCAGAAAAAAAGAGAAATCTGGGAAAATTTTATTTTCTTCTTAAGCTAAATTCTATTCTGGACCCTCGGCGATAAGAAGATGTCGGCTTCGAACACGGAGGAAAAAGTCTTAGGAGAGAAAGAGGAGGCGCGAAGACCGTAGCACGTAACGCTCTAGCCCTCTTCACACATCAACGAGGCGCCAGGGAAGCCCTACTTTTCAGGATCAGCCGATCGGAGGGCGCCGGGGGTCGCCCGTTCCTTGATGAGAAAGATATCTAAACAAAAAAAACGATATGATATATAGGGGATACTCAACCTTCCCTTGAAAGACTGGAACCCTCCTGCTAAGGCAACGAGGGGGATACAGTAGCCGGAGGAGCTCGTCCGGGAGAGGGAAGAGAAGATAGTCCTCGAGTTTCTGCGCGCAGACGTCTAGAAAATCCGCAAGTAAGAAGAGGTTTCTTTTTGAGATGCAAAGGCCAGCTTATCGCGCACTCGTTTCTACTTCGAAGAGGCCAGGTGATCTTAACGACGCCCAAAAGTTTAGATTGAGAAAGAAGGAAAGCGGCGGACCGGCAGGAGAAGATTCGACTACTTAAATACCCAGAAGGGACCGGTGTGACTTAAAAACTAGGACCTATCAAGAGAGAAACAGAAGCATAGAGAAGAGTAGAGCTGCCGCAAGCACTAGCCATCCAGTGGAACGTAGTCTCGAACTCATGAGCAGAGTGCCAACACACGAATTCTGCTAGCCTGTAGACGCCGGGGAAATCTTGAAGTAGAGCCCGACCTGTCCGAAAACGAGGGAAAGACCGATCCGGTTAAACTGAACGGAGCGCCGTCTTGAAAAGAACCTACTCCCTATATAACTTGAGAGTCGTGAAAGCAACGACGTGGTCCAAGGGGATAGGCGGAATATCGGCCTCGGAAGAGCGTGAGCGACAGGCAGACGAACCAGGCACGATTCAGAGAGAGGTCGAAAGTCCCTTTGTCTTGAGGACCGTATCAAGAGTCGGCGGGCCTCCTAATTCCTCGAAGAGTGGGAGAGAAAAAAGGACAACCTGGAGCGCCGCGCATGGAAGAGGGAATGCGGCAGGGAAGGTCAAGGTGCAACAATCCCTGGGGGAAGGTAGTTCACCTTCGAGACGAAGTCCTTAGAGGAGAGGTTGAGGGAGAAAACATCGCATCGCAATTGAGGAGAGGCCAGGGGCCGAACGTAACTCGACAGCGCCGAGGACTCCGGAAGGGGGGAACTCCGCCTCGTAGATAAGGAAAAACTAAGAGGTCTGATTTCGGAGTCTTGAGAGGTTAAACTCCTTCCACAAAACGAGAGAAAAAGATAGGCACAGAATCGAAGGAGCGGAGATAACTGAGAACAGATACGTCCGAACAGCAAAAGCCTTGAGACCTGAGGTTCCTTCATCTACCCGCAACTAGACTAGGGTCATCGGAGGGACGAGAATGGAAAACCAAGCGGCGCGAGGAAGTCTGGGGGGGGGGCGGATCTGAACAGGGCTCTTTCGAACGTCCTGAAGTTATAGCAGATTTTCAGGAGACTCTCAAAAATGAGAATAGAGAGGGAGCTTTCAGAAAAAAGGGGAACAATTCCTTACACGAAAGGTAGTTAAAGGAGAAGGCGGGGGCGGCTATTTAAAGAGTGCGAGAACACGGTCTCTTTAAACGAGACGAGTAACGAGACGAATAGAAGTAGGAAGGAGAGGGAAAGGAAAGCTCAGAATGAAGGGGGCAAACGAGTGCGCGGTGAAAAAAACCTCGAGAACTTAAACGAGAAAACGAAGGCGGCGGAAAGGAAAACCACCGACATCGGGATTCTGCTGAGCGAAGAAGGACGGGAGACTGAATCGACGCTCGGCGGGCTAAAACTCTGTTCCGACGGGGAAGGGCGGGGAGACGGGGCCAACTTCAAAGCCGAGGACAATGGATGGAAAAAAAAACGTTTTTTCCACGCATAGTTGAAGGGGGAAAATTGAACCCTCGATGTCCATGTCAAGATAGAGCGGCGAGGAAAAAAGAGCTCGCGGTGGAGAGGTGCGTAAGAGGGGGTGCAGAATGGGAGAGGAACGTAAATACGCAACCCACTCGAGGGAGAAAGCCCGTAGGGGAACCTCCAACTGAGCAGGGGCATGGTCCACCCCGTTCTAAAGGAGAATCGGAGCTAAGACTTCCTCGCGGAAAAAAAACGGATTTTGTATGCGAACCTAGATGCAGAGGCATTGATGGGTTGAGAGGCGCGACGCTCAAAAAAACTTAAGAAGTTGAGAAGGGGGGGATGTGAAAAGGACTCTCAAATAGGATGACGACCGGAAGGAAAGATCAAAACAGCGGAGACTATCCTTCCCTTCCTCCAGAAAAAGGAAGAAGGGGAAGGAGAAAAAATATCTCAATAAAGGGATTATTTCCAATAGATGATATTCAGGCCGCGTGGAACATGGGGGGGGAAACTGGAGGGGACGGAAAGTCTAAAAAAGATGTTCTCTTCTACTAGTCTTCTCCGGAGGAGAGGCAAAATCAAGTCGAAAAGAGAACGAGGTCACGATCGCGCGCTCGCCAACCATGACGTCTGCTGAGAAGGGGGGGGACCTCACCACGGGAAGAGGGGGGCCGGCAGGAGAAGCCCTACCTCTTTTTATCAGAAATTCCAAACCTGGGAATCAAAACATAAAGGTAGAGACGTTATCCGGGGTGAACGTTCAGAAATAAGTCCCGAAATAGAAACAGGTCTCCCGTCGACGAGGCGAGGCGGAGAGGTGAACGGAGGGATTTTATCGGCGAGAAGCATCTAATAATCTAAAAAAGAACATAGGAATCAGGTAAGTGAAAAAAATGGTGACACGGGAGCAAGTTGGGACCGACACTATGGAGGGGAGACACGGCGCAAGAGACGCACCGAAAGACTCCGGATGAGTAGAACGAACGAAAGAAAGTAAAAAAGCCGTATCCACCTTTGCGGAGAGAGCCGGGGAATCAATCCAGAGGGAGGCGGTAGTCATACCAAAGGCCTCTTGACCGTGTTAATTAGGGAGAGGGTTCATGTTTTCCCTCCCAGGCATATAGCGTGGAACACGGACTTCTATGAATTAATAAGAGAGCTGTGAAAGAGCGCACGATACACAAGGCCTATCTCGACTAAGCGCGCTGAGAAAAACACAAGAAGGGGGGCGGAAACCGAGGACAGACGGACTGCAACAGAAAATGAAAGACGGCTCAGGGCGGTGTAGTTCAGACGCACAAAGCTAGAGTAGAGTGTTTCACTAAGGAAAAGAGCAGCCCAAGAACGGAAGACTGTACTCGAGAACGGCATGCGATTGACTGGGTACTCGAACCTTCCTTAATTCGAGCCTCGAGGTTCACAGTACCTTCTGAGAAAGAACGTAGCAGAGGCTGACGGAAAAATAATTGCGACTACCTGGGAGAAGGGAGAGTATCCGATTAGTTTCGGACTGCCGGAGAGATGAGGGAACTAGGTTCGTGCTGAGTTATACTTCACAAACCTTCTCCTCCTAAGAAGAGAATCCGACAGAAGGTGGCCGACGGACTCAAGGGAGCCCACGAGAGGTATTTAAAAAGCCGAGAGGGGAATCGTCGTTTCTGAAGGGAAAAAAAGTATCGAACGTTACGGCAGCAGAATTACTGGGCATGAGGTCTGAAAATTGCCAAAAGAAAGGCAGAAGGACGGGGGCTATAATCCGGATTCAGGAGGTCCCACTTTCTTGGGTTGGTCCAAAACAGGCGGAGCGGCGCGCTGCAAGGGGAAGATAAGCAGTGCGCCAAAAGGGCCTTCTATACTTCGAAAGGGGAGACCGAGGGCTCGAAGAGGAACGGCATATCCCAAGGGACTTCGACCTAGTCGTGACTAGAAGGCGAATATTGGCCGCTTCTAGGTAGACATGCAACGACTTGTCAATCGGTCTAAGCTGACAGCGAAGAAAAAAGCAATGGGAACCGTTAAAAGAGGCTTGTAGGTCACATAGGAACAGGGAAAAAAGGTCCGTGAGTAAAGACGAAAACAAGGAGGGACGAACATGACTCCTTTCCTACTGAAGTGCCAGTGCAGGTAAAAAAAGTGTCAAATTCGTGCGACACATTAGATGGGGAAATACCTTCTCTAAATTGGGGTCCTCTAATAGTATTTAAGATCACGAGGCATCCGAAAAAACTGCAGCGATAACGAAAAGTCCAAGTGAACTACTCGGCAGATGATAAGGCCTCATCTGTGCTTTTAGGGAGGAGGGACGTTGGCGTGGAGTGACATCAAAGGGAAGAACAAACGGCAGGATTCGATGAAGGAAGATGCGAATCGCCGCTGTGAAGCCAAAGAAGAAGATCGAGACAAATGGGTCTGAGGTATCAAGAAGAAGATGAGGTAGAACTCTCAGACGACTAGAAAGCATCTTCTGTAAAGAACGAAGTGACGGCGGGGCGCTAATTCGGGCGTAATCCACCTTACGAGCCGTCTTATACTGCAGGACGACGCCCGGAAAAGACGTTCAGTCTCTCCGCTCGGCATCAGGGGAATGGAAGGGAGCAGTTCTCCGTGGAAGGGGGAATAACTCAGCACAAAAAGGGAGGAGGAGGAACGAAAAGTGGATCAAAAACCCTTCGACGGCTACGGGCCGACAAAGACTTCAGGGCAAGCTTGCCGACGGTTGGCCGCGGAGAGCAAGAGCCGGTCGAGGAAGGGGCTAGCGCCCGCCTCTGAACGACACTTCATTAGTTCTGGAGGGGGCCTGGAAAGCATTCTTGCACGGGAGCGAGAGAGGCGAGTAAGAACTGGCCGGCTGTCGCGTCACTAATCCCAGACACCGGAGACTCTTCCTAGCGGGCAAGCCGGGAGGAGGAAAAAGAGATCTCCGAATTCAAGCACAACACGCACCCCAGTGGAGAAAAGTCAAAGTTCTAGGAGACTCCGCCAAAAGGCCACGAGAAAGAAGGCCTCTGCGAGCGGAGGCCGAGCAGAGTCTCTCCCCTGGGCTAGGGCGTTGTACCGGCGGAAGGCACAGAGCAGCGAGGAAAAGACTGACAGCGAGTACCCTTCGAGGGAATGAAAAAGGGGGGTAAAAGGAGTCTTAGCATATAAGAAGTGTTACTCCGAGGCGACAAGACCAACCGATGTTTTAGCCACGCATTGAAGCGGCTTAAGGGTTAAGCCCTGAAGAACCTATATAACCGTGAAGCGAGGGGATCCTAAAAAAGGTTCTCAGGATGGGATGCTAAAAACCTGCGGGAAAGGGCAGATCTAACTTAACGGGCCTTACTCTATCCAGACGAGGGGGCGCCTATTGGGGGGCACAAAGGATCCGACGAAGAAAGCTCTGACGAATGCAGGGCGCCTAGGAAGGCTTGGAGGACGACGGAACTCGGCACCTCTAGATACTCCCTTTCATCGTCCTCGAATGCGAATCTTCACCAAAAAAAAGCCGGGGGAAACGAGAAAGAGGAGTAGAAAGTAAGTCGATAACGTTAGTAACGAAAAAGGGGACCTCTTCCTCCTAAAAGATGGGACGGGGAAGGGGGGGGAAGGGCTCCAGCGTAAAGGAATGCAGGGCGCCGGCGGAGCAGCACGTGCAGGAGGGAACTCAAGCCGGTGCCGAAGTATAGTTCTTCACGGTCAGGAGAGGCAGTTGTGAAATTAGGAGAGGGTCCTAACTAATAAAATACGATCGTCACATCTCAGATCATCTGTAAAGCTCTGAGACAAGAGAAAGAAAATACAGCTTATAACCTGACGTGTCTTTTTCTCCTTCATGACTGGCATCTCCCAACTCGGAGGTAAGGATAGCGCGACTTGAACGCGGCGACGAAAGAATCCTGTTATCGGTAAGACGAGAAGCGGAAGGTACCGAAGGCAAACTGCGTTCTCTACTGCTGCCCACCTCGATCACGAGATCTGGGCGAGCACCAAAAGGCTAATGAACGATGGTCGTTACATCAATGCCGGAGTACTGACTTCGAATCGCAAAAAAAAAAAGGGTCGAATAGAACCTGCAAGGGGGGGGACACCTCTTTAGTACTTGGTATTCGGCTCGTGGGCGTCTAGAAAATAGAAAGAGGGGACGGAAACAGACCTCGTTGCGGGAAAAAAGGACGACGGAGCAACGGGGACCGGGGGACGTGCACGAGGATGGGGATTACTAACAGCATACTATAGGGATGATTCTTCTGTAACTAAACGAGTCATAGGAAAGAGCCTCGAAGAATGATAAAATCATCGCTGAAAGATGTCGGGGTTAGGCGCAGGGTGCGCCACCTACTAGGGCATCAAGAAGAAGGTAACTGAGGTTGGACATCCTTTTTCCCTTCTGGAAAGGACGTGCCATCAGGGAAGGAGACGATAGGGACTTCTCCACGAAGAGAACCCGCAGACTCAAGGAGAGCCTCTAACGATTATGTTGCGACTGATAAGTCGGGACGAGGGGGAAAAGAGAAGAAATGACGCAACCGGATTCATGATGAGGCCGGCCAACTTTCTCATGGAGATCAAAAGAGAAAAAATCCGGTTCATTCCGAAAGGAAACCAGGCATGGTGAGTGGAAGCACAAACTCGCGCAAAAAAGTGAGGGGGCCAAAAAAGTTGTAGGTTGGGTCGAGCATAGGAGGAAACTCGAAACTCGTCAATGAGGGGGAATATTTTGGGGGGGGGGAAGCAGGACCTCGCGGAAAAAAACGGGATAGCACCGAAGAGCCCAGGAACGGAATAAAACAAAACAGCCCGGGGTTCCAATCTCTAACCTGAGAAGGGGTAAATGATATATCTTGGGAATTTTAACCCAGAGGGGAATCTGGGAAGTTACTGATCTAAAGATGGGGGGAGAGCACTTGAAAAGACGAGGGGAGGAGATTCGAGAAGAGGGGAGAAGAGGGTTCAAAATGACGGAGAGGCCACATCCTCTCTAGAGAGTTACAACCTCATAAGGAGGGTGGACGTGTTCTTCCTTCTAAGAGGAAAGGTCAGACAGCGGTGGTTGAAAGAAAACCAGAGCCGGGGAGCGGCCTAAAAGAGGAGTCAATGGGTGACTTTTCGTTTTGCTCGCACGAAAAGGCCTCGATGAAAAAAAAGGATCGCGAGTCTCAAAGGACGAAGTCGATTGTGAACGGAGCTGTAGACTGGGAAAAAAGCGGATTCGGACTGAGGGGGGGGGGGTGGCAATGGGCGGGTGCCGTCAAGTGAGTTGGGACCATGTTCAGAATGCCCCCTGGGAGGAAAGAGGATGCCACTATCAGCAAGACACAAATGAGGAGGGAGGAAATTATTCTCCCTAATACAGTTACCGATGAGCTATCCTGGATCAAGCTTCTCTACCCACCGAAGAATCCGAAGAGAAATTTGTCGTTCGAACGCGCCTTCATGCCCAGGCAAGACGGTTAGAAAGACTAAGTATTGACGGGCGCAAAGTCTGGCGTCTATCTGAAAAAAGGGAAAAGCGACTTCCCGGGACGGAGCGTTAACATGCCGAAACACAGGGAAAGAAAGCGGACGCGTGTAACTAAACAGGTCGCGGACGGATGGTCCTCCGAGAGACTGCACCAAAGCAGGAAAGTGACCTACCTCTGTCAGGAGAGGGTGGGTCGAAAAGGCAGGCTTGACCCTATTTTGGAGAAACTAGAGATGAACGACCATATAGCCGTGATAAGGAGGAAAAGAACGGCCAAAGGGGGAGAGATGACCCGATACAAAAGTCCTGGGGAAAGAAGATTTTTCATCTCGTCACGAAAGGAGAACGAATGGGAGCAGGTAGCGAGAGCAGAATTATGGTGTATAACAAAATTAATGGGGGAGCAATTTCTCTGATAAAGGGACTGTATCTAAGGGAGAGAGAGAAGACGAGGATTGGGCGCGCGTCGGGCTTGGGGGGAGACGGGCACCTCTCAGTCGCAGAATGACCCTACCTCCTCTATTATTGTTTCCTAAAGGAGAACCAAGGAGCAACTGTCAAAGGAAGGAAGCGCCGGCCGCGTAGAGGTAACTGGGGGCCCATTAGTGGTCGGACCGAAGCACAGGTGGAGGAAGTAGCCGGGGTAGGAGATTTCGAGATGTGGCACTGGCGCAGGTATTGGCCGGTAGCCGGATGGTTCTGGGGGAAGGAGGAGAGCGAGCGGCGGATGACGATGTAGACTGTGACAGGGAAGGGGAGGGGAACAGAAGGGAAGCGAGTGGGAGATGGGTTGTGTGGTGCAACTAAGTACCCAGGAGTAAAGGGATAGCGTCGGGCAGGAGTTCATTGTGGTGCTGGCTATTCTCGGGGAAGCAGGGATCGGGACGGGAGTGGGGGTGGGGTAAGTTCTGTGCGTAGGCAGGTTAGTAGGGGGAGTTGCCGGGGAAGGAGAATGGGACGCGGGAGGGGGGGAGAGTGAAAGGGAGGGGTTGGGGTTATAGGAGGAAGGAGAGGAAGATCGGGGGAGGATGGAGATAAGGTGGGGTAGAGAGGGGCATGGGAAAGGGATCAGGGAAAGGGGCGGGGGGGATATGAGGGAGGAGGGAGGGGAGGTAGAGTGTAACGGAGGATTGAAGTTCGTTTACCGGGGGAGTAGATTCCTCTACAGTTAAATCTTCAGGAAGAGGGGGTTGGTCTCATCACGGAAGCAGCGAGGAAACGCATAGGGCCAGAAGGGAACGATGGGTCCGTCGCGCAAAAACCGGATGGAGGTCAAATCGATCATCCTCAGGGGAAGTCCTTTAAAAAAAACAGGGTTTCCTGGGCGAGTCTGAGTCAGTAGGAGGACTGTTTAAGGGAAAAGACTTTAACGAGGTTCGCGGGGGGGAGAAGAAAGGAAAATCTCTCACCACGTTCGGCTTTCACCTAGGGAAGAAAAGGGGTCTAGAGGTGCTTCAGGGGTACGGGGAAAGAAGCCGCGAGACTTTGGGGAGAAACAGATCGTGAAAAGCCGATTCCGGCTGGGAAAAGGTCTTCCGCAGACTCTAATGCCGACGGGGAGCAACGGGACGAGAAAAATTATTCTTGCCTCGGAGGATTTCCTTGGGCGCCCGGAGAGACGACGAGGTCCAACTGTTAAGCATTCAGAAGCAAGCGGCGGAAGAAGCAGGAAGCTCGGGGGAAAAGAAAGTTAAACTCGGGCCGTCTGCTAAAAGACGCCCTTGAACAATACTCCTGCTGGTAGTCTAATCGAGCGGGATGCGATAAGGGACGTAGGCGTGGGAGACAGCTTGGGGAAAAAGGTATCCCGAAACAGTGATTGTGACAGAGAACCTAGCAAGGGGGCACTAATTACCCCACAGTGGAGGAGCGCGCAAATCAGAGCAGCTTATGGCCACAAATACTGACGGCGAGGGGAGTAAGAGAAGAGTGAAAAAACTTTACTCAGCTTAGAAGAACTCTTGAAAAAAAGTCAGTAGCAGGAAAGGAGCCGGGGAATCGTCCTGGGCTTAAGTCGCCTAGTTTTCAGCTGAGGTTCCCGGTGACTTCTGCATGAAGATCTAAACAAGAGGATGAATGAAGAGTTTTCCTAAAGGTCACCTGCACGGCGAAGAGAGGGTCTCCCTCCTCGACGGCGAGGCGAAGATCCAGGTCGGCCTTTCATGCTAAGGGCAGGGGTAGTTGAGGAAATACCGTTATTCCGTCTCACCCCTCTTCTCCTCCGCAGGAGGATCTTGAGTGACTCCGTGGCAAGGACAGCTTCGCAAGAGGGCTAATTTGCTAACTTAGGGCTCTGAGACGAACAAGAAAAGCAAAGTGTCGGTATAGGGCCAGAGGCGGACAGCTGGCGGGGAGAAAACGATTACAGACACGACCCACACTCCGTTGGAAGGACTGAGGACTCCGGCCCGGGAACATCGCGAAAATACTGCTAGAGGTCTCTTGGGGGCGAGCCATATCAAACTCCCATCCAGTGTCAGTACGTAAAGAAAGACCGAGGAAAGGGGCAGGGAGCCGCCTGTGAATCTTCCACTAATTGCACGTCAGGCTTAAGGGTAGCGCGGGGGGCTTGCACCTCGGTCTCTGCGCATCTCCTTTACCAGGACTACGGGGGGGGGGGGGGGCGGCAAAGACTTATCTTTGACACAGTCGGGAGCTGGACGGGGCCGCCGACAACGAGGAGGACCCTTGATGCGTGAACGCCGAACGGGTGCGAAACACTGGCTCGTCGTGGAGCTCGCAGACGACCGAGTGAAGGAAGCCTCTAACGCCTGCACCGAAGATCGGGACGATTCAACCGTAGCCTAAATTGGGCTTGCAGGCCACGGTCACTCGTAGAGCAGGAGCGGATTGCAAGAAGTCCTGGTTGGCGCGTAAGGGAGCAGATTCCACCTTGAGCATAGAGAACCTTGCCTCTGACCTACGCTGCAAGCATTTCTCAAGCAAACCACAAAAGACGTGGGCAAAGGGGGCAAAAAAAATGAGCGGGAGGAGAGGGAATGCCGATGTCTCGGGAAGTAAAAGCTCGAGATAAAGACCGCAAAGCTGCGTCCAAAGGTCCTGGACAGCCTTCGAAAGTAAGGGAAAGCAGGGACGGCGCCCTGTCAAGAGGTACAAAACCGTGAGCCTTAGAGGACACCGAGGAGTCGGAGCATGCGAGGAGAGGTGACCTCTCCACTCAGGCAGGATCCCTCCTAGGAGGAGCAAGGGAAAGACTAGCAACTCTCCAACGGAGACCGTGAGCCCGACTGGGGGAAGTTGGTCACGCTCTTAAAGAATCCCGTCGACGTTTTCTCAGAACCTACGAAACTACGAGAAGGGGAAGTAGTAGCGGGGGGCCAGCGAGGTTCGTCGAGACTGTCCACGGCCTTTACGCTAGGGACATCATCCGAGCGAAAACAACCGAGGCCCTCAAGGATAGGTGGGAACGACCCGCCTCTGCACAGTGGCTTGACGGCCTGGCGGGGACGTCGATCCAGCCTGAAAACGGTCGAGGGGGAAAACTACGAAGAGACTTCTATAAGTCCACGGGTAAGAGGGCGCTGGTAATCGGACTTATAACCGTTCGGGGGGCCACGATTCAGCCGCGGGGGGGGAAGGGAACCACCTCAGAGTAAATCTGGTCATCCAACGAATCTAGGGCAACCAGACCGTCTTTATTATGCTGCCGGTTGCCGAAAAAAAAATTGAAATCTAGTATCTCCTCTACTCTATGAGTAGCATCGCGGGGTCGGTGGCGGTGGGAGGGGAGAAGGGGGGGTGGATAGGAACACGGCTTCTTCCAAGGGGGAACCAACGGGGGGGGGTAGCACCACCACATCCTTGAACACCAGAACTAATTCAAGAATAGGGGCGTCGAGACGTCGAAAACAGCTCCCAAAAAGAAGGAGAAAGCGTTGAGCTCAGGCGACTGTGTAGAAAAAGGTTATGATCTTCTTTACTGGACTATAAAGAAGCCGAAGGGGACAAAGACGCTTCCTGCAGTGATCCGGATCTCGGGCAGGTCAAAGACCACCTTCAACTCCGTCGCCCCACCGTCCTCGACGGGGGCAAAAAAACCGCAGTTGGTTGCTTAATCTCATCTCAGAGTTGGAGGAGAGAGTCGCGAGAAAAGTCGGAGCGGGTCTCGAGAGGGGGGACCGAGACCTCTGGGAGGAAGACGCGCGGGGGGAGGGGAAAACCTCTGAAATTAACGTCAAGACGAAAGGGTCACTTACGTAAAAA
>Ga0179593_1669174_pt1 | contig 27046 bp, 37 predicted proteins | sample CZODoug2_1_08_16_FD_185931 | JGI IMG/M metagenome (GOLD analysis project Ga0179593, IMG submission 185931) | Vadose zone soil fungal communities from Angelo Coast Range Reserve, California, USA - CZODoug2_1_08_16fungal (PacBio error correction) | ecosystem: Environmental > Terrestrial > Soil >...
TTCCACGCCCCAAAGCGGGCACCCCCTCCAAAGAACATACCGGGAGACAAGGGGAAAAGGGGGTCACCCAGTCTATTCACTCTGATTACCGAGGGGAGAAAAGCTCCTTCTCCGAGTAAACTCTCTCCTAAAACCGACCTTCCACAAGAAAAAGTACCCCTTCTACCTCTCTCTCCTTATTCAGAAAGGGAAGAAAGGGCAAGAAAAATTCTTAAATGGCGAAAGAAGAAAAAAAAAAAAAGCGGTAATTGAAAAAAAGGGAGAAAAAGCCCCTTCTCTCAGGAAAAAAAGGAAAAAAAGAAACCTAGAGGGGGGGTGATTATTCATTTTACCCCACGATGCCAAGGAAAGGGGCGCGCACCAAACCGTTTTCCGACCGAAAAATCGGGGAGACTGCCTTATAAGGCGACAAAAAAAAGGCGGTGGGTCCTTGGGCAAAAGAAACCCCGGAGGGAGAAAAAAGTGTGCATAACCGGCGTGGGGTCAAAGGAACTTGGGGTTGGAAAGGAAAAAAACACGGAAACCTCTTACTTGCAAAAAAGCGAGTTTCCTCGGCGAAAGAGAAAGACGTCGAAAAGGGGACGTGAGAGCCGCGAAGACCAGAGCTCCAACGAAAACGAAAAGTAAGACAGACGCACTATCCTCCACCAAGGCTTGCAGTCTCGAGCAATCGCAAAAAAAGAAAAGGTTGCTAACTGAGAAAACTTCGGGGTAGAGGACAGATCTACGAAAAAGAGAGAGAATCTGGTTGTAAAAGAGATGGTGGATCCGTCGCACAAGGGGAAAAAAGGAGAGGGGGGGGAGCCGGTGGAGATTAGTTGCGAGCCGGATGAAGGTTGACCGCACTTCGTGAGCTCGAGGGACAAGAAAGAAGGGGGGGAAAAAAGACGAATCCTCGTCACCCCCGGAAAGAGGAAAACCCGCGCGTCTGAATACCCGGGGGGTCGGCCGCGCGGTGGGTCAAAAGAAACCAAGTGCAGTCGCGGAGGGACGCAGAAACTCGCTCTCTGCATACGGCAGGGAAAAATGAGTCAGCGCCGCAGACGAATTAAGGGGAAGGGGACCTTCCTATACCTGCCAAGAACAGCGTACAAAGGCCGAAACATCTCAGGAGGTCGGCCCAGGCAAGAAGCATCATCAATCACATCGGAAGAGAGAAAAAAGGAAAAAAGGGAAAGAAGAGGGGGGGTAAAAGAGGCATCACTACTCCACGGAAACCGGAAGAAGACATTTCATCCTTTTTGTTTGAAAAAAAAAAAAAAGAGGAGAGGGGAAGGTCTGTTTGCTGATGAAAAAAAGGGAGAGTTGGTCCCCGCCCTGGGAAAGCGAATCAAGAGGGGGGGGGAAAAAAGAGACCGGTTTTGTTTCCTGGAGAACCATAGAATGGGGGGGACAAAAAAGGATCCGGCTTTCAACATCGGAGAAGGGAGAAGCTTGCCTACCTAACAAAAAGAAAGTCTAGGGAAAAAGGGAGCCACCGTGTCCCAAATTCGAAGGGGCGAAGATCACTGAAAAGCTTGCGGGAAAAGGAGGGAAAACAGAAAAAAAAAAGAATAACAAATAACGTTTGTCTCCCCGCTGAAGGCATTGATGCCTCGGGGGGGAGATTTTCTTCGAAGGGAAAGGAGCATACTTCAGGAGAATCACAAAACTAAGGGGAAAAGGGGGCAGAAGAAGGAGAAAAAAAGGGCCGGGTCCTTATCCGGAAAGAAAACTCAGGAAAAAAGGGGAAAGATAGGCCGAAATTCTCGATAGAGGAAGGGGGGCCAGTTCCTAAGTTATCTTAGGGGGGGAAAAGGCAAGGGGGGGGGAGAAAAAGAGGATAGATCAAGCGGCAAAAAAAAAAAAAAAAAAAAAAAGAAGAATCTGGTGCGAGGGTGCCAAAAAAAAAACATAGAAAGAAAAGGAAAAAAAGTTTCATTCCGGGAGTCCGGTTCGGAGGGAAGACCAGACGACGTCCTCGGAGAAGGAAAAAAGCATGGGAAGAAAAAAGCAGAAAAAAAAGGGGGGGGGGTTTTGTCAGAGGGGGGGCGTCCATCTCTTTAAAGGGAAAAGAAAAAGGTAGGGGTCTTTGTTTTTTCGGAAGGGGGGCACCCATTATTTGGCCGTCGGCGGGGGGAAGACCACAAACGCCTTGGGCGTGGGAAAGAAAAGGCCCATCCGCCCGCCACCAACCAAACGAGGAGAGGCACATCCTCATTCTCAAGAAAAAAAAAGGGAAATAGAACCAAAAAAAAAAAGAATCTTCCGTCTTAGAGAAGAAAGGAGAAGAAGAGGAAGAGAGGATTCTTCGCAGAAGAAGGAAGAGTCCCATCGAAATAAAGGGTGGGGGAGAAAGAAAATAAGCACATTGAAAAGGGAGGAAGGATCCGCGGTTGGGGGAAAGTAAAAGGGGGGGAGGGAGAAAAGAAAGGGGGGGGACCCCCTATCATCGCCGAAGGGAAAAAAAGGAAAGACTCTGTCTACGATCAGGGAAAAAGAAACAGTGGGAGGCAAGGAAAGAAGGAGTCTCACCGGGGGAAGGGAAAGGATTTTAACATCGAGGGGAGGGGGTGGAGAATGAAGGTGAAAAATGGGGGTTTGGAAAGGGGGCGACCATCCTCCGGAAGAAGAAAGAAAAATGAGACTCCTTTCCACGAGAAGGAAAAAAAACACTAAAAAAATGAGAAGAAGAGGGAAAAAAGAGGGGACTTTGCGTCTCGAAAAAGGGAAGGGGGGGGGGGGAGGGAAAAAAGAAGAAGATATCTCCCGCAAAGGAGGGGGGCACAGAAGGAAAGGGGGAGGGGGTGGTTCTTCTCTGAAGGAGGGAAGGGAAGGACCTATATATGTCCCGATCTCTGGGGGAAAAGATCAAGGGAGACAAAATCCTCGAAGGGGGGGGCACTCTGGCTAGGCCAGAGGGTTGCAACAAAGAGGGAAAAAGAAAAAAAATAGCCTTACTATTTCGAAGAAAAAAACACTGGGAGACCAGGCAAAAGTGAGGAAAAAGGGGAGATACCTCCACCCTCCACGTCGAGTGAGATCTGAGGGGGGGGGCCAGGGGGAAAGCTCCGGCCGAGAGAAAAAAGGAAAAGCTGGGGAAGAGATAAAGTTGCAGGGGGAAGGAAACCAAACCCCCACAAAAATCAGGGAAAAAAAAAGAAAAAAAAGCCTAACCAAGGAAAAGGGATATTTAATACCAGAAATAGACAAGGAAAAAGGACCTAGGAAGGAAAGAGGGAATCACAGTATATTTATTGGGGAGGGGAACCTCCAGCGAAGGGGAGGAATTTTCCTGCCGGGCAGGGTGTGATCCGACGGGGGGGAAGAAAAAAGAGAGTCTTTCTCCTTAGGGGAGGGAGGGGGGGATTTTTCCTCTAGGAGGAGGGGTAGGAAGGCCGAGGAAGAACTTTTCTGGGAGAAAGCTCCCCAAGCCGTGGGTGAGGGGGGAAAAAAAGGCAAATCGGCGGAAGAAAATCACCACGCAAAGGGGAAAGAAAAAACACGCAAAAAGGATGTTATCGGAGGAAAAAAGAAAAGAGCCCCTCTTCCCTGGGGGGGGGAGGAGTCACCTCCCCGGGGGAATCACAAAAGGGAATTCCCCCCCCCGCGGAAAAACCCGACAAGAGCAAAAAAGCTTCAAAGGAAAAAAGGGACGTCGTTGGCGAAAAAAAGTGGAGAACCCGAAAGGGGGAAAGGGGGAGAAGGGAAGGAACTGGAAGGGGAGGTGATTTCTTCTGAAGAGGAACAAGGTACAAAATATTGGGGGACACCCCTCTAGGAAGTGTTGTGCGACAGGTGAGAAAGTGCCTCGAATGGTCTATTGGAAAAAAAAAGCTAACATGAAGGAAAAGAAAATGCAAAAAAGGGGAAAAGGCCCAAAAAAAAATCCCTCAAGACAGTCGGGAGAGAAAAAGGCAATTCCTCGAGTCTCCTCGTCAAATGAGGGAGAGATGAACGGTCGGCTAGAGGAAGAAAAAGTCCCCCCGCCGAAAAAAAAGAAGGGGGCCTCTTCCTCCCTTGAAGAAAAAACGAGGCACCCGGGAAAAAAAGGAGACTGGGGGGGGGAAAAGAGGGGCGCTTTATGCGTCGATCCTAAAATGAAAGGATCCATCCGAAAGAAAAAGGAAAAAGGGTCTCCTGCAAAAAATGGAATAGTGGGAAAAAGGGGGGGGGAAGGCTCCGAAAAGGGAAAGAGAGTTTGCCACTCGGAAAAGAAAAAAGGAAGAAGAGGAAAAAGGAAAAAAAGCTCATCAGGACCAAAGAATAGGGTCCTGCATATTTAGCCGAAGGGGTTACACGGAAGAGAAAAAAGGGAGGGGGAGAGGAAAACAAAAAAAAAGCGCACCTTGGGACGGGGGGGCGGGGGAAAAGAACAAGAAAAAAAAAAGAAAGAACATGGTCCCGGTTCGCAAAAAGGGAAAGAGATGTTTTTGACCGAAAACGAAGAAAAGCGAAAAAAGAGTAGCCCCAGCATCCTCACGAAAAAGGTGGGAACAAAGAAAACCCAAAGAAAGAACCCTCAAGAGGCCGGCCGATCAAAAAAACCAGGCAAGAGGGGGGACGCGGGGGGGGAAAAGATCTCCAGCGGGGAAACAAAAAAAAAAAGGAGAGCATAAAGAAACAGAAAGCCATTCGTAGTAAAAGAAAAAGAGAATCAAAGAAGAGAAGAAAAACTCCCCTAAAAGGATGCTCTCCCAAACTGGGGAAGGGGGGGACATAATGGAGGACCAAATTCAAAGAACTCTTCTTCTTTTACCCTTAGAGAAAAAAATCTGCCCGTGGGAAGGGGGGGGGGAAACCACACTGCCCTGGAAAACAACAGGGTAGAAAAGAAAGGAAAAGCCCTTTTCGAAAAGAGGGGGAGGGCTCGCAGGAGAGGGGAGGGAGCGACCAATAAGGAGGGGAAAAATGCGGAAGAAAAAGATGCTCCTCCCACTCCATATTGGGAGGATTACACGGCGGTTGAAAAAAGAGGGAAAAGGCCCATAACTATCTGGGGGGGGAGAAGAAAAAAAGTGCAAAGTGGGGGGGGGTTAAAGAAAAAACAAAAGGGACGTCTTAAAATATCTTGAAAAGGGAGTTTCCCAAAGTTACGAAGAAAGGGGGTGGGGAGGGGGTCTAATTATTCACGGGGGGACGACGCGTCGTCGAGAAAAAAAAAAGCCTTCTTCTTGAAAAAGAGAAAAGAGAACTCCCTTAAGTGCAGGTGGACACGAAAGAAATGGCTGTCTATCAAAGGGAGCACCTATTCTCCACCGGGGAGAAAAAGGGGCTATTCAGGGGAAAGAAGGGGCCGCAATCCGGGTAAAGGGGGGTGGGACAAAAAGAGAAACATCCAAAAGAGGGACAGATTCCTCGCCAGCAAACAAAAAGAAAAAAAAAGGGGGAAGAGTATCTGGGAAAAAAAAGCCTTTGGAAATAAGTGACCAAAGACTGATGAAAAAAAAAAGGAGAAGAATCCTCTCGCAAGAAATGGGGGAAAGGGGGAGAAGGTGAGAGCCTTATCAGAAGAAAGGGACGTCCAGTTTGTGGGGGAACCGGCCTTTCCGGGGAGAAAAGAAAGAGGGGGGGGACCTCTCGTTCCAGAAGGGAATTCTTAAAAGGGAGTTCGCCGAGGAAAGAGGAAAGGTAAAGGGGTTCATATTACTCCTCTCGGTCCTCTCCCGTTGGTCAGGTATAGAAAAGAAAAGAAGGAGGGGGGGGGGGGGTTCTCAGTATGAAGAGAACTCCCGTGTCTGAAAACGGGAAAAAAAGTTCTCGCAGAAAAAAGGATCGCCACTCGGGAGAGAGAAACGAGCATGGGGGAAGGGAAAAAGGGGGGACGCTTAAGGCAGATCGAGAGGAGGAAAAAAGTCCCGCGTCGAAAACGGGCTCCAGAAGGAAAAAAAAAAAAAAGGAAGTGGTCCCCATTACGAAGAAAGAAAGAGCCGACGTCCGCAGAAGAGGAAAAGGGAGGAAAAAGCCAGGTACCGTGGGGGGAAAGGAAAGCAGGGAAAGGGGGGGGGGGGGGGGCGCTTCCAAAAGAAAAAAAAGGGTTGAATGTCCGGGGGGCATGCGAGGAAAGGCGTTGGGCAAAGGGGGAGAAGGGGGGAAAAAAGCCAAACGCCGATCAAACGGGGGAGGGGAAAAAAAAAAATACGACCGGTATGTGATGGGGGAAAAAACCTCTCCGAGGAAAAAAGTACTCGAACCCGAAGAAAAGGGAGGTCAACCCTATTTTCCCTTGGAGACCGAAAAAGGTTCTTTAGGGGGAAAGGTCCTCTTCAGGGGGCACGAAAAAATAACCAAATTACAAAGAAAAACCATCTCCTGTCAGTCAAAATAACCAGGGGGGGGAGGAGAGGAAACGGCTTCACTCTGGAATTCTTCGCGGATTTGTCGAAAAAAAGGAAAGAAAAAGATTTCCGGCACGCAAAAAAAGGGCAACTCGACGAGGGCGGAAGGGGAAAAGAAGAAAAAAAGCAAAAGGGAAATTTCATCCCAAATCAAAAAAAAAAATATCAGGAAAGGGGACGACCTAGTCAGAGACGCAGGCTAAAAAAAAAAAAAAAGGGGGTCTTCCCGAGGGAAAAGAGGGGGGACAACCCAGGGAAGGTTCTGGGGGACCCTTAGGAAAGAAAGAAAAATATCCCAATTTTTTTTGAGAAAAAATGACAACGAGAAAAGGAGGGGAGAATATCGAAGAAAAAAGGGTTCTTGAAGGAAAAGGTTGCGGAGGAAGAGGAGCAAATCTGAAGGAAAAAGATCTCGACAAGAAACAACAGCCGCCAAAAGACACCTCATCCACAAGTGGCGAGGTGGAAGGGGAACACACTAGGAAAGAACTCCCATCAGAGGAGGAAACACCCTTTTGCCTGCAGATGGAAACCGGGGGGGAGGATCCCCCGGGAAGGAGAAAAGTTGAACTCTCACTGGAAGATGGTGCATAGCGGGGGGGGGAATCTTCTAAGGGGGGGGAAAAAAAGAAAGGGGCATTCTTAACCGGCAGACACCCAAAACACTGGCGTGTTTGGGCAGAAAAAAGGGAGAGGGTCCGTACTGGCCGCCGGAAAGGGGAAGGGGGGGGGGGGGAAACTAACCACAAACTCCATGGGGGATTAGAAGGGAAAAAGGAAAAAAAAAACCCTACCAACCGACGGGGAGGGAAAAAGCCTCATGAGCAATCATCGCAAGGAAGGAATCCGGTGAAAGGAAAATAAAGACATTCCGATAAAAGGGAAAAAGGGATTCTTCCCTCCAATAAGGGAAGGAGAAGAAGGGAATTTTCTCGTTCTTTTCACCAGGGAAAAGTAGGGGGGAAAAGCTATCCGATTCATCTTTTTTTGAGAACAGAGACGGAGGGGGAAGGGGGAAAAAAGGGGGAACCAGTGAGTTCAAAAAGGGAAAAGAAAAAGCGCGGTTGGGACCCCCACGGAAAATAACAAAGAGGAGACGAAAAGGAAGGGGGGAAGCGAACTTACTTCCCGGGGAAGGGCACCTTCGACAAGGGGGCAAAATAGGGGACCTGGGGAGGAAGAAGAAAAAAAAAGTCTGTCGAGCCGGAAGGAATACTCCTATCCGTGCCGAAACAGATCAAGGGGACCCTATCAAAATCACGTCCTTCAATTTCTAGAAAGAAAACCCAAACACTCAAAGGAAGTCCTGCTGAGGGGAAAGGGGAGGGCGTATCGTCTCTCAACAAAAAAAAAAAGGGGGGGGAGAAGATACACGCCAGCCAAGAAGTGGGCCCAGCCGGAGGAAAAAGAAATCATCGGGGAGTGTTTTCTGGGCCGAGCAGGAGGGAGAAGAAGGTTTAGCCGGCCTAGAAGGGGGAAAAAGGTCGGCACGGATAGAGGGAAAGGAAAAACCATCCGAAAGAATGCTTCTAAAAAAGAGAAAGGGGGGGAAAGGATTTTTTTCAGCCAAAGCAATCGGGGCCGGAAAAAAGAAAAAAAACGGCCCCAAGGAAAAAAAAGGAAAGTCGCCCGGAGAAAGAACGTATTAAAAAAGAAAAGGTCCCGTGTTGTTTCCCCGAGGGGGAAGGAGGCGACCTCCTGGTCGAGGGCAAAAACATGAGGGAGAAAACAACCTCTAGAGGAGGAAACCAAAAAAAGATTTACCCAACAAAAGTCTATTACTTAAGACGGCTAAAGTTAGTTCCTAATTGGGGAGGGGGAAAGAAGAAAGAAGAAGACAATTGCTGAAGGGGGGGGGGGTACTTCTCCGGCCGAAGGGAGGAAGAAAAAGCTCTTGAGGGGGGGGAGTATATTTCCGAAAAAGGGGGGGTCTTCGGAATGACGAAGGGCACACACAAGACAAGGCCCAAGGCGGGGGGGGGAAGGGAAAAACCCCCTCATCTCGGAAGAACTAAAGCACTCGAAAAAAAGCCAAACCCTCCCAGAAGGGAAAGGGGGGTCCTTTTCACAATGGCGCCCTCTGGGGATCACAGAAAGAAAAGCCTTTAGAAAAAAAAAAAAAACACCGCGAACCAGCAAGATCACAGCGCCGGTGGGGAAAAAAGGGGATAAGATTCGTCCCTTCTTTGGCGCCCAAAGAGACCGCCCATGAACCCGGGTGAGGCTGAAATTCTCGAGGGGGGGGGCTTCATCAGGGGGAACAGGGGGAAGAGATTTTGTCGGTGGAGGGGGGGGACCATTCCAAGGCCGAAAACACACTCTGGGGAGAAGAAGACATTCCTATCCCTCTGCAAAAAGGAGAGAACTTCTTAACTCCAACCCACAGGGGCGCCAAGCCGGAAGGGCCGGCTATCGTGGCTCCCAGAAGGGTCCAAAAAAAAAAAAAAAAAAGAACCGACAGGATGAACGAAGAAAAAAGAAAAAAAGGGGGGGGGGATGGGGACAGGTGAAGGGGGAGAAAGTTGAAGTCCGAAAACCCACAGTGAAGCCAATAGCCGACGAAGGGGGGGGTTGGGGTGTTGGGGGTTCGAAAGGAAATTCTTGGGACAGGAAAAAAGCATCAGGTGGGTAACGACCGCCGAAAAAAAGAGGGAGGAAGGGGCCCCTCTTTCAAAGAATAAGAAAAAAATCTCTCCCAGAATCCAAGAATGGGTAAGAGGGGGGAGGGAAGGGTCACTCCTTTATCAGAAAAAAATATCGCTGGGAAAGAATTGGGGGTTGGTACTGGGAGGAAAAACCCCCCCCCCCCCCCAAAAGAAAAATCAAAAAAAAAAAGGAAAAAAAAAGGAAAAAAGCCGTCAAAAAAAAAGGCGATGTTGAAGCCGGGGGAAAAAAGACTGACAAAGGGGTCCCCAAAAAAAAAAAAAACATCCGAAGTGACCTAACAAGTAACCAGGGAAGGAGAAAAAAAGTCCCCTCTATTCCGAAGGGCCTCTTTTACCGAAAAAGAGCCACTCTACCCAAGAGATCTCATCCGACAAAAAAAACCATTCGAATATCTACTATTGGGGTTTTCCTGCGGATCACCAGTGCACGAGCAACTACCAGGGATTCTACATCAAACGGGAAAAAAAAAGGGAAAAATATAGAGAAAATCTAATACCAACAAGGCGGCTGTACCGTAGGAGAAAGGGATTTGCATGAGTAAATGGACAGGAACCCAAAGAGCCACTGTCTAAGGGGGGAGAAAAAGGGGTTTTCGACGCGGGAACGGATCGAGGATAGGGGAGGGGGAGAGGAAATCTTAGCGACCAAGGGAAAATTTGCGCCGCACCGCGGGGAGATGTCAAAACAACCAAAGGGGGGCGAGAACGAGAAAAGAAGAAAAAGTTTGGGGGAGAAAAAAAAAACTCCACGGAGAAAGGGTTGAACAAAAAAAAAATGGGGAGGGAAAAAAGGTATACAGGGGAAAATAATGAAAAAAGATGAGCTTTCAATCTCTGCAACCAGGGTAGTCAAGACGCGAAGTGAGAGAAAGAAGGGGGGGAGAAAAAGAATAATCTTCGTCCGGGGGGAGCTTTAAACGAAGATCCCGGCGTACTTTGGGGAATGGAATGAAAGCTCAAGGGGAAAAAGGGAAAAAACTCCATAGGGGGGAGGGGGCTCAACTCAAATCAATCCAACCGGGGAGGGGGGCTTCTATTCTCCTGAAGGAAAGAAAAAGGGGGGAGACCTTTCATAGGGGGTGTACGAAAGTATCCACCAAGGATACTATGTACATATCTCAGAGAAAAGAAAAAAGGAAAACAACCAACAAAGGGAGTTATTAAAATCTATATATATCTGTTCTAGAGAGGAGATTGTTGAAGAAAATAAGGGAAAAGAAAAAAATAGTCTGGGTGCTACCACACACTTATGCTAAGAGAAGAGAAGGGGGGGGACGCCTTTTTTAATAATATTGATTTGGGAGAAACCTTGGATCGACGAAAGAGGGGGGGACCCTCACTAAGTGAAGTGGCGCAGAGAAGAAGCCTCTGGAGATCTCTTTCCACCAAAGGGGAAGAAAAAAACGAGAACTCGCGAGGGAGGATAAACGGGGGGGCAGAAGGGGAAAATTTCCTCGTCGGTGGGAAATGGGCCCAAAGTCGCGGGAGTTGGAAAAGACGTTCTGACAAAAAAGAAAAGACAATCCCCGGGGGGGGGAAAGGGTTGCGGCGCCCAGAACGCCTGTGAGAGTAAAAAGACCGAGGAGGGAGGAAGTGCCGATCCCATTCCCGAAGAGGGAAAAAAGGGAGAGGCCCCTGCGAACAGGGGGGGCAGCAGTGGGTCCCATTTAGAAAGGAAAAAGAGGGTTTCCGAAGAAGGGGGGAAAAACTTCGCCAGTGACCGTTGGAGGGGGAGCGAATTTTCAGCACGTGGGGGGAGGAGGAGGTGATTATTTCGAAAGAGGAGCCCCCGTTAGAGAAAGGAGCGTGGGAAAAAAGGACGACTTGAAGAGAAGAAGATGGTGACTGGTGTTGGGAGGATCGGCCGGATGACCGGGGGGAGGAAGGAGTAAAATCCTGAGGAGGCGGGAGGGACCCAGAGGGGAAGGAAACATCTCCGTTTTTACAGACTGGGTGGGAGGGAAAATTCTGCGGGGTGCCAAGATGGTCGAGGAAGGAAGAAAGGGAAAAGCTCCTGGTCCGTCAGAAGGAGAAACTTTCCTGCGACAATAGAGGAGTCGGAGGAAAGGAGGGAAAGGGAGGGCCCTCTTCCTGAAGAGGGACGATTTAGGCAGCCCCACACCTCGGGAGGGGGGGGGATCTTCAGATCTTTCCGGTCAAAGAAAGGGGGGCTCCCCTTGTTCGGGAATCGAAAAGGAAGGAAGTTTTTTTTCGCAAGGGGGGAAAAAAAGGGGTTTTTGGACTGAGCACGAGAAAAAACAGGGTGCGGGAGATCGCCTACGAGGGAAAGGGAGAAAAACCCCTCGGTGAGGGGAAGGGCTATCAATCTCGGCAGCCACCCCATGCCAGGAGGGGAAAAAACCGCCGTCCCAGCACGGAAGAGAAGGTCCCGCACCCGAAAACCGAAGAAAGGGAGGAAAAAGGCCATGCGGGTTTGAGGAGAGGTCGCAACAACAGAAAAAAGGACAAACTAACGCAAGGGGGCGCAGGGGGAGAAAGCCGGTTTTGCAAAGCGTCGCGAAGGCGAAAGTGAAAAAGAAATTTGAATTCGCCACCAGAAGGGGGTTCGATCTCCCCGGGCGGAGTTCAAGTCTCCGGCCGAAGAAAAGGGGTTTGAACGAAAAAGGGGGGGGCTTGATCATCCCAGACGGAAAAAATCGAAAAAAAAACCGCAACCGCGCTTCGAGCACATCCTAAAACGAAGAAAAAGAAACCCTCTTCCCAGGAGAGGAAAAGAAAAAACCTTTCATCCATGGTCGACGCGCAAGCAAATTACGGGAGAAAAAAAAAAAGACGTAAATACTTTTCGAAGGGGGAGATATGCATTGAAGGGGGGTCAACTGCCTGAAGAATCGGTTGTTAAAAAAAAGGCACTGGCGGACCGCTGAACACAAAGGGAGGGGCTAGACGAGCCGAGAAGGGGGGAAAGGAACGACCTACTGGGAAAGAGAGAAGGGGAAAATGCCTTTTTCGTGAAAGGGGGGGACGGCACAGAAAGGCCCGAGGGGGGGAAAAAGGGGGGGGGGGAAGCCTCTTTCCGAGAAAGAAGGGAAAAGGAAGATGTCGACGCCGTCCGGGACACGAAACAAAAAGCGGACTTTAAAAGGAAAAAAAAAAAAAGAAACTCCACCCCCGCACAGGGGAAAAGAGAAAGGACGTCAAATCTTTTGCTGGGGGCAGGAGAGGCGCTCAAACCGGAAGGAGGGGGGGGAAAAAAAACTATTTTCCTCATCGGGGGAAGGGGGAAAGACCGCATTTTGCAGGTGGGGGAGGGGCAACTCGGCCTGCGAGAAAGGGGGAGGCCTGCTAAGGGGGGGGGAGGGCCGTTGACAGACGCCGACTTGAAGAAAAAGAAAAAAGAGGCTGTTGCACATCTGGGAGGAAAGAAAAGAGCCGGCCCGGGAAGGAAAACGGCACTTACCGGAAAAGAAACGGCTAGCCGCTCCAGATCTAGGAAAGAAAAACCCGGGGGGAAAAAAAGGCCGGCGACCTCCTGGGTAGAGGGGAAAGAAAAAATAAGGAGGGGGAACAAACCGAAGGGGAAAAAAGCATCCTTAACCAAAGGACCCCGCCTAAGAAGGGGAAATTATGTTTAAAGATTTACTTCTCAAATTGGGGGTGGGGGGGGGAGGAAGCCGACAGGCTGAAGAAAGGTGAGCGGCAGTAAGTAGACGTCCGTCCGAAAGGGGGAGATTCCTCTGAATGGAGGGTCTTTAATTGTAAAGGAGGTGGGTTAGGGGGGGAAAAAGGGTCTGATCAATCCAAAAAAAAAAAAAAAAAGAGGGGGGAGAAGGGTCAAAAAACCTGCATCGGCGAACGGGACGACGAACATCGCCCCTTGGCGCTCAAGGATGTTGCCGCCGTGCCACAAGTATCGTCTGGTATACGCAGGCCTAGGGAAGGACAAAACACACGCAAGACCGGAGGACAAGCGCTTTCAAATTTGACACGAGGGGTCGTTGGGCGCCCTGCTGGGAGAGAAAAAAAAACCCTGTGTTGAGGGGGATGTTTTATTGTGTGACGCGGCCGGCACCCCCCCGAGCACCGTATCGGAACCAATTCTCCCTCCTCTGGGAGGGGGACCAGAGATTTATTATCCCTGAAAGAATGCCGGTACCGGAAAAAGAAAAAGGGAGACGCCTCTCCGAAGGGGGAAAAAAACCTAACCTATCTCTAAAAGAAAAGTCAAACATTTTTGGGCCGAAGGGAAGAAGAAAGACCCCTCATTGGGGGAGAAAAGAGTCCATATTCCGAAAAAAAGATAGCGATCGGGGGGGTCTACCGGAAGGAAAAAAAAAAGGAAAAAAGCTCCTATGGGTGTGGGACCTGGCGCCGAAAATAGGGATTCCTAAAGTTAGGAGGAGAAACGGCTTCACCGAAGAATCCACGGTGGGGTTCCAAAAAGCTCGCAGAAGAAGGAAGGGGAAAGGCCTTTTTGGGAAATCTACTGACCATCTCTGGGCGAATTTGGGTGCGGGCGGCATCAAGCAGAACATCATCACACACCGAAAAAAAGAAACGGTCAACCCGTAGATGTTGAAGAAGAGACCCGTGACATCCCGGGGGAAAAAAAAAAAAAAGAAAACCGAAGGAGTCCCCAATAACACAGGAAACCGGGGTCAGGTACCCGGCCCTATAAGAAAAAAAAAGAAAAGGCTTATACAAAAAAAAAAAAGAGCCCTCTCGTCATCGCTCCACAAAATCCTCCCCTCCCTTCTCCAATAATAGCGATGGGGCAAAAGTTTTCAAAAAAAAAAAAAAATCAACAAAGGAATCCAACTTTCCCCTGGCGGGGGATGCAAAAGAAGAAATCTCCCATCAAGAAGGGAGTCGCTCTACGAGGGGGGGGGGGGGGGGGGGGAAACCCCCTTTTCCCTTGACAGGTTGTTTCTGCCGCAGGAATCCCAAGGGAAAAAAAAAGGGGGGAGGGGAGATAGTATTACCTTCCTTAAAGAGGAAGGGAAAAGCTCAACAGGCGTGTATGATGGGGAACCGAAAGCACGCAAAGGGGGGGGGAGGGGGGAAAAAAAAGGGATTAAATTCTAATAACGGAAAGAAAAAAGGAAGTAAAGGGGGGGGGGGAAAACTTTAAAAAAAACTCAAAGGACCAGAAAACTTGGGATTAAATTACCACCGAGAGGAAAGAGCTCGGACAAAAGGGAAAAAAGGGGTCCTCTGCTAATATGAAAAGGGGGAGGAAAAAAAAGAGGGATGACTTAGAATCCGGCGTCTTGAAGGGGAGCCCACAAAACGCTCACTTGAAAAAGGGGGGAAGACCAAACGTCCATCATTGCCGGCGAAAGAAGGAAGAGACCTCTGCACCACCGAAAGAAAAAAGAGGCCCCAGAAGGGAAAAAGGAACAGCCGTTTCATTGTGTTGCGAACGAACCAGCTCGGGGGGAGGGGAAGGGGGCTTTCCTCTTAAAAAACACCAAAAAAACACCCACCCTTCTTCTGAAGGAAAAAAAGGAAAGAAAGGAAAAGAGGGGACTTCTTACCCGAGCCTGGTGACAGGAAGAAAAATTGGAAAAGGGGCTGCACGAAAAAAAAAGGAGAGAAAAAAAAAAAAAGGTTGCCGGGCGTTGGAAGGGGGATAAAAGGAAGGAGTTTGACCCGCACTAGTGAGCTAGGGGCACAGGCAAAGCAAACCGCAAACTATCGTCATCGTGGAAGAAAAGAGAAGGAAAAAAAAGGGAAACGAGGAACTCTCTCCTTCCTGGAAAAAGAAAAAAGGGGGAAAGGAAAAAGGGAGGTGTGTCATTTCCTAACCACGTGAAAGGTCGCGGGAGGGTTACCGAAGCCCTTTCTTCCGGGGGGAGGAGGAAAAAAAATTTGATCGCCACTGGGAGGGGTCGGAGCAGACGAAGGGTGGAATAGCTTAAGGCAGATCCTCCCGAAGAAGGGAAAAAAAAGATTCGAACGTTCTCGTGCAAGGGGGCGACAAGGCGGCCAAGAAGGGGGGAAAGGGGAAAGAATCACAATCACATCAAGAGAGAAAAAGGGAAAAAAAGGAGGAGGTCATCACTACGCCAGGTACCGTTTGATTGAAAGTTCACCGGGGAAAAAAAAAGGGGGGGAAGATTATTTTCTAATTTTCCCTGTGGTGGAAAAAGGGGGGGGAGCGTTGTCCCCGCTGGCGGAAAGGGGCAAGCAGCGGCACAGAAATGGAAAGGGGGATGTCGGAGGAGAGGAAGGGGGGGAGGGGGGGTCCACTGGGAGAAAAAAAAGGAAAAAGAAAGAGGCTCGGCCTCAACCATCTCCAGGGGGGAAACTCATTACGCCCATGGCCTGGCAGGTGGAGGGGAAAGCATTCGCCACCGTCAAAAAAAGGAGGGAGGAGGGGGATCAAACGTAAACGCGGCACTATGAGGGAAAGAAGTCGGCCGCGCCATTGTGGGAAAAGAAAGAAAAAGTCCTTCCCGCTGTGCAAAAGAGAAATTTCGGCGCCGGGGGAAAAAAAAAAAAGATTCAGATCTTGTCCGGTCACCGGGAAGAGGAAAGAAAAAAAAAAAGGGGGTTTCGGGAATCTGCCAAGCAAGTAAAAGGCAGCCTGGGGTTCTTTGAGGGGAAAGAGAGAGGGGGAAGAAAGGGTTTTGTCCTAGCAACGGAGAAGGGAGAAAAAAGGACGAGGTCCAGCCTGGTTGCGTGCCCGAAGGGAAGGGGGATGAAAAAGGGCTATCATCGAAAAAAAAAAAAAAAAAGAAAAAGGGGGGGGAGGGGGGGGGGGGGGGGGGGGGGAGTAGGGGGGGGGGGGTGGAGGGGGGGGGGGGGGGGGGGGTGTCTCACCGTCATCCGCAATCCCCCGATAGGTAGATGGGACGGCCGCACCTAAAAAAGAAAAGAAAAAAAAGGAAAAACCCTTTTTCCCCTGCGGGGAGAAAGGGAAAAAGACGACGCCTCGCGCATTGAAGCGGGGATCTTTGACCGGGGAAGAAATTGGAAGAATTCTCTCCAAGAGAGGATCCCAAACCATCCCATCTTGAGGTGGGGGTCTAGCGAAAAAAAGGGGGCGTTCCTTCTTCTCTGAGGAAGGGGGGAACAAACGCCTTTTTTTTTTTGGGGGGGGCTGGGGAATCAGAAGTTCTTCATCGAAAAAAAACCCCAGCTTCGAGCAATAAGCATAAAGAAAAAAGCGACCCTCGGCCGCGAGAAAAAAGAAAAAAAAAAACCCAGCATGGTCGTCGCTGCGGCCAGAGGAACGTAATAGCCGTAAGAGGGGAAAAAGGGGGAAAGAGGGGAGGGTCCATATTCAGGGAAAGGGGGGGAAGAGGAGAAAGAGGCCTGTTTGGGGGGGTCCAGTAACCAACACTGGTCCGGGGAAAGAGAGAAGACCGATCTCTCGCCGCGGGAAGGGGGGAAAGAAAAAAAAAGAGTCCGACGATCTGGAGCGCAAGAGCCGGCGTAGGCACAAGGGGAAAAGAATATCGCACCTCGCCCAGGGAAGAAAGGGGAGGAAACATCTCGTTCGAGCCGAATGAACAGGAAGAGGGTCGACGGATCGTGCCCAAAAGAAAAAAAGGTAAAAGAGAAAAAAAAAGGCCTCCAATTTCTCGCCTGCCGAGAAGAAAAAAAAGGAGACTCCTGTTGCTGGGGGGGGCGGCAAAATAGGTTGCACTTTGGGGGAATCTCTCCAACAACAAAAAAAAAAAAAAAAGGGAGGGGCCAGCAACGATTTGCAGCCACAAAAAAAGCCGCATTTCGCAAAGGGGAGGGGAAGGGGGGAGGGCGATCCCTTTTTGCCAGAAGAAGGGAAAAAAAGGGACTGGTCCGGCACGGATAGCGTAGAATACTCGACGATACCTCGACCGAAAAGAAGGGTGGAAAAAAGAAAAAAAGGAAGAGGGCGAGTCTTCTCTACGGAAAAAAGAAAAAGGAAAAAAAGAAAAAGGATAAATGCGCTCAAGATAGTAGACCGAATGAGGAGAAGGGTCCCGCGCGAAAGAGAAAGGAAAAGAGAGGAAAGGGGGGTCAATCCTTTCCTAAAAAAAGGGGAAAAACCTCGATCAGCATCCGGAAAAGAAAAAGGAAGACAGCACCTGCTAAAGGGGGATTCGAGGGAATAGGGGACTTCTATTAAAACGGATGAATGGAAAAAAAAAAAAGACAATTCTTTAATTTTAGAGGAAAGAGAACTGCCCGACAGAGGGGGGGAGGAAGTGCGCCTGGGGGGGGGGGGGAGAAAAAGTTTCCTTGTGAATCTTCCGGTGGGGAGGGACGGGCTGATCAAGTCCCAAGGCGTTTGGGGGACGTCCAAAACGGCAGAGGAGAACTCTCAGAGGGAAAGACCAACACGCGTTGAAAAGAAGAAGGGGTGACAAATGCCGCTCCTGGTACCGCAATCAGAGGGGAAAGGGGGAGATGAACCGGAAGAAAGCGATGCTTCCGTCCGTTGGGAGCAGACCGGGAGAAAGGGAAAGGGGAAAGGAAAGATCGGATTTTTAGTGGGAAAGGGGGAAACGGCCACCTCGAAGGAAAAAGAGGGGCTGTCGGTGAGAAAAGGAAAAAAAGGAGAGCGAATTGTGCGGCCGAGATGATAGGAAAGACAAGATCCGAATAACCGAGAAAAAAAAAATGCGCTTCGTAAGGAAAAAGTCGGCCTATCTGCTCAGTCCAAAACAAGGGGCTAGTCCGAGCAATGACAGAGGGAAAAAAAAAGGGGACCCACTTCTCCGATTTTGGAAGAAGACTAGGTCGACCGGCAAGATCGAAAAAGAAAAGGAATCAAAAAAAGATGTTGTTGGGAAGGGGAAAAAAAAAGTGCCACGCGGGCAAAAAACAGCGTGCGAACAAAAGCGAGCAAAAACCGACGATGGGGTCTCAGATGCCGAAGGGGGGTCGACGACAAGGCAGCTGGGGGCGAATTTGGGACGGGGGGGGGAGGGAAAGAAAAAAAAAAAACCGCAGCCATTTTCTGGAGGAAAAGAAAAAAAAAAAAAACGAGAGGGGGAAAAACGACCTGACAAGCCGGGGGGGGGGGAAAAAAATCCGATCTTTGGTAACCAACCAAAGAAAGTCGAATCCTTCCTATCAGAAAAAGGAGAAAATGAAAATGAAACTCGCCAAGCGGGGGGAAACAGCTCCCACAGAGAATCCGAAAAAGCAAGCGCATCCAAAAAAAAGAATTTCCCCCCCTTTTTGCCAAACATAAAGGCCCTTGAAATGCGAGAAAGAAAGAGAGGGGAGGTGCTGGGGATATCGACAAGGAAAAAAAAGGGAACCGTCGCTCCTAGAGGGGATGATGAATGTGGACCAAAAAGGGACAGGGAAACGCCAATGAAAACCGTTTACTGCGGGAAAAGGGGAGACTGCCTTAAGCGGACTCTTAAGGCAGACAAAGGCTGGTCTGCGGAAGGAAACCTTCTTATGCCGAAGGGAAGAGAAAGTTTTGTAAACGTCCACCGCGAAAAGGGTTAGGAAATTACCCCCCCACCGGACGGGAAAAAGGGGAGGGGGAAGGACCCCTTTATCAAGAAGAAATCCCTCGTGCGAAAATAATGCATGACGAGAAAGAAAAAAACCGATTACTCTCAGCCGGAGGGGACGTGTGGGGAGGCCCGCACACGTAGCCAAAGAGATTGGAGGACAACGACAACCATGGGGTCTCATCCGGCGAGGGAAAAAACACCTTAAAAGGCCCTTGCCGAAGTCTCTGTCAAAGTTTTGGAGAAGGGAGGGGGGGCGACTTGACCTCCAAACAAACAGGGGGTAGAAGGGAACAGAGAACCCCTCAAAAAAAAAAAAAAAAACTTAGTCTGTCGGAAAAGGAAAAAGAAAAAGGGGAATCTACCGAAGCGGGGTGGAGAGCCGCCAAACAATGAACAGAGGGGAAGGAAATCATATCCGAGAAAAGGTTTAGATGTTGCGAGCGATCGACGCAAAAAATGAGGGAAAACGCACCGGGGGGGGGAAGGGCCCATCAAACGACGTGCTCGTCATCGGGGAAAGAGAGTCACCCCTGTCATATTCGCCGAGAGAAAGACTCGCGGGGGAGGAGGAGAGGAAGGCAAGTCTCTTGTCAAGAGAGGAATAACCCAAGTTCAGTCGCGGGAGTGAAACAACGACGGGGGTTTTCTTCTTCTTCGTCATACGCCGGGGGTGGGAGGGGGCCCGGCCCGCAGACTCCTGTGCCAGGAGTTATTAGGGGGAAGAAAAGAAAAAAAATTCCTGCGATGCCATCCCGAGGAGGGGGAAGAAAAAAAAAAAGCCCGGCGACAGGTTGCGGCACAGGCAGGGGTCCCAATTCAAGCCAGAGAAAAGGGAAAAAAAAAAGCCCCCTTCGGAGAAGAAAGGAAAAGTTGATGCCGCATTTCAGCTGTGGGTGTGCAAGCGGGCAAACGGGAAAGGAAGGGGACTGTTTCGTATGCGTATGGAGAACAAGGAAAGAAGGGGGGAAAAGGGAGAAAAGAGTTCATCAGCGTTCATCTAGGGACGGGTCAGGAGAGGCGGGGAAAACGTAATGTTTGAACAGGGGGGGGGAAAAAAAAGGAGAGGTACCCCCGATTTCATTCCCTCGCTGAAAAAAAAAGCGGGTTGAACCGCTTGACGAAAAAAAAAGAACATCTGAGGTTGTCTGATGGGGAAGGGAAGAAGAAAAAATTCCGCCCATCGCCCTTGGTCGTGAGAGAAAGGAAAAAAAAAAAGGGGAAATAGAAAAGGAAGGCGGGGAGAGGGGGGAAAACACGGCTGTCTCTGGACGAGGAGGAGAAGGGGGCACTCGACGATTTCGGCGCCGGCAAATCGCTGCAGGATGAATCAGATCTTGCAGTAAGAAAGAAAATTGTTCGTTAAGAAAAAAGGCTGGTCCCTTGCTTCGTCATTAATGCAAAAAGTAGCCAAGGGTGTTGGGAAAAAAAGAAAAGACGTCCTATATCGCCGAGAGGAAAAGAAGGGGGGGGGAGGATATTTTTGCAGTGCTATCAGAGGGACGCCCAGAAAAAATGAAACTTGGCCTCACCGCCCCCAAGAACCAGGACGAGCGTGCGAAGGGGAAAGAGGGAAACATCCGCGAAGTCTCCTTTCAACAAAGGGGAAGGGGAAAGAAAAGTCCCGTGGCGCCAACTACGACGACTCAGAGAAAGTTGGAAGGGATCTTGCCGTCGGAGGGGGGGGGGGGGAGGGCGAGGAATTCCTATCCAGAAGAGAAGGGACCCAACATCCTCATGGGCCGGGGGTGTTGGGCTCCCTGGAGGGGGAAGAGCGTGCCCTTTATTCCGGGTGTGGGGAAAAAGAAGAAGGGGAATCAAGCCGGAGTGAAAAACAAGCCGCCCGAAAAAAAGGAGCTTCGATCACATCCTCAAGGGGGAGAAAAAATAAAAAGGGAAGCGACCCTCCGGGCAAGGAGGAGACATACATGAAGGGAAAGTCGTCGCTGCGGCCGCAAAAGAGAGGGAAAAGAACTACTTGTCGCCGGTGCGCTGGCCATAAGCCAATGAAGGTGGGCAAAAAGGGAGAAAAAGGTGGGGGGGGTGGGGGGGGGGGGTTTCCAAGTAGAGAAGGAGAAAAAGGACAGGAGTCCGCCCTATCTCGCCGCGAGTGACCCCGGCCAATAAAAAGAGAAGGGGGAGAGAATATGCCTTCTAACGGGAAAGGAGAGGGGCCGTAATCGCACCCTCGCCAGGAGTTGATGAGGAGTGCAAAACAGAGGGGGGGGGAAAAAGAAAAACTATCCTAATTCCCTTCTGAGGGAAAGGGAGAAAGAAAGGGGAGACGCCGTCCTATCTCGCAAAAGGGGGGCAAGGGCTCCAGGAAGGGAGAGAAAAAAAAGAAAAAATGCTATCAAAAGGGTCGGCCAATCGTTCTGAGAGAAGCTAAAACAAAAAAAGAGGGGGAGGAGAGAATCTCCCATCACGATTGGGAAGAAGAGAAATTTTGCTGTGGTGGCGTTCGTCAGGCAGAGAGCCCTGAAGGGAAGGAGGGGAAGGCGGCCAACTTATCGGAGGAGGAAAAATAAAAAAACGGGCATCCGGGCTCGACCTAGACGGTGGGGGGAAGCAATCCTGTAGGAAGAGGGGAAAACGACCTTCAGTCCCGTTAGTAAATATTTTTTGCGAGGAAAGAAATTATTTCCCTTTGGGGGGGGGGGGGGGAGGACCGCTTCCTATAATCGGCGGGAAAACTCAGGGGGAAAAAGGACATCCTTCTACTTGAAAAAAAAAGAGGGAGGAGAATCATCCCGGACCAAATTGCAGGGCTATGTACCCGACGAGAAGAAAAAGGAAGGACGCTATTTCGGGGAACAGCGAACGAAAAAAAATGCGTAACGTCATTTATTTCAATAGAATAGTCCTATGCAAAAGAAAAAAAGTGGGAGGAGAAAGGGGGAAATGTGCTCTAATCCTGGCCGGTGGTCCGGGGTCGGGATGTGATTTACGACCGGGGATGGAAAAAAAAGGGGTGGCTCGTCAAACCACGGCAAGGAAAAAAACGAACGACTTCTCTCACGGGGGAGGATAGAAAAACACGCCCAAGGGAAAGGGGGGGGGAGCGTTCAAATCAAGAAGGAGGTTCCTCGACGAATAGGAAAAAAACCGAAAGCGGGAAAGGGGGAAAAGAGTGCTTTCGTCCGTTGGCGGACAAGGAACAGGAGAACCCCAGGGAAGGGGGGGGAAAAACGTTATTTTAGGGGGCAAAAAACCAAGAAGAATTCTTCTTTTGTGCGTGCGGGGAAAAAGGAAAAAAACTCGGAGAGGATAGGGGGGATATCCCTGCAAATAAGACCAGAAGAAAAGAAGCAAAAACAAGGTTGCCCTCGGGCAGGGGAGGGGAGGAGAAGAAATTTCGCGAGAGGGGGACAAAACCCTGGCTTATCCGACAGATGACGACGAGGAACCCGCCAGGGGGAAAGGGAGTCTTCAGAGGAAGGAAAAAAGAATTTGTACAGGTGAACGAAACACGCAAGAAGATGGGGGGAAAAAAGAGAGGGGGTGGGTGTCCTGCGGCACAGGGAAAAGCGTCGATTGCCCGGCGGGCAAGACAGAGAACAAGCCGCAGGATCGAACGATTCCGGAGAAGGGCCCCCGTCCTTTCTCCCGTATAAACCAGGCGCTGGGCAGAATTTTGGGGAAGGGGGGGGAGGAAAGGAAAGACAACCGCAGCCATGGTCGGTCGCGAAAAGGGTCAACAAAGGAAATGTTTGAATCAGCCCGGGGAAGAAGAGAACTCCGCCCAGCAATTCCTCGAGAGCGTTGACGCCCCCCGACAAGGAACAAAAATACCGGTCGATCAACAGGGATCATACCCCAGGGGAAAGGAGGATGAACTCGAACTCGCCAGCGGGGACCCACTTCCCCTCCAAGAAGAGAAAAAAGACGCAAACAGACTTCGAAAGGAAGCGGGGGTTCATTCAGGTTTGCCAGCGCCAAAACCCCAGGCCTGAAAGGAGAGAAAAAAAAGGGCCCGTAAGTGCTGCCTCGGAAGCGGAAAAAAAAAGAACGCTCCTCGGGATGATGAATGGGACCCACCTGTAGGGACCCTCCACCCGGGAGGAAGGGGAGAGGAAAGCGGTACTTTCTCGCGGAGAGGGGGGGGAAAAACTTCAAAAACGGGCGCACAGGAAGGGAGGGAAAAAAAAGAAAACTCCACTTAAGGAGGGGCAGAACGTCGTTTTGTTGAAACTCCAGCGACTGGAACTTTGTTTAAGGTAAAATGGGAAAAACCGCGCAGGAAAGAAAACTTTGGGACTGCCCCGGTAGCAGAAAGGGGAAAATTCGGCCGAAATAAAATTGCCGGAGAGGGAAAAGGCCTTTCGGCACCGAATGACGATAGCCAGCGGGGAGTTGAAATTCCCCGAAAAAAGAAAGAGAAAATCCCAGCAAAGGGAGTTAACGGCTTCGCCAACTATCTCCCCCCCCAACGAAAAAAAGGCCCCCTTTCGAGGGCCGAGTGAGGAAAAAAAAGGCAGCCGTTTTCATTGTGTTCGACGGGATAGAGGGGGGTAGAGGAACGATCTCTCTCGCTCAACACAAACAAAAGGGGAAAAGGGGGAGAGGACCTTGGGTGGGGGGGGAAAATCCAGTCGCAACAATGAACGGGACGAACAAACTGAGGGCCGAAGAAAGAGAAAACCGGGGGGTGGAGATATTTGCGAGCCGGAAAGAGGAAGACAAGGAGCCACTAGTGAGCTCTGGGCGCATCCAAGAGCCGGATCTCAGAATCGGTTCCCGAAGAAGAAGAGGGAGGAGAAAAGGAGGAGCCGAGGAACTCCCTCCTGCGTAGGGAAGGAAAAGGGGGGGGAAGGGAGCGGTTGGTTCCATTTCCCTAACCCAAAGGGGGGGCATGAGGAGTTAACAAGTCCCGTTACAGGGAAGTCTCTCATACGCCTTGTTGAACGAGGCGGTGGCGGGAAAAAGGTCGCTTAGGCCAGATCCTCCCTAAGACAGGAAGGAAAAGAGGAAGGGCTCGTGCGCCGGCGACAGGGGGTGGGCCAAGCAGGTGGGGGCAAAAGGAGAAAAGGAGAGCTATGTCCGCCGACAGGAAGGAGGCAGCACTACTCCCAGGACCGTTTTATGGACGCATTTTCAAAAGGGGGGGGGGGGAAAAGAAAGGACCGAATTATTCGATGTTCTTGTGCCAGGAGGAGAAGGGGGTCCCCCCGCTGGCGAGTTCCACCACGACCAGAAAAACTGGGTGTCAGGGAATAGGGGAAGGAGGGGTCTTTAGTCAACCGAGGGAGGAGCTTGGCGAGGGGACCCCTATTTCAAGGGGCTCGGCTTCAACATAAAGGGGGTTTGACCGCCTGGGGGGACGAAAAAAAAAAGGTTTGCTTATTCTCTTCTGCGAAAAAAAGGGCAAAAAAGGAAAAAATCACGGACACGGCGGCACTCTGCGAATAGAGGAGTCGGCGCGAGGCGACACTGCTTCCGCGCGGGCTAGGAGGGAAGAGAACTATTTCGGCGCAACGGAAAAAAAAAAGGCCACATCTTCAGATCTTGCCGGTTCCCAGAACCAAGATCGATGAGAAAGGTCTGAAAAGGGAAAAAAAAATTCCTTTCGTCATCTGCCTCGAGAGCGGGGTTTTTTGGAAGGAAGGAAAAGAGAGGGGGGGCAACCTAACGAGGCAGAAAGGGGGGGAAAGATCGGATATTTGCAGGGAGTCATCCTCGGCAGAAAAAAAAGAGGCCTGGCTTCACCGCATCCACAAAGAAGAGAGGGGGGAGAAAAACACCCTAACATCCGAGAATTCGCCCTCACCCCCATCCATGCGGGTAGATAAAAGACTACGCCTCGCGCAAGTTGAAAAGAAGGTCCGCGGTTTTTTGTCAGCTCGTCGAGAAAGAGATCCAGCGCGGGGAAAAAGGGGGAGAGGGGCGTTTGGTCGAGCGACAAGGGGGAGGGACCGATTGCCTGGTTTTTACGACAACAAACAGACCGGGGAAAAAGTGATCAGCAAAAGGGGGCGCCCGCCCCCCGGACCCAAAGGAAAAATGCGCAATCAGCGCCGTCCTCGACAGGCCACGGCAAGAAAGCACCTTCATCATTTCGTCGGATGAGGGGAAAGAACGTCCTCGTCCTCCGAAATACTGGGTCAGGGCGGGTCCATATGCCATGAAAAGGCTGCGCTCGCGGTTGGTTTCACCAGGGGGTGGTCGGACCGCTTAACCAGGAGTGCAAACCGCCTCGCAGGGGGGGGAAGAAAAAAGCGGTCTACCGAATCCTTTAGCGCACAAAAAGAGAAAGGCCGCGTTCGTGCCCGTAAGGAAACGCAAAAAGACGCCCGGCCGATGGGGAGGAAAAGAAAAAAACTCGGTTCGTCCTAAATGCCGGGTAGGAGGGAATCCGTGCCGACCCAGCGCCGGCCTAATCTCGGCACGGAAGCGCCCGGCCCGGAAGGAAAAAAAAAGAAAAAAAAGAGAGAAAACTCCGGCCTTGTCTGGCAATCGTGTGGAGGGGAGAAGAAACAACAACTGGGAGGAAGTAAAGGAAAAGAGAGAGAAGAGCCAGCAACGAATTGGAAGGAAGGGAAAAAAAGGGTTGCGTCCCCTCGGCCCAGGAGAAAAAAGAAATTGTTGAAAGCCGAGAATAGCCCGAAAAGTCCGACATCCTCGTGACGGAGGCAATACGCTCGGCTGTTGCACAGCGGGAAGAAAAGAAAAAGGCCGGGCGAGGGTGCGCTAAAAAACGTTGCCAAAGGGCAGGCCGTTTAGAGGGGGTTTGTCCGAAACAGGGAGGGGAACCGCCCTCCGGCGAAGAAATCGAACCCTCCTTTTCAGACTAGTGCCTGCCTTCTTTACATGGGAAAAACCGAGGAAACACGGAACCACCTTTCAAATGGCATAATGACCAAAGGTACGCGAAAAGGGAAAAAGGAAGAGGACGTGCTTTTATTTACGGTGAAAAAAGCCAGCGACGACAATGCTTGTAAGGTTGAGCGCATTGGGTTCTCGCCGGCCGAGGGGGGGGCGTCGGGAGGAGGGAAAAAGGGGGGGAGGATGTGAAGACGAAGCTTCGGGTTGGGGGAGGATGACTTTACCGGGCACTGAAGGGTTGTGTTTCTCAAACCCGGCAACCGAGACGCCTTACTAACGAACTTAGGAAGAAGCTCGAAAACACTCCAACTAGAGGGGGTTGTTGAAAGACACCGGGGGAAAGGGGTCCCCCCCCCCCTGACCCCGCTGGATCGCACGAAAGGCTGGGCCAAAAACCAGAAAACGGCAAGATCCACGCCCCTTCAGGGTTGCGCGGGGAGGAGGGGGAAGAAACGACCGGGAGAACAGAGGGCGACCTTCTTCCGACGAGGTTTTAGGGTGCGGGCAATCGCACCGATCGGCGGGGGGAAGGCGCGCTCGTCGCGAATACTAAGAGGGGGCCGGTCCCGTAGATTATAGCCCCCCTGGACAGAAGTGATCTAATAAACGGAGGGAAAAAACCTGCCCTCTTCGGCCAATGAGACGCAATTCCGCTATCGTTTCTCAGGGGGACCAAAAAACCCTTGGCAAGATGGAAAAGGGAAAAAATGTGACTGCACTGCAAATCCAGTTCCGAACAAGGGGAGCATCGTAAAGATTTTGAAAAATAGGGGAAAAAGGCAAGATCTGAGATATGACGATGTTTTTTCCGGCGCCGAAAAATCGGACGAGTGCACAACGGGCTGCAAGAAAACCCCGCCCGCCCAGCGGGGACGACCAAAAAAACGCCAAGGCCGCCGAGTGCCGAGGTTTTCCAGTGAAAAGAAGGCCGCGGGGGCGAAGGGGGGGGGGAAAAAAAGAACAATCAGCAAAAACAGAAGCAAAAAAGGGTCCACCAACGGGGGAAAAAGAAAATCCGATCCATTGAAAAATCACCGGGGGAGGGACAGCTCCTTCTATCCTTTGACTGACGAAAGAAAAGTTCGATCCCTTCCGATCAGAACAAAAAGGAAAGAAGGAACAAGCTTTTACCACTCCCCTCCCCTTACCCGATGATAGCACGCAAAAAAAGGGAAATCTACTATTTTCCGGTTGCCGCGAAACACCACAGTCTAAATGCAGGAAAAAGAAAAAAAAAGGGGGGGACCGCCTCTTATCGCCAGAAAAAAAGGAGGGGAACATTCCGGAGTAAGAGCTGTGATTGAGAAAGGGGGGGGGGGGGGAGAAAAAAACCCAACCTTTCGCGGACGGGAAGGAGCCCTTTTCCGACGCGGGAACTGCATCAAGGGGATATGAGAATCCCTTCTTAGAAAAGAAAAGAACTCTTAAGTTCACAGGCGGGGGGGAAAAAAAGCAGTGGGCCGAATTCCAACAACCGAGAAATGCGGAAAAGAAAGAAAAGAAAACTTGCGGGGGGGAATGCACTTGGGGTTAGGAAATGACCACCAGGAAAGCATCTTGCTTCCAAGAAACCCTTTATCATACTCGCGAGTTCCTCGCGAAAGATCGAAAATCGTCTTCTGCTACCGATGCGAAGAAAAGCAGGGGCCGTCTTGAGGGCGCACAAGAGCTAAGTCAAAACGCAAAAAAAAATGGCCGTCGAAAGGGGAGAGGGAAAAATCCAAGGGGGGAGCAAATTAAGAAGGCGCGAGGAGAGCAAAGACAGTTGCGCAGCCGTTGACCCAGGGGGGGGAGAAAAATCCCTCGCACAGCTGAACAG
>Ga0179593_1426341_pt1 | contig 27037 bp, 36 predicted proteins | sample CZODoug2_1_08_16_FD_185931 | JGI IMG/M metagenome (GOLD analysis project Ga0179593, IMG submission 185931) | Vadose zone soil fungal communities from Angelo Coast Range Reserve, California, USA - CZODoug2_1_08_16fungal (PacBio error correction) | ecosystem: Environmental > Terrestrial > Soil >...
CATTGCGTAACTCGAGTAACCAGAATTAGTAAAAAAAGTAGACGAGCAATCCTGGAACAAGTGGAAGGAAAACGTTTGGTCCTTTATGTTAGAGATGGGACAGGGCTCTGGGGTTATTCGCGCTTACGGAAAAGGCCGTAAGGCGGAAAAGAAGTGTTGGAGGAAAGAATGTCTAATGTAGACTAAAAAAATTGCTAGCTATCAAAAAAATGACTTCGGTCACGGGTTTTGGGCAAGGGGTTGAGTGGGGGTGTCAGGACTGGTGACGCGAATTAGCAAGCCAGGGCAGAAAAGGGGCGAGCTTTGAAGGGGATAAGTAGGGGTACGAAGAGACTAAAACCGAGAGCGGTAACGGCCGAGTAACCCCCGTCTCACTCGGGCAAACCAAGGCGGCTGGAAGGGTAAAAAAAGCAATGTGCAGGACGAAGCGCCTGTACCCAAAAGGGAGAAACTACTTGGGATTGCCTACAGGAACTCCAAAAAAGGATGTGGTACAGAGAGACGTCAATCTGGCTTTTAGTTTGGCCGGCAGCACACACTACTTCAGGGGATGGGGGGAGGGGGGCGGGGGAAAACTACACGATCAAACATGAAACAAAAGGGGGGACGGAGAACAGCCGGGAGGGGAAAACCCAACTGAATAGTGTGCGCAGAGGACTATACGGTTTGGTAAAAAAAAAGGGTTTTAACTTCTTGCACACGAGATGGTTGACAGAAGGATCAGAGGGCTAACGAAAAATGAAAAGAATAGAAAGAGGTTCATGTTGATGATTCAAAACGGTTGAGGGAAAAGGCGGGGGACTTAACAATACTAATAAGGCCGTGACCAAGAATCATGAAGGGAAGACAAACATAAGAAACATGGAAGGAGCTGGGAAGGTAAGGGGCGGCAAAATTAAAAATTACTCCATCCAAGCTGCGTCAGCAGGACACATTAAGGAGGTCCTGATTAATCCTGTCAGGCGAATTGACGGGAGGGAAAATCTATCCCTGCAAAGAGATGCGTCAAAAAAGGAATGAGGCATGGCGGACAAGATGACGTCCGTGGCGTGATCGCCGACGGAAATGCTGCCTATCATTCAGGCGGGCAATCTACAGGTGTCAACCAAACATGTGAAACGGAAAAGGAAAGGGATCCCGTCCAAGACTCTAACTTCATGAGGTAACTGAGATCTACGTTCAGGAAGGGCGTGTCAAACAAAATGGTAGAAAGGGGACGGTATTGGGGTCGGCTACTAATAAGAAGGCCTAAAGGGAAACCGCAATCAGTTAATCCCCATCACTGAGTGTAGAGGTTTGGTTGAAAGAAAATGCAACGCAGAAATCAGGGAAAAGTGGGCGTTGCCACCTACATCACTGGAGGGAACGAAGAAAGAACAGATAGGAGGGAAACAAATAGAAAATTTATAAAAGGACTTAGAATAAGGACCTTTTCTCTCTTCGCGTCAGTGGCTCCACTGGACCACGAGTTTAGTCAAAGAAAGCAAATGGCTAGGGCACTGGCCAGTCCATGCGTGGCTGTACACTTAGTGTAACAGGGGGTTACTCTCCACAAATCAAGATAGAATGAGGTACTTGTTGAAAAAAGGACCGAATAACCCTCAAAAAAAAAAAGTTAATGAAAAAACGGAATCTTAAGGTGCAAATGAAAAAATAGATGCACGGGGTAGTTAAGAAAGGGGTCGGTAAAACGATACAGCAGGCGGTCAAATCCGAAAAAAAAAGGATAGGCGAAGGGCGGGATGGTTGAAAACGAATTTTTTGGCAATATCTGTACATGTGGATGAGGGGAATGGGCGATAAAAAACACTCCCCTTGGGAAGACAAGGGTGGGGAAGTCACTCTGGTGAAGGAAATTTTGGGGACGCACTGAAGTGACGTAAGTCATTGGGAGAATATGAGAACACTGAATCTTAATAAGCAAGGACCACAAAAGCAGGAGAACCAAGTCAAGGGGTTTGAGGCATTCAACATGCCGATGAAAGAGCAAGAGAGCAATATGATTGGAAAATGCAACCGAAAAGACAGGGCTTCTATCGTCAGTGGGAAATCATGGGGAACGGGAAACCTCCTATGGGGAACAACTTTGTTCAAATGATTGTGTGGGTCCGACCGGGGGGAGGGTCAAGGGGGAGTTTTGCACTGAAAAAAGAAGTTTTTTGAGGTCGGGAAACGAAGGCGAAGGAAGGGAAGGAGGGGATTGCAATTGTGGTTCTCTAATCATCACAACAACTGAGGACTATAGAGATGTCGGAAACAGGAATCCGCTCGCCTCAGAAGAGCCAGTTCCTCTCCCCCAACCAAAGGTGATTGCAAATCAAAGGGAGAATGGTAAAAGGACCAAAAGAAAAAGGAAAAAGGTGGTCCAAATAGAGTTTTTTCACACACCGGGGAAACGGGGGCCAGACAGGAAAATGAAAGTGTGAATTGTAGAAAGTTGAAACGAGAGGGATAGTGACCGTAAGGACGAAGAAACACCTGAACTTGGAAACAGGTCTGCCTGCATTGCGGGTCTCATAAAGAAGGGTGAGCGGTCAAAACGCCAATAAACGCACTACGGACGACGGGGGATCTTAAAAAGTTCCCGGATTCCAGCTAATATCCCTGGAGCGCATAGGGAGTGTGTTTGGGGGTCGTTCCCATTAAGAATACACGGGGAAATTCACTTTACCTTCAACACTTCGGGACAAAAAACCCTGAAGAAGGACCATCTTGTTTGTTGAGGGCCAAGTATCGTTAAGAACGGGTTGAACAAGGACACAAAACCTATTGAGAAATTCATTTCCGATTCCCGTCAGCAACAAGGGGTAAGGTAGGGTTCTGACAAACGAAGAATATGTGAGAAAATTTTGGCCGAGTCAGGTGAATTCTAAAAGGTAATAGATCTATTATCCACCCCAACCCCGATGGGAATGTGCGGAAAATCACTACAGGAGAGGGGGGGAACCCTCCGTGAAAAAATGGGAGACATGCGACTCGATCAAGCTTAATTGTGGATCAGTCGTAAGTATCCCCGTTTGGGGGCCTGAACCATCGCGATGAGGATGGTCGCTTGGGGAGGGGGCCCCGAAAAATTACGGGCGGCAGGAATCACCCTCTAAAGCCTAGTTGGAGGAAGAACACGGGGATTGCCGTGGAAGTTTCCCCATCTGCGGTAAGGTAGGAGATAATCCCCCTGGAGCGGATTTGGGAAAGCACATTTGGGTCCTGACGGTCGCATGAGCTGGCATCTTATGCTGAAATGGGGACCCTTTCCGTTTCTTGAAAAGTTTTGTTCGAAATGGGGAAATGAGGAAGACCTGACTGATAGAAAAAAAGTAGAATGTCAGTTATGGTAGATCACTAAGGCCGCAAGGAGGGGGAACCAGGAAAGAAGTACTTAATCGTACATAGAAGGGGCCGGGCGTAGATTGAAGCGACAAAAAAAGGCAGATGAAGGGGGATTAATCTGATCACTAATGGAGGAACGCAGCGGGGGCGAAAAAATTCAGTGAAGTAGACGGCCGAAGAAAAGTAGGAAATCCCTGGGGGCTTTGTCTTATCGAGGAGGATAGGAAGGTCCGTCCCTAGGCGGTGGGGAACGTACCCGCCGTAAGGGAAACCGTGAAAGTCAGAAATGAAAAACGGAATCAGCAAAGGAGGGGCTTATCCAAAGAGGGAAGAGAAATGTTCCTTTGTCCACAGTTTCACCAGAGTGTTAGGGGTATCTGGACGGAACGGATGAATTTGTCGTTTTATTCAGGTTGGGGGGGCAGCGAGGTTCTCCGAATTGGTCGTTGGAGAATTCCGGGGACAGGACCGAAAACCCCGCCAGAAGAGTGGGTGAAAAACAACGTTTCCAAAGGGCCCTACGCGGAAGCATTATTAAACAGATGGAAAAAAAACACGGAGACGGGAATCCACGAGGCATACGGAAGCGCGAGTTAGGATCCGAATAAGTTAAAACCGCCGGGGTTTGGGAAAAAAAAGGGGTCAAGGAAGTATTTGCGCGGGGTTCAATAACTTAGCACATCCGAAAATGTTGAAACAAAAAGGGGGGGGGCTAAAGGCTGGAAATTCGCGTGTCATAGGATAACCAACGCAAAAAGGAAGAAAACAGCCCGCAGGTGGAACGTGCCACTTGTTTGGAGAGGAAAGGTCGGGCGCCGGGTCGAATAAAAGAACTTGATAGAAAAATAAGTAAGAGACTAGGGGGAAAGGGTCAAATGGGGAGGAAACTAGAGTAAAAAGAAAAGATCTTTCGCAATTGCCAAATGAACCCGAATCTTTAATCGTGAACCAAAAAATCGCACGGACGTTTTACTGAAAAAGGAGGCGGAATATGACCTTGGATACATAAGCGTAGCGGGGGGAAGAAAAGTACCGATGACAAGGGATATCCGTGTTAAGGGGGGAAACGGAGGTCAGCAAATTGTGCTTGTGACGCAGATGGCAAACCTTAAGGAGGAGCTTTTGTTCTTTTAAAACTAGGCAAATGACTCACCCTAACGCGCAGACGCCCTCAAAAAGAAGACGGTGGGATGATCGTGCACAGACAAAGAATCTCAGGGTGGGTTGATCATGATCGACTCCAATTAACGAGGAGCTTAATAGCTGGATCTCTATTTCCTCAAGAGAACACGGGGGTGGGGAATGCTGGTTTATCAAAAGGGGGAACAAAGAAGCAAAGCTCACGCCAGATGGTGAAGCTAGGATCTTCATCGAAGAAGATCGGGTCAGGAAATGGGGGTGTTAAGAAAAGGACTATCTTCGGTGGTTTTGAAAAGGCGTCTATAGTACTAAAGGAGACTAGAAACATTTCCTACCGCGAACCAACTCCAGGGGGGGGTGGCACAATGTCAGCTTTCCGTATCAGAAAGATCGTAGGGGTCTAGGTTAAGGAAAGAAGAAACCTTAACGGACCTTTGAAAGTTGATAAGCGGTGGAGTTCGCGGGAAAAGAAGGCGTGCGGAAACATTATTGGGAACTTCATCACAGGAGACAGTCTGGCCCGCAAAGCTAAGGATTGGAAAGGGAATATCGAAGCTGAGGAACGAGAAGAGACCAATTCACAGAAAAAAAGCAGGAGGAAGACATTCTCTTTCCAGGGACCAGATGACTCTGGTCTAACAGATCTCCGAAGTATTATGAAATTAAAGAACCTATCATAACCCCGTTCGTAGTCAAAAAGAAGCGTGGGGTTTAGATATAAGAGGAGGTAAGACTGGGTTCAGACTACATAAAGAAAAACGGAAGAGGAAAGGGGGCTAGGACCCAACCTAGATCTCTACAGCAGCCTTATTAAGGGAGAGATATAGGTGTGGCAATTCGACAAAACTACACTCGTTTTCTGGAAGAAAGGGGCTTCCTACCTCATGGGGTGGCACACCAATTATACCACAGAGTTTACGAATAAAAAATCGTAAGTAGGGGGTTAATTTCATTCTTGTAGTAAGGGGAGCCAACTTGAATGGGAAGACACAGGTCTCAGAACTCTTTGGAGGGAATGATATTGTGTGACGGGAAAATTCAGGTGGCAGAAAAAAGATTTGAAAGGAAGGGGACGAAAAAACGGAGAGTCAGGTATAGGTAGTCGTGGAAAATGTGTTAACGCTTCTCCATCGGGGAAGGAAGACGGAATGCACACAAGTGATTTACGTGGTCAGGAAAGACATAATCTCGGACACGAGAGAAAAGGGAATCAGAAAACAGGGAAGGTTTGTAGGTTTCGGAGACTCTCGTCTAAGCAGAAAAAATAAGCGAAGCGGGAACACCATCTATACGGAACAGTACCCCGAAATTGGGAAGAGGTAGAGTGAAGAAAGCATACAGCTCGTCTTTAGTCTTGAATGGGGCAGGGGGGGGCGCTTGAAGGGACCAAGTAAGAAGAAAACAATCGGATTAAGGAGATCCAGGTAAGGAGAGAGGCGCAAAGGGATGGGCTAGCATAGATTCAAACCTGCTTGGATTTATTGGAAGGGAAAAGAATACTAAAGTTAATATGCTTAAGAGCGTCTTGCAAGGTAACGGTTATGATTTAGCAACGACAAATACGACTAGGAAGCAAGGGGCGGATATCATCGGAGTTGAAGGGGTGGAGGACGAAGATTTAAAAAACGAAACAAGATAAGAAGGAGATATGAAGATGGCAGAAGACGTACGATTAAGGAAACGAGAAGGAACTGGAGTAAACGGTCCGTAGGGGAAAAGAAGGCACGTCAAAAAATGTATAAGGAGCATCCTGGGTAATACCGTGGAAATAGTGTTTTCATTGGGGAAAATGGTGGTGATATACTAGGGGGTTGGAAAGGACGGAACGTGGAAGGAAAGGCAGGGAGTAGGGAGTTTCTTCTATCGTGTGGGGACCTGGTCCTACCCGCGAACACAGGGAGACTCTATCAAGACAAAGCCTTCTCACCGGGGTGCGGTTTGGTGGGGACATGGTTGGTGAGTGGGGGATAATAGGGAGCGAATGTCCAAAGGGAGAAGGAAATTAACGGCTGTTCGGTACAGGCTGGTACCTAGAGAGAAAAAACAAAAAGTAAAACGGAAACCATTACGAAAGAGCGGAAGAGAGAAACCCTTCGTCGTTTCAGAGAAAACAAGGAACAACGGAACGTCAGATCGGAAATAGAGGTACCCACAGAAGGGTGTCAGAAAAGGAGGGGATTAAAGGCTCGCCGGTCCAGGGGGGAGAACAGCTTCGGAGAGCTTATGGGCGGTTGATCGGGCCGGGCACACACTTGACGGTTTCTTTAAGGGGACTACAAAGAATAAACAGAAAAACATGAAAGGGGGGAGGAACCCCGATCACAAACTGAATAGTACAATGGTGGAATCACCTAGGGACGGGGGATAAAGGAAAGAGGTTGAACACTCAGATGGGGGGACATAAGTCCCAAGGGGGTCCGAAAAGGAGAAAGTTCAGACTTCAACATGTTCATGGGAGGTCATCACGTTTTGGCGAATGCTGGGGTCAATAAAGAATGACAGAAAGTGACAAAGAATCAATAGTCCAAAAGAAAGCCGGAACATGTAGGTACATCTCTGAGCTTCTGCTTGAGGTAAGCAGGAACGAGGAATGACATGGCAGGGGGATTCCAAATCATGGAAGGGAGAGGGTATCAGGTGTAATTGCTTCAGAGGTGTTCGGAAATAGAGCCAAGCCCTGAGAGGGGCTCACGATTGAATTTTAATGCAGGTTCCACTTTGAAGGCCACACGGTTGGGAAAGAAAACAACTAAATGAGAAGGCCGATCAGGAACGTGTCGAAGGGATCTCGTATAGTGAAACCACATGTGCCAGACTCAAGGAGAAAAAGGAAACGTCCCAGAAAAAATCCAATGGGTATGAAGGTCGGAAGGGAAATGGCGTGTTCAACCCACTTTTACTCTTGTAGGGGCTTTCGAGACATAATCCAGTAAAGAAGCCTTGGGAACGAAAAAACGAGATCAAGAAAACGTCTGGTAAGCGGTGGGGAGGAATGACCGGGCCAGAAAAAGCATGCTTCGTTCCAACTAGCCAACTTCTTCCGGGAATCACCGCTATTTTTAAGAAAATAACAAAAGGGATAAGACGATAATAGACTGGGGATCCAGTATAGCTGGAGAAGGAGAAACTGCAAAAGAGGTGTAAGTGTCTGGATAGACAAGATCTCGTCGCGTTGGTTCTACTCTCTTTTCCTAAAGGGGGGAAAATTTTCACAAAGACGATAAGGAGGCATTGTAGATGAAAGACTACCTAACCACAAACAGAATCGTAAATGGGGGGGGGCAAAATTAATAGGTCCTTTGAAGGAAGGTGTCACCGGGCTTAGACTATGAGAAAAAGGGGGGGATAATCGCAGACTGGGGGGAGAAGTCGACAGGAGTATTTCAAAACACTCATGAGGAAGGAAGGACGTCCCTTGTAAAGGAAGTGAATACTATCCATCAAAAAAAAGAGGAGGAGAAAGGGGTACTTAACTAGTATTGAAAAACCGGGAGTTTTGACGGGAGAGAGGAGGAATAGTATTTGAAGGGGTGCAAATAGGCGCAAAGATTAACTCAGCCAAAAAGGGGAGAGGTAAAATGACAGGGGTTCTGATTCCAGGCCGCGAATATCAAGGAAGAGGACTTGCACAAATTCAAACCGAGAAACCTTCTCTTCTGGGGGATCGGGGGAGTTGGGGAAAAGTAAATCAATTCGGGGAAAAACTGGTGTAGTTTGGGGGCACAAAGGTAGGTTGGGGGTGCAAATTAATGGTTTGGAAGGCAGTGAGAAGTCTCCGAGCCTCTAGCTGTAATCTATTGACTTTGTGGTTAATCAACATCTCTCTAACCACAAAAAGGAGAATGGAGGGGAAGGAAAAATATATTGGGGGTAGTATGACAATACTCTATCAGGGGAGGGAGGAGCTGTTCCTCTTTAGACCACCGATCCAAGACTTTTAGTGAAGAAATAAACAGTGGGGCTCCTTTCTTACCCGAAAAACCGGAAAAAAGTTGGACCAAGAGAAGGGAGTTGAAACGAAACCTCCTAAGGAGGGAGGGTATGTTTGCAAGGTTTGGTCAGTTGCTCAAGTGACTTAAGGCCTGAGGAAGAAAAAAGATGACGGGGATCCTTCAATTCTTGGGATTGCTTGGTCAACCTAACATTTTAGCCCGAGGAGACCATCGCACTATATTAAAGAAAGAATTACGGGAAAAACAATTTGAAAGAGAGAAGACTTTTATGGAATATTTGATTTTAAATTCCAGTACTCTCATAAGGAAATGCCCTGCAAAGAACAGTCGACAGTAACGCCCAGAGGAGGAGGAAAAAAATTGGGGTGCTTTCGGCATACGGTATCTTTAAGAAAGGGGTGAACCGTAAAACACTGACTAAGTTGCACGAGGTGCATGATTCCTCGCCCCCGGGTGGTCTATGTCTTGTACAAGGGGGGGGGGGGGGGGGGGGGGGGGGGGGGGGGGGGGGGGGGGGGGGGGGGGGGGGGGGGGGGGGGGGGGGGGGGGGGGGGGGGGGGGGGGGGGGGGGGGGGGGGGGGGGGGGGGGGGGGGGGGGGGGGGGGGGGGGGGGGGGGGGGGGGGGGGGGGGGGGGGGGGGGGGGGGGGAGGGGGGGGGGGGGGGGGGGGGGGGGGGGGGGGGGGGGGGGGGGGGGGGGGGGGGGGGGGGGGGGGGGGCTGAGGGAAGCCGTTAAGAAGAGAAAATTTTTGGTCTATTGGCAGGGCCAGTCAGGAAAAGTAGGTGGCCAGAACGCTAATTTCTCGAAGTGAAGGAGGAGAAGGGGGGGGAAATAACTCCCTGTTTCGGTGAGATTCACAAGAAAAGATAGAACTTATAAATTACGGGAGTAGTATAAGGTACCGTTTTGTGTATGGGGGGAAGGAAAGAAAGGGAGACGTGAGTATGAGGACAAGGCGGGGGGGGTTGTCCAGAAATCTGAGGATGGCGGTCAAGACCAACCGCTAAATGTTTCACGGATTGAAGGACAACGTTTGGGGAACAAGAGGAGGACTGTATGTAGCTAGCTAAAGACCGTGAAAGCGGGGAAAAGGGGTTTGACAAGAAAGGGGGGTGAATAAAGTTAGAAGATCTACCAGGTACGAGGAACATTAGAACGATGAGGGAGCCCTTACAGAATGGATGGGGGCAAAGAAGGGTTCAGAAGGGGGATACGCGGCACTGACCTTACTTACTTCCTAAGCATTGGGAAGTTGGTGTCACGAAAGGAAGGGGCCGCTGTGTGGGAAATGGCAGTTAGAGAGCGGTGATAATCTAGAAGGAAGGTATCATGGGAGGAAGCCATGCTTGAAGACCATTAATTGAAAAAAGGAAAGAGGGAGAAATGATGTTGGGGGAGGGCGGAAAAGACACAGAGAAGTAATTCGGGGTTCTCCTCAGTAAGAGAAGATTAGTTAACTCCAATGGTACCACTTGGGGAGTCGAATATTAGTATCTTGCTGCAAAGGGTACCGTAAAATTATCGGTGGATAAGTAAGAAGACGTAGAGAAAACTGGGGAAGTCGATTAAGGGGAAAAGAGGGGGACGAAGTCGAAGGTGAGGAACAAGGAATTCTCACTGGTGGTAAAACCATAGAGAAAGCTGTGTAACCATATTTGTCTTGACTGCGATATCCGATTTAGAAAAGAAGGGGGGTTGCAGTGTTGTGGTCCTTCGAGAAAAAATGGGGATTTGATCAGTGAGGGGGGGAAAAATTAAAAACCCCAAAAAATAAATATTTTGCTTTCTGCCAAGAGTCCAATGGAAAGAAAGGGAAAATCTGCGGTATTAAAAACATAGGGGGAACTTCAGGCCATAGGAACCAATATGTTAGAATCTATGTACCTCTCAGATGATTCGTATCACTTTAAGAAGGGTTAATTAAATGCCTAAACGGGTTGGGGCCGGATAGAGGTGTTTCTAGGCACGGGTTGGGACGCTGTTTTCATAGAATGAGGAGGGACCTCCAATTGACCTGGAAAGAGGGAGAAATGGGAGCGGACAGACGTATTCGTGGTAGAAGAGTCTCACACTCAATAAAGACGTGCACAAAAAAGCCCGCAGGTTGTGGCAGAGTGGGGATATCGGGAAAGAGGAGACTGTCATACTACATGAGAGAGAAAAAGAAAGACTTGAACGCAGGAGGACGGGATTGCCAAAAAAAAACGCGCAGAAGCAAAGGCAAAAAGTTTGTTCAAGGGCAAAGAAGTTAATAAAGGGTCCGAACCAAATTATGCGAGGTTAAATTGACGAAACTGGAAGAAATACCGACCGTGGAAGAGTAGCGGGGAATGAATCGTTCATGAGCAGAAGGAGAAGAATCCAGGAATAAAGTGTGGGTCGTTTCCTTCTTATCTGTGAAGCAAGATTTAGAGCACAGCATGATCAGGGCGGAGGCTTGTTGTCATTGGAACAGACCAGGGAAGAACCGAACGGGAAAGGGAACTAAGTGGAAAGAATAGGAACTTGGGCTGAGAAAGGTACCAAGACAGTTTCACTTGTTGTTTGAAAAAAAAGAGGTGAGCATAAAATGAACTGATCCCGTTCCTGATCGGCGTAAGAAAGGCAAAGGGGGTTACAGGACTTACTTGGGGAATGGGTGCCACAAAGTTAATGGAAAGCCGAAGCAATAAAGGTGAATTTCTGAGGGGAAGGAGATCAAGCTCGGGATAACAGTAAAGGGGTCTAGGACCGCGGCGGTGGTGTTCACTCGCTAGTCCATTCAGGACGGGGAGTCTTCGAAAACGCTCAAAAGCCAGTTTGATGGGATCATTAAATATCATAAAAAAATAGGTGCTGCGAACGAAGGGGGAGAAAAAAGGAAAATCGTGCCTTTCCCTTCAATTCTTTAAGGTGCCGGATCGGAAAAGGAGGGTAAAAATTTTCCGTCAAAAAAAAAAGGATCAGGCTAAAAGCGAATCGCCTTATTGAAGGAACATCTGAGAAGGCCCGCAAGGATAATAACCGCTGACGGAATACTCACGAAAATAGGGGAACCAGGGCGCTGCCTGTACTAAAGGAAAAGATGGCGAAAAAGAGATACACTAAAGACTTAATGAAAGGTGAGAATGATCCCTGGAGAAGCCCAAGACCGAGTGGGTGGAGAGGTGTTGTCAGACAAAAACTTAGTGAGACGGGAGAATTAAAAGAAGGAAAAAGAAAATGGGTGAAGGGGGGGCAAACCACATAAGAATATCAAAAAACAACAATTGGTGGTAAGAATAAAGATAGGGTGGGGCCGGTCGAAAAAGATAAATAGGGTTGCGTGAGGGGGAGGGTACGAACTTTCCTTCCGAAAGCCGAGGGGGGCACCATTTGATAATCTAAACAAAAGCGGATTGTTGTTAAAGAATGATTAGTGTGGAAATGGAACAATTAAAAGTATGTACTCTGTCGAAAGATGGAAGTGGGGGGGTTACCCCCCCCCAGCACAAAGGACATCGAAATGTGGCTCATGAAACTCGTTATTGTGGAATTATTTGACGCATAGGGGGGAGAGGAATTGCGGGGTCAGGGTTAATGACAAATCAAGGGTAAAAGGTAGGAGGGTATAAGGGGGGAAGGAAAAAGGTTTTTCACTATTCCGCCAGGATAAGGAATACAGGGGGAAGGAGGGCCTGTATTTATGGTAGGGGGAGGAAGAACCTGAGCGGTCTCTATGAAAGGAATAAAAACGTTGAGGTGGGAAGAGGTGGCGGAAAGGACGTCTCTTCGAAAAGAAAATAAAGACTCTGAACAAACTACTCTATATCTAACACCCGTTTACGATCAGAGAGGATGAAATCAGGCCATAGGGAATCGGCGGGATGATGAATGGAAGGCGGGGGGACTTTCATTACAAAGTAAGAAAAAACCACAGTGCTGGTTATGAGAAAAGAAGAGAGGCGGAAGACTAGGATCCTGTTAATTTCTGCGAACAAACGTGAAAAGGGGAGTGGGAGGGGAAGTGAAATCAGAAAAATTTATATCTTTCACTATCTGTACGCTCCCTTTGAAGTAATGGGCAAGGGGGGCGCCCAACTCACACTCCGGATTAGATCAAAATTTCAAGAAAATAGTACAAGGGAAGTAAGGGAGAGGCCATTCAACTCCATAGGAAAAATTTGGGGTTCGATTCTCCCCTAATTACTTAGGGAGGAAAGGTCCGGTGTGATTAAACTTTTCAACTGAAACGGGTAAAGGGAGTCGCATCACTTGATGGACCCTTTATTAAAGATCTTTTTAAATGGTGTAACTTTGAGCGATTGGAAGGGAAGGCATTTGGGTAGCCTCAGGCTGAAGGAAACGGCCTCATAGGCGAAAAGGGGAGGAGGATATAAAAAACGGGAGGTAGGGCGACCTCATAGAAAGACCATTGAGTTTGTCTCTCATCAAAACATTCAAGACTTCGGGCAACGCCAAAATGCTGAGGTTGTGTAAGGGTGGAGTGGAATTAACCGAGTGAACAAAATGGACAGACTTGCACGATCCAGCAGTGGGCTTTGAAAAAGGAAAGGTGGGAAATAGAGAGGAAAAAAGATAAAAAACACCTAGACCGATAAAGGGACATCCGGAAAAGAAACAACCGGTCGTCTTGTAAAAAAAAGAATGGTTCGAGGTCGAAAGAAAATAGGACTCAAGTGGTCCGCAGAGGGGAGGTCCAAAAGCGGTCGCATTCACGACAAGTTTGAAGAGATCGTCAGCGATGGAAGGTGAAAGCGTGTCGCAAGCACAAAACTCTGCTGGCTGTTCGTGATTGAGGAAAAATGACAATTGAGAGACTGGAGAAACAGAGGAGGGGCAAACAATTAAATAAAGAAAAAGGTTTCTGTGGCAAATATCGCACCATCGTCAGGAGAATGGTATAACGAACAAGGTCGTTTTAACATCAAGAGTGGGGTGAACAAGATAGTAAAAGATGAACTGATCCGGGAATAAGAAAATGAGGGTCAAATGCAATTTTCATTGAGTCAACGGTGGAGAAGAAAAAGGGCGGTACGGTATAACAGAACATGGGAAGGAAATGGACCCAGACAAGTAAGAATACTGGACCAAGGGTAAAATACTCTGAAGAAGGGGCGGAGTTCCAAGTACGATAGAGGAATTGAGTTTTCACAAGGCAAAGGAATGGGTGTAGGTCAGGTATGCCTTGGGCGACGAGAAAAGAGAGAAGGGCCAATGGCACGGCTCGAGTTATTCTCTGTTCACTTGGAAAAAAAGGTCCTCTTAGTGAGAGGGAAGTAAATGGTGAACTGAGAAGGTAAAAACGAGAGGAAAAAGGTGGGGACGACTACAAAACAGTGTTCCAGACCTTCCGGGAAGACAGGCAGCATAATATTCAACACGTATTTTAGAGAAAACTTGAGACAACGGGGTAACAACCACGGGGTAAAGGAAAGGAAAGAAGGGAAATTCGACTACAGGAAAAAAACTTGGGAAACGAACGGGGGAAGAAAAGGAAACAAATCCTGCTTTAGGCGTTGAGAAAGGAGCCAGAAAGCATGCTTAAGGGGCCAACCGACTGCGTCCGTCAGACAAAAGAGAAAAAACTATGTGGAAGTCAAAAGGAAAAAAACAACTGTGATACTACGACTGAAAAAGTCCTGGGAGCAGCGGGGAAGGCGGATCTCCACGTGCAAAACAGGAGGTTTAGAGAAAAAGGACAATCCTGGGTTCGAATCCTCAATAAGCGCGGTGTTCTAATAGAGAGGGGTACTATCGAGGGGGAATTTAATCAACAACTTTAGGAAATACGGAGAATGATCTCACCAAGAACAAGAAAAAAGGGATGAACGGTGTAATAGAGGTCTGGCATAGAAAAAGGTTAAGTGTAAAAGGGATGGAGAAGTCCAGCAGAGGCAAATCACAATCTTGTTATAGAAGGTAGTTGGGAACGCCAAGGAAGGGTTACGGGGAAGAGGACGGGTGGAGGGAGGAATACCCCAGAGGAAGCAAATACACTGGAGTTCAGTATCCAAGACGTGGAGAATTACCGTTGACGATCTAATAACTTACTGGGTGTTTCGTTCTTCGAAAGAGGGAGGGGAAGACGACAAGCCGGGGAGGCGGTCCAAGTTCGGGGTAGGGAGCAGGCGAACGGAAGATCCTCTACCTCTTATGAAGACAAGAAAGAGGAAGACAAGATAAAAATCTTCTCTTCTGGATGGAGGGAAAAGTCAACTAAATTGGGGAAAATTTTTAAGTTTTGGTCGACAAAAAGGGATTCAATGGTGGGGTTTGGAAAGGACACTTTGTGGGCTTGGTGAGAAAAAGGCTTACATATCAAGAAAGCCTCAGGGAGGAGGAGTCAGGGGGGGTACTCTGAATCGCTAAAATAAAAGAGTAGGGGAGAGATGGCTAAAAAAAAGAAAAACAGAGAGAGCATCGGGGGCGGTCCGGTCCTTTTTTTTCGTCCAAAGAAAAAAACTTTCAAACCTGAGACGGTATTGGGACAAACTGAATCACAATAAGGACGTCCATACGGGAAAAAGAAGGAATCACTGGGACCTTTTAGTGTTTGGGGAGAAGTCATATGGGACAGAGATACGGAGAAGGTGAGCAAGAAACCAATGGGGTGGGAATAAGAAGCTGCAGTCATTGCTTAGTCCTAAGAGTGGTGACCGAGCACCAAGAGGAAAGAAGGGAAGGGCTGACGAGCGTCAATTTCCAACCATTAAAGAGAGAAGGGGGAAAAAGGAGACAGTTTAGAAAGAGGGTTGGTCTTTTATAGGAATTAGAAATAACGTCAGATTCCGGGTCAAGGCTAAAAACCCGAAGACGAGGACAAGATTGTGAAAATGGAGCAGGGCTGCTGGGAGAGGTGAAAAGAAAAACACGGACCTATTTATGGCCACCATCCGATAAAAAAGGGGGTGGAGGTTGGTGAAGGGTGGGGGCAGCACCATTTGAGTTGGGGGGGAAAGGAAAAGGCGATCGGAAACGAGAAAGAGTAACAAGATGGAAGAGTACTTGAGAGAGAAAACATCTGAGGGGGAGAACACAAAAACGTGGAGCCCATCAACAGAGAAGAGGGAAAAAAAGTCATGTGTAGCGAGTCACCTTTGTTAGCCTGACACCTGCTCGGGGTAGAGAAAGAAGTACTTGTATGGGTGTCCCTAAAGCATGGTCTTTAGGGAAAGTCGAACCAAAAGAACTAAAGCAAGGTTTTTATTCAAGATCGTTCTTCCCAAGGCTGATGAAGGAAGGGGATAAGAAAACGCCGAAGTAGTTTGGAAACGTTTGTCCGGGATGAGAGAGCGAAAGACATACGTGAATCTGTTCGGGGTTACAGCTTTGAGGGGAACCTTTTTTGGAGAAAAGTGTAGACCTAGGAAGGACGGATCGGAAAGTCATGGAAGGGGGCGAAAAAGAGGAACGGAAGGCATTCCGAGTTTAAGTACAATAAGTACATTCATAGGGTGAAAGCCATAAGGCGAAGCGATTGAAGAGGAAAAAAGGTCAAGCAACCTTAAGTGGATCTCAGTAAATAGAATGGTAGAATAAAATGAGCAGCATTGGGGGATATCAGGAGGAAGGAGCAGAAACGACAAAGGTTACTCCCTTGAACCACGGATGTCCGTCGGAAAAATGTGCTTCTGCTAAAGTTCAGGAGGCCTGGTTAGCGTCAAAGAAGGCTCAATTTGAAACTGAAAGAAGAGAAGAAAATTTAAGGGTCCTCTGTAAGGTCCTCACAACGTAGGGAGGGAAAAAAAAAATTAGGAGACTTGGTAAAAGGGGGTTCGTGCAAACGGACGATGGGGGGAACCCTTTTGTAGGAAGGCAAGGTTTGGAGAAGCTTCTTTGAGAAGGGGGAGGGGGGGTCAATGTTGGAGACTGGTCAATACATACCGACCAGAAGAAGTTGTGGAGGGACAGGGGGAAAAAATCAAAAATGCACTGCATCGAGGGAGAAGGATTGGAAGGAAAAGAGGGTTGTGACAGGATCCTGATGCTGAGTTGCATAAACAGAGTATCTCGAGGGAGGAAAGCCAGGGAAAGTTCTTTTTTGGGAACAAAGCAGGGTTTGCCCTAAGGAGGATCGGTCTATTTCTGTTATAGTTGGTTCATAGCGGGAGAACAACCGGAAGTGAACGCAAACCATCTAAGTTGGACTTAAAACAAAAAGGCAGGCGGTTTACCATAACCAGGTAATTCGACTCAAAAAAGAAGGGGAAACAAAAAAGGAAAGAGGTGCGGGCAAAGGGGGTTTTATAGCTAAATGGGCGAGACGGGTCGAAAGTAAGACACTTATGAAAAAACACCTTGAACTACGAGGGAAAGGAAGTGCAGGGACAAAGCTAAGCCCCTCGGGTCGGAGCAATTGAAAAACAGGAGAAAGAAAGAAAGATCTGGAAAAGAAGGCTCAAAAAGGAGAACTGAGGGTGACGACTGAGGGGAAAGAAGAGTTTTATAAATAATGTAAGACGGTGAGGACACTGTCCGATGAAAGTCAGAGGAGGAAGGGATCAATGAAAAAGCTGTTCGACCACTCTGAGTAAAGTATGGGGGAAGATGTGGTGTCAGAAGAGAGAAGCACGGAGCAGGCTTATTTTGCGTGGGTTCGAAAAAAAAGAGAAAGGACTCAACGGAACCGCATAGGAGACGTATGGGGAGGGGGCATAGCTTTTTGAAGATAGGTAACGCCACAAGCGTAGTTAGAGAGAGAGAAATTAACGGAGGACGCGGAGGGGCCTAGGGAGGTCTCGTTAACTCCCGACATGTTTTTGCCGGCTTACTTGGAGAGAAAAAATTCCGGATAATCAAAGACCATGGGAATCGGAAAATCGAAAGAAAGAGAGGGAGGAAGAGGGGGGCCGTTCAAAAAGGGGGTTTTTCAGTCGGCGCTATCCTCGGGGATGGGAATGGAAGAAAAAGCTCAAAAAAGACAGGTGGGTCTCTTAGGTGACGGAATCTGGGGAGGGAGAAAGAAAAAAAATGAACCGTGGAAGGTGACTTCCTCGACTGAGAGAACTGGAGGAGCTTGGACTGAAAACATATTGAAGAGAAAAGGGAAAGTATAAAAAGCTTTCTCCAAAAGTTGTAACATCTGAGCTCAAGAAAGGGAGTAAAGAGGGCGGCAATATAAGGACCTAACATCCGGATCAGACCATGAGGGCAAAAAGAAAAAAAGGAACAGCGTGGCACTATACGGACACATAAAAAAAAAAAATTCTGAATGAAGAGACCCAGAAGACGGGAAAGGAAAGAGTTAAAAAAAAATACGCAGGGGGTTTCTATTAAATGGGGAAACTTGAGATGAGCACGGAAAAGATAAAAAGAAAGACAAAAGAGGGAAAAGAAAGGTGCGAGGGGACAAACATATAAAAAACTGTAGGAAAAGCTGATAGGGTGGGGGGAACATTTAAAAAACGCCCAGAGACTACGTTTTGCCGCTGTCAGCGAAACGTTCTTCCTACCTCATTTTGGTTGAAAAATTAAGATCTAAACCAAAAGAGTAGTGGGGGGAGAAGAACTGGAATCATGAAAATGGGGGCAGAAAAAAAGGTCAGTCAAGGGAGGGTAGCTCTGGTTCTCCAAAATCAATTGGGTCTGCAGCGTCAGACAAAGGCTGGAGGGAGGAATGTGGGGGGGAAAAACTTGAAACATTGCGGGGGGTAGAAATAAAGTGGGGAAGGAAAAATGCAACGACGTATGCTTTGTTTAGGGTCAGTGATGAACGGAAAAAACTAGTGTTCGGACTATTCCGAGCCTTCAAGGAGGCGGAGAGTAAAAAGGAAACCCGGAATGAATCTGTTTGAGCGGCATTCAAAAAGGAGAAGGATATACGGGGAAAAAAAGCAATTGGGTATCAGGAAAACCTTGGAGACTTTTTCGGAAGAATCGTGGAACTAAAGAACTGAACAAAACTCGAGACACTAACGACAACATTTTCCATTATTAAGTGTCCCGATTACGAGCGAGACATGATCCTTCGTGATGAATCAGGGGAGTCTTGCAGGGCTTAAAGGCAAACCTAAAAACCCAGGGGTTCAAGTTCAGACCGTCAGAAGAGAGCAAGTTTAATGAGGTAAGCGTATCAAAACAACACGGTTAGGGGGATGAGGGAAAAGGGGGGGAAAGACCAGACAAAAATTTGCCGTTCACGAGCGCCGGTCAGCGTTGAAAGGGAGTCATGGGGGCAGATTTTCTCAAACTCAAAAGAAAGAACTGAAGCCAGGCTGGTAAAAGAAGAATTCAAGTGTCAATTTGCTGGGAACTAAGGGGAAAGAAAAAAGATTGAAGGTATCCCATAATATTAGAATCGACGAGGCATTCACGATAAGGAAAAGGATCTTAAACGGGAATTTTTTAGGAACTTTTCGGGACACCAGTTGGGAGGACAGAATTGGGGAGGGAAAAGGGATTAAATAGGGTTGGGAAGACCAACTGGTTGGTTGGAATTGAAGATACTTGTTGGTGGATAAGGAGTGAAGGAAAAAGGGAACTGTCAAGCGGGAGGGTTCAAGAAGGATGTTTATGGATAATTGTCGGAAAGGTTCGAACCCGGCTAACGATTTGAAGTCTAGGAAATAAGGAGGGGGAACGCCAAGGCGAGGTTTGGGGGGGGTTAGGGGGGAGTGGGGAATGGTCTGGGTGTGGAATGAGAACGATGGAAAAAGGGGAAGAACCAGGTTCTGGAATTTCACAAGAGATCGGTGAAGACGAAGAGACACGAGAAAAATAACTCTAACGATCGGAAAAAAAAAGGAGGTCTTTGGGAAGGACAACCGCAGTGAAAAATGAAAGTAGACGAAAACTCGATAGTAACTCAAAAAATGTTCAGCTTGAGTCCACTAGGAAACACGAAAAGAGGTGGAAAGAAACAGCTCTCGTTCCTCAACGGAAGGGATCGGGGAAGCAAGCAAAAAGAGGGAGGAGGTCAAATTTCACTACACTATTAAAAGTAAAAAACGGTCAGGGGGGGGAAAAAAACTAAAACCAAAAAAGGAAAAAAGGGAAAGGGGGCAAAAAGACTCGAGGACTATAAGCAGTGAAAGGAAAATGCTGATTAAGATATGTGTTGGGACCAGAGGGGGAAGTAAAGACTCCTAAATTCACGATGCTGTAAGGGTGAGTAAAATGACTTCAAAGTTGAATAGGGGTCTGGAGGAAAATACTATTTACTTGCGGGCACGCGATCATAGTCAAAACGCATAAGGGATTGAGGGGAAGTAATGAATAAAAGGGAGGGGAGGGCTGAGAAATTCAAAGGCATGGAAGAGTCAAGTGAGGAGTCCTAGTCACAGTGTATTTGTCAAGAGAATAATTATGGCTTCCATGGGGTCTCGGCGAAAAATAAAACAGGAGAGAAAAGGAGTCCGAAGGGATGTAATGCTACTTGGAAGAACAGGCGGAGAACTCATGCGGATAGGAATACGGAAAGGAGAGGAGAGATCATTCAGTTCGAAACCGCGCACTATAAACAATGTCGTGTGTGTGGTGGGGGGTGAGGGTGGGTGAGGGTGTGGTTAAAACATGGACAACAGGAAGGAATACAAGTCAGAGAATAATTTCTCCTTAAATAAGGTAAGTCGCGTTAGGACCGAAAGGAGGGAAAACCAAAGTTTAACGCTGAAGCATTGGGGAGTCGCTACTGGGAGACGCCGACGGGAGAAAGAAAGCGAAAAAAGGGAATCCAAATCCCGGTTGTCGTTGTGGAGACCTGCCTCAAGAAGGCATGCGAAAACAGAAAATCGTCCAGAGAAGACCGCAGACTCAGTCCAGAACAACGGGAAAAAAAAATAAGAAAGACGAAGGGAAAGGTAATCACGAGGAAGTCAGCTCTGAGAAGGGAGAAACGGGGCAACCTTATTTTGATATTCCTAATCCTTTTGACAGGCAAGCAAGAATGGTCCTTCGCATTTTAGGCTGCGAGACTGTTAGAGCGATTTGTAAGGGTGGAGAAAACAAAGGTCTAATCATACGGGAAGGAGGGGATTCAACAGCAAACCACAAGGCTGCGGAGATGGAAAAGGGAAGGGGGAAAATTAGGGTGACCATGGGTGGAAGGGGTCACAGGTTCGGGTAACTATGATGGAGGAAAAAGCACATCTGGGAAGCGGACTCTTCCAATGTTGCCGGAGGGTCATAGGAAAGTTATGCGGAAACTGGGATACAAAGATAAATAGAGAATGACGTTGTATCTTTGACGGGTGATCTGAGGAAATGGGGAAGTGGAAGCTAGAGGCGAAGACTTATGTCTAGGTTAAGATAAACTATTAGTATACGCCAATGAAGAAAATAAGGATAACAAGTCAGGGTGTATGAGGAACAAACGACTGGAGGAAGGCCGCTAGTCCGATAGCAAGGAGCCAGAAAGAGAGGGAAAAAACCAGACAAAAAGTACAGGTGTCAGTCTTGGTCTTTAGCTGGGGAAAAGGTCACGAAAAGGGGGCAAGGGGGGAAGGGGGTGGGTAAGACAATTCCGGTCAAGTAGGTTGGAAATTCAAGACTGGTTGTATGTCTTGGGAAGAACAGAGAAGGCTCCGGCTCGATCAAAGGGACTTGTTTACTCGAAAGATCAAAGAAAAAACAACAACTGTAGGATGGATAGAGGGGATGTCATATGGGGTCAATCCACAAGGATAGGCAAAAGAGAGAAGATCGCGGAACCTTCCTCGACTACAAAAACAAAAACTGTTAAGTGGAAAATAAACCCCATGGACTCTGTGGGAAAAAAACAAGGAAAAAAAGTTTGTCCATTGGGGAGGGACACAGCAAGAACCGAGACCTTAAAAGTAGGTTTAAGGGGGAAAAAACGAGATTTCTCGTATAGATTATCTGCACGGGGAAGGCAACACCTGAATTGTGGAAGAAGGGCTGGCTTATGACACTAATCAAGGGTGAGAGATTACAAATGAGAACTACTAGGCGCCTTCTACTTCAATGGGGGAAAGAGAAAGCAATAAACGGAGATCCATGGGGGCGGAGTATTTTTGGCGGGAAGGAGTAAAGTCCACGAAGAAGATTCGTATGCAATTGCGCAACAACGCGGGAAAAAGACAGGACAGATACGATGCCAAAGGTGGTGATTTCACGATGGCTTTCTCGGGGGAGCTGGCTTTAAAAGGGGGTACCTAATATGATTTGGACCGGAAAGTGAAGATTAAGAAAGCCCCCTTGGGGGCTGGTTCAGGGAGGTGTAAGACGAAAATGATAAGCTTAGTTATCTAGGTGGCGAGGGACATTAAGCGATCTTAAAAAGATGTGTCCATCAAAAAGGAGGAGGGGGAAAGTCTTGCTCGCTCTCTAAAGAGAAGGAATAAACTAAGGTGGACCTGTTAAGAAAGGCTAAAAGCGCCTCTTAGAAAATAGTGGTAGGCGGAATCGTAGTATCCAAGGTTTTTAACCAGTCAGACTTGTATGAGGCCGGTCGGGGGGGGGGGGAAAAAAAAGCAGGGCAAAAGTTACTGTCGGCAGTCTAAAAACAGGAACGGGGGTGGAAAGGCACCTGAATGGGGGAAAGAGGTCGTTCCATCGGTCGTAATTGGTGGAGAGAGAGACCCAGAACTTCACTAAAATTTTGAAAAACCAAATTTGTCCTGAAAGTAGAGACTAATATCAGTGGGAGTAAATCTTCTTCATACGTATGGAAGGTTGAGTTCAAATTTTGGTGGGAGGGGGTGAGAAAAAATAGTAGACCACCGGGATGTGCCCTAGGTGTACGTGAGGACGAAAACGAAAGCAGGAAGCTTTTGGGTCAAATACCCAAAGAACAGGATGAGAGGAAAGCATAATAGAATGGAAGGGCACAGATGGGGAGGACACGTTCAATTAAGGAAGTAAGAAGGAAAAAGAAGAAAGGGAATTTAAGGGGGGCTGAAGAAAGAATTGAGAGGCATTCAAATTAAACTCCACTCATATTAGGACGCAGTACTCACATTCGCGGAAAAATAGGGAAAAAAAAAGAAAAGGCGGCTAAGCCCGTCCATTATCTTGGGGGAAAGGGAACGTCGAGAAACAGTTATTGGATCAACGCTTAATTCTACAAAGAGAAAAAAAGGGCGTAAAGAAATTAGGAAGGGGAACCGGGGTCAGTGTCCAGCGGGGAAGAGGGAACAGAATGGGACGTAATCACTGCCGTAGCCGATGAAAGGGGTTGAGGATTCAAGTTTGTTGGGGAAAGCTTTCAGAAAAGAAGGGAAAGGTTGAGCGTGGAAGGAATGCAAACAACCAGGGGTGGGGGGGGAGAAAGAAAATAGTGTTGCTTCGTCAACGAAAAGAGAGCGTACGAGAGCGGAGGAGGGGACTGGCGCGCCGATTTCTTATCCAGGATGGAAGGAAACAGAGAGGTAAAACTGGAATAAGCAGTCATGGGCTTTGGACTTGTCAAAAGAGAAGGGTGGGCAACTATGAATAGCTTTTCTTACTTGGGGCAGGTTAAAGCGTAGCCAACGCCGAATTAACTCAACCCAAAAGGGAGATGGCAGGCAGGGTAGAATAAAGCTTTCCGTAGCAACATCACACGGTGCACAAACCGTCACGCACAGGGAACGAAGGATTTGGAAGAGCTATTTCGGGCCTTGGAATAAAAGGAAAGAGAAGAGAAAAAGAAAAATCATTGACGACTAATACTTCCGTTCAGCGGGAAGGAGAAAGAAATCAGAACTCAGGGCATACGAAAAGGGGGGGACAAAAGGGAAAAACACATCTTAATAGGTCATAAAAGAGGATGAAACAGTAGAAGGGGGAAGAAAAACATTCGGTAGAAACCAGTTGATAGAACCGTAAATTGAGGAAGACGCCGAGGAAGCAGAGGAGGTCCATGAAAGGGGGAGTTTCCGATCGAGAAGACAATTGCTGAATCAGATTATCGAAAGAAGGAAGTAAGAGGGAGAGCTTGGGGTACAGTGGTGCGAAAACTATCAAAGACGCCGAACGCGCAGACTCTCAGGGAAAGAATGCCCTTTGGGATGAGATTCCGGAAAAAATCCAAAAAAAGGGTGTGGTGGATGCTGAAAGAAAAAAAAGCGGTCACATGCGGACCTATCGCAGGGCATAAAGAGCAAGTGTTGAACGGCTTAAAATCACGAGAAGGAAGCTAACAAAGAAAAAGGAGGATTCCATGTAGAGGAACATAGAATCAATCTCGACCGGAATGGGGAAAGCGAGGCGCTTTTTTTGGGTTGGGGGGGGGGGGGGTTTGGGTAAGAAGCGCTATTCCGACGTCGAAATGTCAATGGCCAGAAAAAGATAAAAAAATCCATTGATTGCGCAATGGGAAGATTTAGTTCAAGATAGAGCAGCAAAATATTTGTCTGGAGGACGGAAAGGATCCGGTGGCAGGGAGGAAGGAAGAGGTAGGTCCTTTCAACTGCTTCACAAAGCCGCAATCAAAGAAGAGGGAACGCAAAGAGACTAAAGAAGTTGAAGGAAAAAAATCTTATCTCAAGAATGATTAAGCAGAGGACGGACAATCTAACTGAAAAAGAATCCAATTATTCTACCTCTTGAGAAAAAACACTTTGATAACAGAGCTAACCTAAATGAGGAAGGGAAGTAAGAAAACCCGAATCAATTCAACTAGTCGATCACCAGCCAGTGGTGGTGGGAGGGTGGAAAAACTTAGTTATTAATCCGTTCGCATAACTCAAACTATTAGAGGTGGAATGGAAAAACAAGAATAGATCAAACAAACGGGGTAAAAATAGGGGTGGGGCAAATGAGAAAATCTATCAATCGTTTGAGTCAGAAACGGGCTTAGAAAAGATTTGTAAAAGGTAGGAAAAAACCCAAAGGATTGTGTCTCACTTGATCATATTTGTTCTAATTTCATTAAAGTTAGGGAGATCGGGACGACAAAGGGGCATTGGAGTACCTCATGGAAACGTTTGATTTGGATGATATTGGGGACGAAGCGAGGGGAGAAGCTGCGATCAAAGAGGGTACTGACTGAGACGAAAGGATCAGGTGGTCGGGATACGTAAAATACTCTTCAAAGTGGGGGTCAAAGGACAATTAAAAGAGGAAGGAAGCACGTGATTGGGGAGGTTCGGCACAACCTAAAAGTGAAAAGGAAAGAGGAAAACGAGCAATTTTATCACAACTTAGGTGGAGCTCGGGTTAAATGAAAGAGAGTCGGGAGAAAATACGCCGAGAAAAAAAAAAGACGGAGAATAACACCCAGAGAAGATCTTAGTCACACAGAGGACAAGAGGAAACGTGAATCCTGCGTTTGGAGGTGGGAGAAGGTGCGGCAGTGTTAACCTTGGGGGGGAACCAGTAGCACGTCCACACAAGATGGGGGAGGAACGAGAAGAGACCAAGACGAAGGCCGCAGCGCGACGTTAAGTGGCAAAAAAAGAAAAAGAGCAAACACACCATTTTGGAGTGGTGAAAAGGCTCCTCACAGGATGGATTCCGAGCGGCTTCAGGACTTACGGGTATCATGGGATTTTACGGCACCACGGAAAAGCTACAAAGATGACTCAAACAGGCGTAATCCTCTAACAGGGTGCTTACAAAGAGTGAAGGAAAAGATTACGGTCGGAGGGGCCTCATACTTCGGAAAGAGGAGATTCAACGCTAAGGGCGGAGGTGACAATCCGAATGAACAGAAGGGGAGGGAAAGTAAAGGCGAATCCTGAAAACGTTAGTGTCGTTTTTTTTGCCGGTTGTGGAAAGGGGGAAAGCACGATTTCCAAAAAAATTTTAGCTGGCTGACGGACATGCCGAAGAGGAGTCAAGATGGGAGGTGACTTAAATATTTCGCCCTGAGAACGGAAAAAGGAGAGAGAAGCAAATAATGAGGACGCACAAATGACGGGAGGGTTTGGGGGGGGGGGGTGCCAGGTGGGAGGGGGGGACGGGAGGCATAAAATATAACAACACAACCGGGAAGAAGAAAGGGGAAGGGGGGCGTAAAGGAACTTTGGGACTCTGAAAAAAAGCAAATAAGGCCAGGAAAATAAAGATAGGCACCAACCGGCGCTTTTGATAAACATCAATTTTGAACGTAGGCGGGGAACTGGAAAGTCTTGGATACGAGACTATGAAGAGCAGTAAAAAGCTGTTAAGAGCTCGTTCCGCGCTAATGAAAGGGGGGAAGGGGAATGGAAGGAACGAACTATTGAGAACTTGATGGTTCTTTAATGTCACTACACTATCAAAAAAGGGAACAAAATTGGAAGGAGTAAAAAACTCCATAAAATATAAAGGTTTCGTCTCAGAAGATAACGCAGTGATAACGAAAAGGTTACAGCTGAAGATAGGGGTTGAACAAGAATAATGAGGAAATCATCTGTATCCAAGTTCTGGAGGGTGACGAAAGTCAGGGTCATGTATAAGACAGGGTTCTGAGGTTTACGTATAAGAAAACTTGGACTGCATTGCCGCAGAAATATTAGGGAGAAGGACATAGCTTACCAAGAGACTCTAAAATCTGCTCCTGCAGCAGGAATCGAAAGTATGTGTAGGAATTCTTAAATGAGTGTAACTGACTAAGTCATGCTGCAATTTGGGCGCGCGAAATCGAAAAAGCCAGGAGAGTAATGGAATGGCCGTAAGGTTTTTAACAACATCGGGAAAGGAAGGTGGGATCAGGATAAAAAAAACTGCCTCATACGACTCGCGAAGCAATGAGAAAAAAAGATGGGGAAACGCAACCGACGTGGAAGAAAGGGCAGAGATTCTAAGTAAAATGATATTAGATCTACGTTACTACAAAGGCTTTGCAAACAAAGGTACGCTGACCGGGATTCGAAAAAAAGAAGTACTACCGCTGGGAAACGACGCAATCAAAAAGGGGTGAAGCTCAATAACAAAATGTGAGGTTGGTTACGGCCGCCAAAAAAAATTCTTTCGGGACAACGGCAGCAGGCCAAAGCAAGCACACCTATGACTAGGGGGGGGGCGCAAAGAAAAAAACGTTGAGAGAAAGACTAAAGGAAAGTACTTGAAACGCGGGCGATGTCGCAATGGGCGACGGCAAACGAGTTTATAAAAGTATAAAGGGAGAGAAGAATAAACTTGAAAAAAAGGTGGGACGAGTCGTTGCGGATCTCTTGGTAATCTAAAACAAACGTTCGATTACGACTCATCGGGCGCCAAGACCTAACAAAAAACAAGGAAGGAGGAAGGAGGAAAAAGGAAGGTGGAACTTCAAGGACGTGTTACGTGCACCAGTTCTTACATCAGCAGCGGCGAACAAAAGCGGGGGCAAGCGCAAAAAAGGGGATTCAAGGTAAAGGAAGGGGCATCGGGGGGGTATATAAGAAAAAAGAGAAAAGCAAACTCCCAGAGTCAAACAACGTTTATCCATCCGTCTCTGCGGGGTGACAACAGGGAAAAGGGGAAAAGGGTACTCGACGGGAACGAGTAGATTGGCGAGCCACACTGATTTAGGAAACGAAGAAATGGGCGAAAAGAGGGTCAAAAGATGTTTCAGTCTCCAAGACGAGATAGACCGCCGAGAAGATGCGAAAAACTAAAACAAAAAAAAAGGACTCTTCTCGACAGGGTGAGGGCTGGGAAATGCAAACGATGGGGGGAACGGGTCCGGTTGTTGGGTCCTGAACCGTGTTATTGTGGAAAGCAAAGTGGGGGAGGAGGGTGGCTAAAAAAAACTAAACTCGATGATCGGATTGAAATTGGTGTACG
>Ga0179593_1480491_pt1 | contig 27020 bp, 33 predicted proteins | sample CZODoug2_1_08_16_FD_185931 | JGI IMG/M metagenome (GOLD analysis project Ga0179593, IMG submission 185931) | Vadose zone soil fungal communities from Angelo Coast Range Reserve, California, USA - CZODoug2_1_08_16fungal (PacBio error correction) | ecosystem: Environmental > Terrestrial > Soil >...
CGTAGGGGGGAGAGAAAAAAAGAAAATCGGGACCGGGATACTAAAAAAGACTCGCCCTCAGAAGAGAAATGAGATGGGCCCCCAGAAGGAAAGGAACTTGTAAAGAGGGCGGGGAGGAGTCTAGTCGGGTGGCGTGGCCATCTCTTGACAACATTCATCAATAAGAGAATTTCAAGGGGGAAAGAAGTATTAATGGAGAAATAACTGCATGGGGGAAGTAATTCTAGGTCCTATAAGGAAAAAAAACGTCCTGTCTTGACCATGTTTCGATGGGTTCATCGGTGGTGGGGCCCCAAAAAATTTGGGGGGGGGAAGGGGAGGGGAAAGGGGGCGGGGGACCTGCAAAAGAAGCTCAGTATAAGAACAAAAACCTTTTGAAGACGTGAAGATAGGAGCTAATCATACGCGCGCCTCGCGCCGAAGAACTGGGAAGCCATTAAGGGGGGGTTAAAAAAAGCATATCAAAATTAGGAAGTGGACATGTCGCCGCACGCATGGGAGGAAAAAAAAAGGACGGATATTGAAAGGATATGCGGCGCAACCCGGGGGGCATTTCGTACCATCGTGGGGGGGGGGGGGGGGGGGGGGGGGGGGGGGGGGGGGGGGGGGGGGGGGGGTGGGGGGGGGGGGGGGGGGGGGGGGGGGGGGGGGGGGGGGGGTAGGAGGGGAAACTATGTCGTCTGGTTCTAGGGGGGAAATCACTTGGGCAGAGACAATTACGCTATGCAAATAGCAATCGCTTATGAATCTATAGGTGGACGGGCATGCGCCAACATGAGGAAAATGTCGTAGCAGATGACCCGGAGTTAGCAAGTGCAACGGAGTTATGCAATATCATATTAAAACAGGGAAAGAAAAATCGGAAGGGCAAATGTAAGAGGCAGGGGGGGAGCCAACCGCGACAGAAAGAAGGAAGGGGGGGAGAGCATGGACGGGCTTGACTTTGTCGCGTTGAACCAAGAAAAAGGGAAGGTGAAAGGTGGGGGCCAACAACCAGGGACAAGGAGGGGGCAAAAGTCTCTGCCTGGCGTGCGGATCCCCCCTAAAAGAAGGAATCAAGTGGCTGGGAAACGCTAAGCGCGACAGAAGAAGTGTTAATCAAACCGGGGGAAAGATAAAACCGACGTAAATGGACCCATGAATTCCGGGACTCTATGAGTGTGAAAAAAAGGGCGAACGAGTTCTTATAAGGGCGCCAGAGCATGTTGGGGAGGAGGAGGCACGGTAATCTTGCATCCTGGCCCATATAACACCGGAAATTTTCAGGAGTTGGAAAAAAACAGGGAGAGAAGAAGATGCATCAGGATACCGATCGTTACTGACTGGGAGTTGAAGAATTGTGGACGGTGAGCACTGAACGAGCGGCAAAGGGGACGAGAGTATAAGGAGTTTTAGCCAGTCAGCCTTTCTTGGACCCCGGAGGAAATCAAACCGGGAAGGTTGAAAAACAGGACGCAAGGACAAATCTCACTCTTCTATGAATGGACACGGGCAATCTTGGAGAGGTCAGAAGACTTTGGTCGAGGTGTAAAGGGCTCTCGAGTACCTATTCTGCTCGCACTTGGACTTTTCCTGGGGGGGAACGCCGGCACACCTGATCAGTTAAGGCCTTCAAAGAGGGGAAAGTTGGGAACGTGGATCAAGAAATTGCGCCGGAGCCTGAAACAAGTAACGTAAAGTTGAGTGGGCTGAGGTCAATGAAGGGAACATCAGGAGACGGAGTTAGATGGGGTTCAAGTCTGTTCGATCACCCGGAATAGTAGCAAACCAACCTAAAAGGGAGGAAATACAAAACGACCGACTCCAACTTAAAAGAAAGGAGAGTATATATCTATTGGGGGCTCGCCTTCATTGCTTTAAGGCCGCATCACCGCATATTGGGGGGAAAGTTCAGCGGAAGAGCCTCCGAAGAAAAAAAATTTGAAAGGTGGTCCGTGACGACCAGATATAGATAACAAAACAACGGAGAGGAGGACATAGGGGAAACTGTAAAAAAGAAGAACAAATCAACTTCTGGGAGGCAATGCGCGGGCCGCAAAAAAGCAATTAGGAGGCCGGGGGACATGAAAGAGTCCCATATATAATCGGGGAGAGGGATCATCCGAAGGGGGAGGACGTGGAGCTCTATACCGTTAAGGGACATGGAGACGGTCTGGGGGGGTAAGATAAGGCTCGGTGAGACCAGAACATCAGTTGGAGCAGGAGACAAGACAGGAGTTCAAGGCCAGGATGAGGAAGGCCAACCGGAGAATTTGAAAAGGGAACTACTTCCATTCATATTCAAAAGAAAAAACAGAGAGGCCCGTTAATGGGGGGGCAAACGATGAGTCTAAAGCGGGAAAAAGTGAGAACGGAAAAAATCTATCAAATAGTAAAGGTTAGAGATATCTGGAAAAAACCAAGTCCTGACGAAAGGTCGCCAATTCAATTTGGACGATCGAAGAGATTGTTAGGTTTCAGGAATGGTGGATGAAAATATCTACTTCTTTAGAGGGGGTTCACAACCTCCGTCTTATGAGGGCATGAATCCTTATTGAAGGAGGACGCCTAGTTTACATGTGGCTCATCGTGAAAGTCGCGGAAACTGTCAGACGACGGGTCCGCGTTTCGCTGCATTTCAGAAAAAAAAAAAAAGAGGAGACGAACAACACTGGCCTACACAGGGGAAATGGCTACGAAAGAGACCCGCTCCAGATGAACCTTAGGAAAGAATTGGAAGACCAGAGTGTAAACCAGAAATCGCTGAAGTCATGTCCTTTACAGTGGTGGTACGCCGTCCGTGGATAGACCAAAGTAAGGGGGGCTTGAGGGAAGGGAGGGGGAGAGAGTATCGAACAACGAGGTCCGAAAGGGTAAGATCCCTGACGTGGAAGAGAGGCAAATGGAACCGGCGGCGGCTGGGGGTTTACCACGCACTGGACCAAGGGCTGGGATGGCCGTGAGGAAAAGGTCAAAGAGAAGGCCAGCCTCTCCGTCTACGTCAGAGTGAGACCTTTTCAGAGAAAAATCCAAGAAAGACCCATGCGTGTGGAATTAAAAGATCGAATTGTCCCATAATCGGATAATAAAGACAATTGTCGGAGGGCAAAGCGATGTCACATCAACGAATGGAAAATAGGGAAGGGGGAGCAGATGCCCCGTGGAAATCGCAGAAAAAAAGAGAGATTGGGGGAAGAGTGCACTCGTCAGTACAGAGTCAAAAAAGGAACTGAGGGGACATTCCTCACGACGAAGAGGTTGGCTAGAGATAGCGAGAATCACAACCTGTCCAAAGTCAGGGGGAGAAGGAAGAGGGTCAACGTGAAACGTGAACGTTGGGGACACAGTAAGTAAATCGACTGAACCGTAGCTAAAGAGCACGAAGTGAAAGTGTTTGACCCGACGGAGGGATGCAAGTCGGGTGGGGAGGGTTCTATGCCCTAGGGAAACTCAGCACTTGGCAAACGGGAAGCGGACAGGCCATTCCGGTTGGAGGAGGAGGTGAGGACATGATTACTTCAAAGGCAAGCCCGGAAAACAAAGTCTTTTGGGGGACAAAATAGGAAACCCCTCTAAACATTGGGCCCGACAGAGGATGGCTGGGCCCCTATGATGGTGAATGCAAACACTCAAGAGAACAGGGGCAGCGAGTCAAAGAAAAGTCTGGACAACAGAAGAACCTCAGAGGATGGGGGGGGAAGGGATCAGATCGAAAAACCGATCGGAAAGTGACGCAACCCGATGAACGGGAGACCTGATTGAAAAGGCCGGTCTCTGGAACATCTACGCTGGGACTGCGGGCGCTTATGATTGTGAAGTCTCCATGAAAAGGGGGGAAGATATCTTGCACGTGAGCTAAAAAGAAACGGTCGTCTCACAACAAAGGGAAGGGAAAATAGAAGAGGAGAAGTCGTCGAGTTCGACTCAAAAGCGCCGGGAAAAAAAAGAAATTTCGACCGAGGACCCGAGAAGCTTCGAGTGTGGCCAAACCGAGCCATGTACAGCTGGGAAGGGGGAAATCGGGGACTCGCGAGAGGGGGGCTGTTATCGCTGGCCAGGCCACTCCATACGAAAAAAGGCTTCTGTTGTACCCTAATAGGATGACTCGAAGTTCTCTTTCTACACTGGTGAATAAAGCAAAAAAGCAGGGGAAAGCTAAACAATGGTCTGGGTCTATGGGGAACATGGTTGGAAAAAACCCAGACGGGGGGGTTACTGGCTTGGAGAGCAGGTCCGCCAGGGTAAAAAACATCCCGCGCTCAGGTTAAAGCACGGTGCCGTTATGAATCGCGCAACACTGAGTATTCACCAGAGAAACTCCTGGTCAAAAAGGCCCGGTGCACAAAGACCTCGGGTATCGTCCGGTGACTCCGTGGAAAATGGAGGAAACCTCTAAGGAGATAGAACCGTTGATCTTCTCCCCCTGAGGGAAGGGGTGCATTACTTGGGAGGGCGATCCGCTCTGCGTGAGTAAGCGGGTAAACGCCCCATTGAATTCCACTTATCAGACGGGGAAAAGAACAAGATTCGTCATGATGTAACGTGCAGAGACACAGATCGAAGGACGGGTAGAACGGGACTCGGCTTTCACTCACAAAACTTTAGTGGGAAAGGTCTACATCATATTTAAAAGAAAGGACAAGGTATGGAACTGGCAAAATAAAAAACTATTCATAGTGGGAGGGAGCTTCTCAAGAGACCAAGGCAGATAAAGGGATCAGAGTAGGAAGGGAAAGAATATTGGAGGAGTCATAGGGGGGAATGACTCCCTTCCTGGAACACTGTGGAGGTTGTGTGGGGCCCCAACCTATTCAAGAGTCAAAATCCGAGGAGAAAAAACCTATCAAGAACCCAGGAGCGAAGCCAATAGAAAACGTTCTAGCCCTCGGGGAGAAAAAGGACAAGGTTATAGACAAGGAAAACCGTGTAAAGGGGAAAAGACGGGGTCCGGGCAATGGGTGGGGGAACCACCGAGGGGAAAGAACCGTATCCTGTGGAGCGGATCGTCGCGGCGGGTACAGGACTAATTGAATCTTAGGGGAGGAGATCGCCTTTAGCAAAGAGCTCATCAGGGGAGGCAGAAAAAAAAACACGACACAGAAAAAAAAAACAAGGGGGGGTCCGGTCCCGAGTGCGATTAGCCTGGACGGGGAGGAAACTGCGGAAGTCATACTTCTACTGAAAACAAAAGGGCGGAAAAAATATATTTCTTCAACAACAGCCGCAACCACCTCAAGAAGCAGCCTCTTAGGGGTAACAGACACTGGCAAAGACTCAAAAAGGAAGGACCGCCATTCCTTGTCCAGGTCAAAAAAAAGAAACGAGAACACGGGAGATGGGGAACGGGCGCAGGACGGCTCCGGCCCTAAGGGAGATACGTCTTGAATAAAGGGGACGTCGTGTTGGCGTGTACAAGGGCGAAAAAAAAACCCTTAGGAGGGTGGGGGTGGAGCATTCACAAGGGGCTAGAATGAATCGGCTTGCGCGGTATCGCAAGGAGTGACGATCAACCGGAAGGATATGAAGGAAACCAAGCCGGGCCGACGACTCGAGACAAAACTTACGACCAATTCGGGAGGCGGAAAAAAGTGGCAGATTTCGGATTGGCTCATTTGCTCAGAAGCAACGCATAGGAACAAGGGGGAATCTCACACTCGACGACTAATGGGGTGGGGGGGTCCTTCGGAGCGTAACAAACTCTAGAAAAAGAAAAATAAGAGAGCCAAGGCGAAACGGAACAATCACTGAAAACGGATAACAGAGTGCAGCGGGCCGGACCAATGAATCAAATGAAGTGTGAAAAGGGGGGATAAGAAAATCGAGGGGAAATAGAGTGAAATGACGGGGAACGAACGAAAATGGGGGGCTCAGGGCGTCGGGGGTAGATAAGGGCCATTAAAACGAGGGTGGGTTCGAATTCGCCTGGTGATCAAAAGAAAGGAATGACGAAGCACGAGGGCACATTCACCATTGAGAAAGGCCCCCGCTTCCTTTGAGGTAAGGCTCCAGCAAAAAGAGGGATAACCAAAAAAAACTACATTCCCCGGGAATGCGATCACGATGAGAGAGATTCTGCCAGAAACGAAAGCCAAGGCATGCGGACCATATGAGGAAAAGAAAAACGAGCCGATGCCGGAGGCTGAAATCTCCCAGTCCTTGACCGTGGCGAAGAGGACCTTATTGGCGGCCTGTGTAAGAGGTATCGTGGGGTGAATTCACCAGCCCAGGCAAGATGCATTGAACCTCGAGAAGGTGATTATGGAGACTGGCTTTCCCTCCTAGTGAAGCTTAAAAAAAAAAACGGGGGTTCTTTGAATAGCGCCACGAAACGGTCCCGACTTCTTTAAGGAAGATATGGCAAGGGAACTTTGAGACACTCCGGTACACTCTGGCCAAGCCGACGCACGATAACGCTCAACACAGGGTAAACAGGAAGGAAAGGGAGAATTGGCTGCCAAGACCCAGGGTGCTGAAACTGATCATGGTCTTTACTTCGTTTGTAAAAGAACGTTCGGTGCTAACACGTAGAGGTAGATCGCCTAAGGAAAAGTCCCAAAAAGGGAGTAATAAGACGGATGCGAGAATGGTTGGGGATCCGTCACGCCTGGGAATCTGATAAGTCATCGTCAGTGGGGGGGGGAACCAAAAGTCACTTATATTCTTTGGGCAGTGAATCAACTGCGCAAATCAGCCGTGGGAACCCTCAGTGAGTCTGGCGGAGACCTTTGAAAAATAAGCCCTCCAAGCCCCATTCTTTATGGGGGGGAAAAGAAAAAGTCGAGGTTGGCAATATTGAAGTAACATCATGAAATAGAATGCGGGAAATCCACGAAGGAGGCTGAGGAAGGAGCAATGCAAGGTTCCAGGACTAGAAAGAAGATTGTGAAGGGGCCATCCTTCTCGTCATTGGGCACGGGGCAGAGGGTCAAAAGACAGATGGAGGGTAGATCAGTCGCCGGAACCGCGTCTACCGGGGGGCTCTGACGGTCTAATCGGGTAGAGGGGGCAATGTAAGTCCCCAGCTAGATTAGCCACGAAGCTGGTTACCAGGGCCTCGGCTCAAGTCGTAAACAGGGAGATAACACGGCGCGTCGTTCGCTAGTTAGAGAGGCACTGAGAAACGAGAAGAGGGGGAAAGGAAGAATCTTCATCTTTTAGTACAGGGAACCTCCACCCAACACCCCTACTTTTGGGTCGCAAAAAGGGGGGAACAAAGTCTAAACAGTGTGAATACGCGCTCTTACTGGGCCTCTCCTCGCACAGTCACACGGAATACCGACGTAAGACGCAAAGTCGTTCCAGGAGACCTATGCGCCTAGGAGGGGACAATGTGAGACCGTCAGACACCCAAATCGATAAAACTAACGCAGTTAACCTTTTGACCTGCCGGACTCGCTAAGGAGCTTCCAGGGAGGATGGGGTTGACTCTCCGAACGCAGCTCAGGTCGGCGAGAAAAGACGACATACCTCATCAACAAAAATACAGTAAAAGATAGGAAGGACGTGATGGTATCAGAAAAAGAAAAGTACTCAACGGTCGGGGCTGAGGTACATAATCCCCCTACTCACGCTGGCCGAACTGCGAAAGGGACCAAGGGTTTCCGAGGGGAGGGATCTCGATGTCTTTGGGGAGGGCCATCTATTATCAACTCTGCGAGAAATGAACCGACTGGATGACGCGGGGAATCATGGCGAGTGAAGGCTGAAGCATCCAGGCAGAGAAAAGACGGAAGTCATGGTGTTCGATGTCAGGAACCCAGACTGGGGGGGTACGGGGAATTTTCTATGCCTCCACGGAGAGGGGGGTCGGGTGACCTCAAGGGTCCGAGCCTATGTGAAGGACTCGAAAAGAGGAAATGGATTTCCAGCACTGTATAACGGGGAACGTGGTCACAAACTCTTAGCGGCTTGAGGCGGGGGACTTCCAGGGCGAAACACTAGAAAAGGTTCGCCACCTGTGCCGGCGAAAAAAAAAGGTACGTGAACTGTCTCGAACTCTCAGCGTCGGGAGAATTTCAACTCTGGCCTCGAGCAAATGCCGCGGACTTGGCAAGTCCGTAACGTCCGAGATTGGGGGACGGTACCCCATCAGGAATGAGCGAGGCTCTCCTGAAAATTGGGAGGGTTGGAACTAAATAGTGAAAAAGAAAATCGTCCGTATCATAGGTCTGGAGGAGGGGGCGCAAGGGACCCAGGAGAACGAGTCGGGATAGCTGGTGCGCTGAAGGCGTTGAGCAACGGCCACGCCAGCACTGAAAAGGGACAAGCTTGGGCAACAAAAAACACGGGTGGGGGGGGTCCGCCTGGCGTTCCATCCCCAAGGGAGCTCATCCTTATCCACGTCACCGACTGCGGCGTGCTGGCCGGTTTTTATTCCACTTCCCAACAAGAAAGGTCAAAGTTCATTCCGAGGTGTCATTATTGGGGGACGCAAGAAAAGGTAGGATCAAGGACAGAAATTCAAAATTGGGCCTGTGGAGAAGATCGCAGTCTGAACATGCTCTGTAGGGATGTTGCCTCCGCTTAGAAAAAGAAGAGAAAATGGCAGCTTACCCAACTAAAGGAGAAAGTTTATTAGAGGTTGACAGATCAGGTGCGGTCAAAAGAGGAATGGCAAAGGATAAAGGTTTCCAGAAGAACGGAAAGGTGAACCTCCAGCCGTACGAGTCTCGACAAGAAACGACCTCAGGACTATCTAAACAAAAAAGGGCAAGGACTGAGCCAAGAACATCTGGAGAGGGCCAGTCTCTAACACGACTAGCCGCACGGGGGGGAGGTCCACGGGATAAGCGCTTACTTCTCATCGTGGGAGCGGGGGGAATTCAAGTTAATAGGGTTGGCTTGAGCATATTTTCCCGATCCTGAAAGTGAGGTCGGGGGAAGCGCTTAAAATTAAAAGGGGACAAGCATGGAAAATACGCCGGGGAATGTCGTTACACCGGACGCCTAAAAGCAGAAGGTTAAGGACCGGCACTCGAAGAGAAAGGAGAAAATGCCTTTTCAACAGGCCGATCATGATCGGCCGCCTTACAAGACGTGCCAGGGGGGGAGAATAAGGTTGCAGCTGAAACGGAGGGAATACGCGAAAAGATTTTGGGCCGGAGGTAACGGACCAGACCTCGCAAAACAGAGGGGAGGGAAAGATATGTTAGGAGAAGGGAAGAATTCCAAATCGTCTTAGGGGTCTGAGGCAAGTCCGCTTCAGCTTACGGAATTTTGGATTAATTGAGGGAAAACTGGGGAGGGGGAGTGTCAATAATCTTAGGGAGAAGCCAAGTGGGGAGTCAACTCGGAGGGGGGGGAGGCTGGGTACGGAAAAAAGGAGGGGGGGGGTGTCCTAATATAGACTTTGATACTAAAGAGTCAAAGGCTACCGAACCAAATGCATGGGTACCATTGAAGCTCTGAACCACCGGAGCCTGTTGGGTGGAAGGGCTCTTCGTACAAAACGACTATTCCCTGAGTAAAGAGGTGGGGATCATTAGCCAGCGATGGTTTAAAACAGGCCCCTTCCGTCGATGCAGAATCGTTCGTTTATCTCATTAGCCGGGGAAACGATGGAACCTAGGCTAAACCGATGGATGGGACTGGAAAAGGGCTATTCCTATTTTGCTTCAAGTGGGAAATGCTTAAGGGGGCGTGGTGACCGGGGGCCCAGTATCTTGAAACCGGATGCCATCATTTATACGCTCGGTGTCGATCATAAGAGTTTGGGTCAACAAAATAATAAGAACAGCAACAAAGGACTGAAAGTATATCTAATGCTAGATGACCGGGCCACGCTTGGAAGGGATACATACGAGTCCAGTGAAAGGGGACCAGAAAATTGTCGCAGGGCACAAGATGATTGAAGGAATCCATACGCGTACTCCTGTGTCCTTCGGTGGGGACAAATGGTTGAGAGACCCGGGATGCGCACGAGACCAAAACCCCAAAGGGAGGGGGGGTGTGCGACGGTGCAATTAAGAAAGAGATGAAAAAGTGGGTGATGAAGAATAACAAAGTCGCTGGGTTTTGGGTAACGAAGGGGGATGGGTCAAGAGTGGAGAGAGATAGATGGAAGGGAGGAGAAAAGGTGGGGCGTTAAAAGGGACGTGTGACAGCCAGGTCAGGGGTCGTGTTGGAGTAAAGAAAAAGGGGGGATGAGTGGTGGGGGAGGTAAAGGGGGAATAAAGAGGGGGGGGGGTAGAGGCAGGACGAGAGAAAGAGGGAAAGAAGGGGGGGGGGGGGGTGGGGGGGGGGGGGAGGGGGGGGGGAGAAGGAAGTGGAGGGGGAGGAGAGGGCGGACAGAGGGGAGAGGGGGGGGGGGGGGTAGGAGGTAGAGGGGGTAGTGGGGGCGGGGAGGGTAGGGAGGTGGAGGGAGGGCTGGGAAAAGGAATGGGAAAACAACCCTGATTGTGGGGGGGGGGAGGGGGGGTTGAGGGGAGGGGGGGGAGGGGGGGTCCCGTGGAACGGTCTGACGAATGTGGGGTACTCCTGGGCTAAGTGCTTGGTGGCCCAAGCCGGACGGCGGGCTGATTGCAAGGGGAAGAAAAAGTTAGAAGATAGAACTGGGTAATCCAGTTGAACTGCGACTACTCATCGAAAGCGAATACTTTTATATTTGTAAAAAGAAAGATCTTTCTGAGTCAATTTGAGCACACAAAAAAGCATGTTCCGGAAGAAGCAACATTGAAGGAGAGAGAATGAATCTCTCTTTGGACATAAACCGTGAAAAGATACAATACGGATGTCGTCCAGAGGTAGGATCGATTCCAGGGAGACGGGATCCCGACGACGCACGTCGTATCTAGAAAACGAACTGAACCTGTCCCTCCTCGAATCAGCTCCGGGGGGGGGAAGAAAGGCGTCTTGGAGGTCGCCCCATTTTTCTTCCCAGTCAGAAGGAAACGTATCGATTCTTTGGGTACCAGTAAAGGGAGCTTGACAACTTAGAGACTCGGCGCGTCGGCGCGAGGTGCTAACGTACTGCAGTCAGAGCGTTTTCCCTGAGGGAAAAGCAAAAAGGCCCTTAAAACCAAACTTCTGTTGGGCCAAACGTAATTAACAAAGAACCGTGTTCACGACAGGAGAGAGATTCCGATCGAAAGCCTGGCCTGAACCAGTGACCCAAGCTCGCGTAAAAATGCTCAGCAGCAGAAGGTATTCAAAAGGGACCGAAGGGCCGCTCTGGATTGAAGGTCCATGAGTTTGGACCACCTCAGGTTCCGAAAAACCACTAACATGTCCTAATGTGACCTGTTATAATTTGGGTTGGGCGCTGAGCACGAGGGGGACGGAAGTATTGGGTTACCCTACGAGAGCTCGTGGGAGTAGCCCATAATAGGGGCGAGAGAGGTTCCAATCCAACACAACGAGGGGAGTAGAGGGGTTCAGTCGAGGGTCTAGCTCACGAGAGTTTTTCGAGCAAGAACACAGGGGCCAAGAGAAGAGATCTATGGCCCCGAGATCAGATACATTCGGGATCGGGGGTCCAGCTATTCGATTCTGTGGACGGGTGGCCATCTGGAAAGTAATAGGCGCTGTTCTACTGTGTTGCAGAGGAGGGGAAAAAGCTCCGACGGCGCTGGCGGACCTGAGGATCGGTTGAGAGGGCCAACTGTTCAGAAAAAGGTGCGAGTGTCTCGTTTTACCCACCCATAAGGGGGGGTGCGGGCTTGCGGACATCAGGTCCTCAAGATCGAGTCAGCTCTAATTCAAACCAGTCCGAGTATTCTTGTCGGAGATCCGAGTATCCAGACGAAAGTGTCACCTACTGGCTGGGTCAAAGATAGGTAGTTGTACCAGGGAAGGAAAATGGGATCAAAAGACCGAAGAGATTCTCAAAAAGGGGGAAAAAGAGGGCCCCCCGGGCCGGGGACAGTATTCCTGATCTCTCTTGGAGGGAGAACCGCGAAGTTTGACTCCAAGACTCGAACGGGGAAAAAAAAATCTCTATTAGAGACAACGGCGCTGCCCCAGCATAGAGGGGTCTACATCGGGGTGAGATCCTCAACTTGAAGTTGATTCCGGACAACTATTGAAAAAGAGATCGCGTGGCAAATGGGGAAGGATTGGTACTTCGAAAAAAAGCTAACACAGACGACGTAGAAAGTGCTGGAAGGGCTTTACGCGGCAGACTCAGCAAATGAAAAGTTGGCAACCACGCCGGCCCCGGGGGGAAAAACGGTTGTCAACGCAACGATGCGTGGGACCCCCCGAGGAGCGGTACCACGTTCGGACGCTCGCGAAACGTCGCTAAGGGTATCACCGACCCCCGACTGTAAGGGGATTAGGTGCTTGTGGTTTGTGAACCGCGGACCGTCGCAGGCGACGTGCTTTGAGAAGCAGTCGGGGACGTCGTCTAGATGCCTCATACAGCTTGAAAGGGGGCAGGGGGAAAAAATGTTTAGCAAAAACATGGCAGATGAACACTTAAGAGATTTAGGGAGTTTTCTTCAAGTTGGGACCGATGAGAAGAAAAAAACAGCAGTGCAAATGACATACCACAGACACACACAAAAAGGGTCACGCCACCTAGAAAAAAAACACAAAGAAACACAGGGATAAAAGAAAGGAAAAAAACACGGACAGGGACACATCACAAATAAAAAAATCAACTGTTATACGTCAGGTCACTCCGACTCATTAATATAACGTGCGGTACAACTGGCAGATGAGAAATTCAGGGGGTGCGCATCTGGTAGGTTGACAGGGCATCGTATCTACACTCTAGGGGCGCGAAGGGGGGAAGGCAGGGTTACGCCCCGGCGACGCGTCTACATAGTTCGGTGCTCGAGGAATCCAGGGGCCTTAAGACTTAGGTAAGCACGGAGCATACCAGTACAGGGAGGGTGGCACTCTTCCCTGTGACCCAACTATAGAAGGCCTTGGGGATTCAGAAGAGGGGATCACGGATAAGGAGGGGAACAGCGGTGTCAGGACCTAGCGACTCCTAAAAAAATGGCAAGCCTGTCAATGAGATAGTCCTCGAATTTAGACGTAATGCTCTAGGCGGGCAAGAAAAAGGGGATAGGGGATTCCGGCCGGCCGCGGCCTCTCGAGAGTTTAGGGGCGTATTAGTACTCAGAAGGAGGGAGTAGTCAAAGAGCGGGGAATGGGGCTATTCCAGAAACGGGGAAAAAATCAACTTCTTCGGAGAGATGCCCGGAAAGTCACTATGCCTTTGAGTAGGACGATTAAGGAGAGAAAGAGTCTTAATACTCACCCGGCAGGTGCGTCCAGGGTGAGGCTTCGTGGCCAGCGGGAGGAGGGGTTGCAGGAGGAACCTAGCCGCAGGATGAAATCCAGGCCTGTCTGGAAAGGAAACTGTGTAAAGTGAAATACCTTCCTGTAAGGGGGAAGGGCTCCGTTCTAAAAGGCTTGAGTCTCCGGAAAAAAAACAAACTATTCCCGTTAGTAACGAGAGAATGATGCTCGCGACTTTACAAAGGAAAAAAAGTTCCCCCCAGAGCAGATCGTAGTACGGTTAAAACGAGCGCTGGACTTGGAAAAGATGGGCACTGGTAGAGAGCTATATGATTGGCTGTGGGGAGGTAGAGGATAGAATTGATGGTTCACATAGACGGATTGACCGGCGTATAATATCCGAAACTGAGCCTAGGGGAAGCGGGCTCAGATCCTAAGACCAAGACGCCATGGACAATGCGTTGCTAAGAAAAGAAACTGTCAGGTCACAAGCCATGGAAGAGACGGGACAACTAAGATCACCGCTCAGGAACTGAATTAGGGAATCGCACCAACGAGGAGGGGCAAAAAAAAATCCCCGCTTTTCGACTTGAGGGGCCCTTTAAGGGGAGCCGAGGGTCGGGAAACCCGTAGCGACGTGAGAAAGGGCTACGGGGAAAGGGCTACGGATGAGCAGGGGGATCGCGCCAAGAATTGGTGGCGAGAGATACGCAAAGGGAATGGACGGAGATTCCCAACTCCAAAAGTACTTTGAAAGGGAAATTCTAAGCGCGTTTCCTGGGGGGGGGAACACTAGGTCAAAGCATCCTCCTATAGACGTCTGTAGAAAGATCCTGCGCGACCAGACAAGATATCGGATCAGGGTATAGTTGGGCATACACGCATTGTCAAGAGTGATCGTAGAAGAAGTGGACCGTATGAGAGGGAGGGAGAAGAAAAGAAATCAATCTGGCGGATATGGCCCCGTGCCTTGGGAGGTGTGCGAGGGTCCCCATCTCGTACATTTGGAGAGCCAATTGCGTGGAATGGCCCTAAAAGACAGCTCACTCGAGATGAAAGCGGAGGTCACCGTGACAGATGCGACGTCAGTTGCCGTTTCGAATGAGGAGGGCTCCCATGTTGCTAAAAAACAAGAATGGGACTAGAATCAGACTGTGGTACTCCTTCAAACTGTCTTGGAAAAAGGCTTCAGCACTCGGGCGCACATACTCGGCACGTTCGAAGGAGAGCTTCCGGGAAAAGGCAGGGAGGACGTGAGAAACACATCAAAGCTCATGGTGGGCAGAAAACATAACCTCTAAACAGGCAGCGTCTGAAGATCCTCGGATGTGCCTTGCATGAAAGGACTCGCAGCGCCGGGAGGAGGGGCTCAGAAGAAGAAAAGGCAAAAAACACAAACAAAAAAAACCAATCTCGCGACGAAATTGCCTGGTACCGCTATGGGGCCAATAATAACATACCGAATGAGGTGCCGCAAAGGGGGATGCAAAATTTGCTGCAGTATGGAGGACCCATCGAGGTCTGCACCGGGAAGGAATTTAATCGGCATGCGGAAATCTCGGGGTAGGATCGGGCGGACAGAAGACGATAATAGATTCTGAAACACCAAAAACTTGATGAGGAAAAAGAGGGGTATCGGTCTTTTGGCGGCTCCACGAATATCGCCTGAGGAAAAGATCGAGAACTCTACTCAGGAAGCTGTCCAAAAAAAAGAAAGGCAGGTCGGAATTCAAGGGATGGGTTGGGGCACTCCCGTATAGGGGGCGGGTTTCCAGGATCATGTAAAGGAAAGATAGGCGAGATGCGGGAGGTGAAAATACAGGCGACCTGATAGGCGTGCGATTCCTAAAGTCAGACGAAGAAGGAGTCCAGAAATCTTGTCTTTACCACTGGGTGGAATGGGTTCATGTGCCCACCCGAAGTTGGGGCGTTGTGGGAAAAGAACCTAGAATAGTACACGTAAAGCACGAGATTATTACGACTCTCCTACGGCAGATGAATGAAGAGAAACCGACGCTTTCAAAAGAGACTGGGAAATATTATCACGGTCCCAGGACGCCGGGACGGACAAAAAGGGCGCACAGCCAGATGGTGACTGAGTTAAAAAGAGGGCCGCGGGCTCTATCTTCGTATCAGAGAGTCTTTGTAATTCACATTGGAAATCTATCCAACATTACTCAAGGAAGCGACGGCACACTCTCAGGAGGGGATATGAACTGAACATCAAGTTCGGGAACGATCGCTTGCAAACTTGAGGTTAATTGATAAAATAGATATGGAAAAAAAAATTCGTCCAAAGTCAACGCATCGGATTGGGGGGGGGGGGGGAGCTCGCTTCTAAACACATCTATTCAAAAGTAAGGAGAGGATGGAGACGGCACTTCGATTTCACTTCACAAATCGTGGTCCTGCTGGACAAAAAAAACTCCTTCCATATTGTTGGTGTCTGGGAAAAAACTGCCACGAGGCTCCACAATGACGCCTAAACTTTCGAAAAAGCGCGTCGGGAAGCAGCTACGGTGTGGGTATAAGACGCAGACCCAGGGTTTAACAAAGAAGGGGCATTGTGGTCAATACCTCTTGGGCGAGACAAGGAATCCAGGGACCCACGGTGAGGAGCGGGGGAAAGCCTGTGAGCGGCCAGAGTGAGGCAGGTTATCCGTCAGGTTAGGAAAGAAAAATGGCAAAGGGGCAGAGAAAAAGATAGCAGCTGGCCCGCAACTGAACGCAGGAAGGAGGCAAAGGCCGATACTGGGTGAAGCCGGTGTAAATATCAAGCCGTCCGGGGGGGGCTGACCGACGAAGGAAATACCGAGGATCGGCACTTCAGGGGGACAGGTTCCTCTCGGATGTGCTCTTTTTCAAGAGGTACCACTTTATCGCGGGGGGGGACGAGGCTCAACGCACGGCTGCTCAATGGGCAGCCTCAGGGGAAAAGGAAATACCGTCTGGGGGGGATTTTAGAAGTGGGCTCTACCTCAAGTGGGGTGGCAGACAAATTTGACTTTCACAATTTCTTACTTCTGGAGACAGGGGGAAAAAAAAAAAGCTGAGGGATCACACTTCTCCCCCCAAGGACAGGCGACGACTCGAGACTCCAACCAAGAAGGGGCAGTGCTCACAGAAGATTCTCAGGGGGGCAAAGCCGTAAGAGGGCGGGCTAAATAGATGCCAACTTCAAAGTCTGGGCGAAGAGGAAACTACGTTGTTTGGGGGGGGGGGAATCGACTCGCGCCAATATCAACAACAACAAAAACGATTTGCGGAGGAAAACGCCAAAATCAATTCGAGTCGAAAGGATCGGCCTCGAAAGGAATCCAAAAAGACAAAAAATGCGGATGTCGAGAAAATGAAGGCTATCCAATAGCGGGGATCGACTGGGAACCAGGCAGTCGTATGGGGGACAAGCTATTGGGAGGTCTAGTTTAGGTGAAAACTTCTGGGGGGGGTGCCTATATAGGATGAGAAAATAACAGCATTATTAATCCAATCTCCATAGACGAAAAAATGTTTGGAGTCCAAGGTGGAGCTCTGGCAAAGACAATGCCTGTAATTCATCCGGAGCGAGGGTCACCGCCCCAAAAGCCGAGTCAACCTTTGCACTGAGCAGGAGAACGCAAAGGACCAGGAGACCCGTTCCTGCGGCAGGATCTAAACTCGATTATCAAAAGAAGAATGGCAAACGGCATGAATAGCCCAGACTCCCGTGGGGAGGAGATAGGCTGATTCCAGTAGGTCGGTGCGGGGAGGAAGACGAAGGATTATCAGGGGACCGCCAAATAAGACGGGGAATCCTTAGGAAAAAGAGCGTGGGGGGGGCACGCCTCGTTCATTCGCATTGAGTCACATCCACACGGACAAGGACTAGTTTCGCCGTTGCGAGGAAGAGCATCTTGTAAAGAAAAAAGCCAGGTAATAAGTACAGTCAATAAGCCTCCTTCACAAGACAGGTGAACCTTGGGGCTCCAGGGATCAATAAAGGAGAAACCATAACAGTACTTCAGTTTAGATTGTAAAAAAGGTCGTTTCAAGGGGCGGTGGCGATAAAAGCAGGGAACTTAGACTCAGAGTCGGCGTAGGAAGGAAGGTTATTAAAGCAGCCGCTGCGTGACCAAGGGAAAAGGGGGGGGCCTTGCTTCTGCCAAAAACTGTCAACGATGTCGAAGGGACTGGAGTTGCATTCAACCTCTAAAAAACAGTCCAACGATCTCTGAACTGTCAGTTTGAGAATCTCAAAGAAACAATCGTCATGACAGGTGAATATGGGAACTCCGCTCTTTCGGAGTGACAGGGCTATGTAGAATCAAACTAGTTGCCGAGAGCAAGCGATGAAGAACCAGCGTCGAATGAGGAAGGCAGATTAAAAAGGTGCAAAAAAGAACTAGAACGAAAGAGAGGGGGGGCGTTTCCCTCGCGTCATTGCCAAGGCGGCGGGAGCTTCCTAACTGCTTCATCGGATCAGCTCACGGAAAGATTAAACAGGGGCGGGAAAGACGGTTGAGCTAATCGCGGCGGTGCTACATTTTCCTCCCCGGAATTCTAGTGAACAGACTCCGTCCCGCTGGGTTGACCGAATGCTGTCTTTACAATGGGGAGTAGAAACCTCGAGGCAAGGACAATAATATTAATGCAGGAACTTATGGCGGCAGGATAATGACAGGGGGGAACAATGAAAATACCGCTCAACCTGGAACCACGAGGGTTGTTAAAAAACTCAAATCGAAAAATTTTAAAAGAAAGAACCGCTCTCAATCGAAAGGATCGAGGGACCTGGAAAATACGCTGCCGTAGTCGGGAGCCAGAAAGTCGGTGTAACACGCAGGCAAAACCACCCATAGGGGATTATGGGCTGGGGGGAAGTTATGGCAAGCCAACACGTCAAGAGTGCATAAATAAACATTGGCCTAACAAAGGATAGAGGTCACCTCATGGGCGAAGGTTCACATCTTGAATGTGGGGTACTGAGAAGGCTACTCTGAGGGTGCCTCACGAATGGGGCTATCACACGTGAGGAGGGAGAGAAGATCGGGATTAGTGGCGATCAAAAAAGTCGCCGTGTCGGGAGCACCATATCAGCGCACAGAGCGAGGAGTGCACCGCGAGCGCGGAAAAAAATTAGGCAAGGTTCCCTCGGGGGGGCGGCACTCGTCGATAGTTGGCGGGGAACGTGGACCAGACTTCCTCGGAGCGGGCACCAGGGAAAGGAAAAGCTAGAACTACGTCTCAGGGGGGGGGGAAATGCAAGAGGTGGCAAGCAAGGCCCTGCAGAGGAAGCAGACGAGCGCCTTTGTTGAACACTGTGGGGAGGAGGTTTAGGTTGGCAAACACATGGGGTTTTACGGGACGTTCGGTACACCACGATCAAACAGGAAGGGGGGACTCTAGACCGTTTCTCGGCAGAGTAGACCGGCCTCGACGAGAAGCAACGAAGGGACTGGGGGCAGGTCATGAGTCGGTGGCGTCAATACGGGACCACAAAGAACTCCGATATAGTCGAAGAAGCGGGGGAGGGAGGGAACGGCTTCAGGGAGGGAATTCGGAAGAGAAGTCCGTCGGGGAGAGGAAAGCCGATTGTCCTCGAACCAAAAGAAGAACGGGGGAAAAAAAAAGCACTCCAGTATCCAGTCGAGAAATTGGCAAGGGGGTTCCAGGCAGTCGAATTCAGGGGGGAAAGAAAAAAAAGAGGCGCATTGATTTGGGACGATCAATATTGAAAGTCAGAACATTCAACAGGCCGATGGGGGAGCAGAGCCAAAAAAGATGAAACGTCAGAGAAGGTACAAGGACGAGAACTTGGAATCAGGGATAAAACAAACACGACCCCGGAGCGTGACAAGGCGGGGGAGACGCAGGGGATGGGGGGCGTTGGGAACGAAAGATGCCACTTAGGCAGGGAACCCTTCTCGCAGAGTACATTGAGAGACGCTCCAAAACTAAAGGTTGTTCGCAACCGAAGGGGGGAGCGACTGAATAATAATGTCAGCGGGTGCAACAGGAAAAGAGTGGTGCGCAGACCTGACAGGATGGGGGGTCGGGATCGTCCGGGGCCCTATCCCTGGCCAGCGGGAGAAGGGGGATCTTCTGACGTAGCGTACAGAAGCAACCGAGTCGGCTTGACGGGAACTCAAATTGGAACGATGCTACATGAAAGCGAGGACCCCGAAACTGAAGATAAAGGTGGGACCCTCCTATAAAGTGAACCCCGATAGCGTCGATGTCCTCACAGGACGAAACCGTCAAGGACTTCTATCAGCAACAGGAACGGAAGGGGGAAGAATTTGCGTGACATTTCTTCTAAAAAAAGAACACGAATATCTGGCTCAGAGGACTGGCGCAGGGGCGGGAGGGTAACTCAAGCGTGCGAGCAATTGAAAATAAGTCAGGGGTGGGCACTTTGATCAATACTTGGAAACACGTAGATGGAACAGTAACAGGGGGGGTGAAAGCGGATGCAAAAAGGGACAAGCATGAGAGGCTTCTTTAGCCTTGGGGATGGAACAGGCTGTTAAAGAAGGACTCGGGGGGAAACCCCCAGCCGGTTGAACAGCCCGACCGTAAGAGGCCTCCCACTCAGCCCATGCCGCTGAACTTCAGTGAATATTGAGGAAAAAAGGAACGCAACGAAGGGATTCCTTGCAGGACGCGGAACATTCCGACGAGGGATGTGTGTAGGCGGACTAAAAGCGACATCTCAAAAAAACAAACCAAAATCTCAACAAACGGAGGAGGAAAGAGAATGGGAGAGAGTCGAAGAGGCCTCCGAGTAAAAAGCCTAGGGTAAGGGGGGGAGAGAACGTGCTAGGCCCTAAAAGGGAAGGAGAGAGGCCAATGAGAAGAGTCAGACTGTGCGCAACCCGGCAAATGAGAGGTAAACTCTGAGTCAGGGGAGAGAGCGGAACGGAGGGGGGGTTGCGGCTCGGATTCAAATTAAGTGAATCCAAGGCCTCGAATGCGGCAAGGTCCGACAGGTAACTCACCTTCCTGTAAGGCCCCACCCCCACCGGCTCGCGTAACAGTATTGGAAAAAATCACCCAAAATGCAAAAACCGTTAGCACGATAGGCAAGAGCTACTGGAAAAGGGTGAAGAACACCGAACAAGTGTCAACAGAGATCGTCGTGTAAGCACCGACTGGAAACAGAGACTGCCTGGCACGGAATAGACCCAGATCAGTGCCTGTGACGAAGAGGAGATTCACTTGCCCCTGTGAGATAAATAGGCACGGTTCACCGCCCTTCTTTCCAGGGGATTATAAAATAGGTGACGAGGTGACCCTCGGTATTGATCATGCGGGCAAAAGGGGGGCGCCCGGTCAAAGGAAGATGGGGCGCGTGTTATTTGCATCGGGCTAAATACTATACACTGCCGGTCACGGAAATGGACAAAACTCAGAAGCCCAACGACCACATGGGCCTGTGGATTAAGGCGGCAAAAACGCGGACTTCGGGTTACAGCCATCTCGGAAGTGTTGTACGGGGGGTGGGCTAAGCGTGGTACCCTTAAAATGTGAAAAGAAGCGTCCAACGTGGCACGGTAAGCAGGTGGGGGTACACAAGTGGAGCGAACGGACCAAGAAATTCTGGGGGGGCCAACTGAACTCGAAGGGGCAAAGGACGGGGTCAACTCCACACGCAATTCAATACGTCGCATCCTCAGACTTCGGGGGGAGGGTCAGCAAGGGTTGGGGAGAGTGCACATCCCAATCCAGGGAAAGGTTTTAAAGAGTTCAGCCGAATAGTTCGAGTGGACAATGAGGAATAAGTGCCGAAGGAGAAGGGCGTCAATCGAAGTCGAACTAAGTTGATTTATCGACCAAGGGGGGGGCCAATCTCGACGAAGAGAGGGCGCGTGAAAGTTGTTCGAGCCACGGGCGGGAGTACAAAAAGCCTAGATCTAGCCGATAGACGAACTTGATCACCCGGGAAATCCGTTTCAACGTCCTTTTCGCTAAGGCCACATTGGAAGTAAACTGAGGTCTAATTAACCCCCAGACCTATAGAGGTTTGGACTACTGAGGAGAAAGTGTGCGTCGTCTGGCATGAAAGCTATCAGATGACTCTGCACTTGCTGAAAAAATGAGCCAGTCGTATCTATTCGTTTATGTCTGATGACGCAAGAACGGAAACAACCAACGGAAATTGGGTGCCCACACGAACATCAAACATATTTTAACAGCGAGGAAGTATGGTCCTCAAATGGACCTTTATTCCTGGTTCGGCACAGGAGAAAAGGGAAAAGAGAAGCTGTAGGGAACGCACGGGGGGATTTGGAAAAGGAAAAGAAACGCCCAACACTCAAGAGAAGATCTCAAAAACGAGGGAACCTTGCCGGACAAGTCGTGATTCCCATGGTACGCGGGGGCATGTGGGGGTACGAAGAAAGAGGGGAGTGCGGATCCGCATCTACACTTCGGATATTAACACAAAACCAACTGAGGAGAAGAGAGAGATAAAAAAAAAAGTCACTAGCAGAGACACGAATAGAGATTCGGTCGCATCTCCCGGCTCGCAGGAAAGCTTTGCAGAAATCCGGCAGGGACAGGAGAAGGGGTAATCTTGAGCTCGAGACGGGTTACCAGCGAGTTAAACGGAAAATAAGAGAACGAGAGGATACGGGACACCTACTGATGGCTGCGCGCCGAAGACGGAAGGAGAGCCGGTGCATACAGGCGAGATTCAAGGAGCCGCCTGTCTTGAACCAATTTGGGGGTGAATCGGTTTGGAACCCAACGGGGGTTGGAGGGCTGGAGGGTCATCAGGAATCCAATAGCGGAAGGAAAAACTCCGGGCACGCACTTGAGAATCGCAAAGGAGAACCTGGATTAATTCAGAGCTTAGGAAAAGGTGTCAAGCCCGAAAGGGAAGGGGTACAAAAAAAGCACAGTGGAAAGGGACGGGTGACATGTAGGAATCACAAGTGGAAAAGGAACCCCGGGCCGGGAAGGGGTACCGAACTGGAAGGGGGGGCGCCGAGGTTGAAATAGTCCTTCGAATACTATACAGCGGGTTCTGAAGGGCAATGAAGCGTTGGGGGAGACGTAGCACAAAAGGACGCTACGGGAAATACAAGGAGAGAGTCGTGTTTCATATATGGAAAGTTTCATGAGCCCATTCACCGCAGAGAAGGAAGAAGGGAGGGGGACAAGTCTGGAAGTAGAAGGAAACTATTGGAGCGAAAAAGATATGACATCTAAGAAGGGGTCCGATCACCTATTCACTCTTTCTTTGAGGGGTCGTCGCCAATGCAAAGGCGCAAGCAGAAAGTCGGAAAGGAAATAGGCAGGCTGGAGGGTAGGTGGAACATGGAAAAAAAAATACTTAAGAGGAACAATTGCGGTGGGACCGCACCTCCGACAAATTCCATGTCCTAAATGCTGATTCCTATCCCAATGAAGAGCAGATACCAGAAAGAGACGCTCGAGGGGGGGACAGTTAGGTTGTGAGCCAGTCGAACATGGATTACAATTATTACTTGGAATCGGGGGGATTGCAAACATACAGGCGTGGAGGGGGAGCAATGAGAATTCAATGAACTGTGGAGCGGGAAGGGGGAGGAATAAGGTATCTGGCTCACGGGGGAACTTACCGGTCCAAGGAAGCGAATTCCTATACACTACCACGAACTGTAGGGACCGTTTCTTGCCCGATTGACCTGATAGAAATTAAACATGGGTAAGGAGCAATATCCAAGGGATAATACGGGCAGCCACGGAACCTACAAGGAAAGGCGGTGGTCATTCAGGCCGAAAAGAAAAAGGATGGACTCTTAAGGAGACATGTCAATTATAGGGGTTCCGGTGCAGACTGGCGGAGGATCTTGGCAATAACTAGCTACATACTAGATGCTAGCCGGGGGGGCGAAAAGGTCACGGCTTCAAGATAAAACTGCTCAATGCGACTGGGTCAGGAACTGGGAGTGGTGAAGGGGATCAAGTACAGGGGGGGGGTTATACCTGACAATTCCAACAGGGGACGGGTGGGAGATGGGAGAAAACTGAGACATCGGATCTGCTTCTGTATCGGGGGTATCCTTGTTCGGGTACACAGAGAGTCTAAGCAACCCCAGCCGTTTCACAAAAGAGAAGACGACTCAAAGAAAGACGACCAATGAAGGATCTGAAGATGCTAAAAGAGGGGGGGGCTTCTAAATGAATAGTCGGGGGAAGATTTTCATTGATGACAGGTTGCGGCCGCGGCCTCGCGAAAAAAAGGTGGGATGGGAAACTTCGGAAGCAGCAACGCATATCACAAAACAAACACGGAGGAGAGAGAGGGGGCGACGAGGGGTAGGAACCAAAAAGCAAAAAGGCGTCGAGGAGTAACCGAAGCGGCAAAGGAAGCCCTCCGTTGTAGTTTCCCGGCTAAATTCAGAAAGGAGCCAATAGAATGAGGGGGGGGGGACTGTGCAAGCGGAATGGTGCATTTGTGGGAGAAGAGTCTGTCAGCGAGGCCTAAAAAGGGGTTAACTGAGAGATGCTCCCGGGTGGGGATAGAAAGCAGTAAGGACAAAGGCTCGAAGCCTCCATGAGGGGGAAATTAAGGTGACGAGGACCACCAGGATACTGGGAATTTTCAGGCATAACACTCAGGGGGAATAAACGTACACAGCACGAGCCCCGTGAGCGGAGAACTAGGAACAGGACAAACCGAGCCGGGGAAAAAACCTGCAGAAACCGTTCCCCCAAGGAAAAGGATCTGTGTGCAGGATGAAAGCACGGGAAAGATCACAAAACAGTGTGTGTGAGGCAACAGAGACCCGTGCTTGTGGAGAGCGATGGAATGAAGGTGGTGAGAGAATATAGAAACGGCATTTAGGCAAAAACCCCAATCACGGAGATTCTGGAACCGCGGAATGGAAAGTTCTCTCTTTTCCAAGTCGTAAAGTGGAACCAGGGGACCGGTAAACTTTCACGAGGAGAAGGGGCGTGTCTAGCGCCGGGGGAGCTCGTTTGAGTAAAAAACGGAGACAATGCCAAAAAAAAATCCGGGGACGGGGACGAGTCGAACAAACATGGAAACTTTAATTAGCAGGACTCAGCAAGATGTGATTGAGACACAGTCCATAGAGGACATGGCATTGTGTATGTGGGCGCCGTCCAGGTCAAAAGCCTCTGAAGTTCTCAATCTGAGGACGATGGCTAAGATGAGAGCAGGGGTTGGTACTGATTAAACTCCGTTGGAACTACAAGACGGGGAAGGTTCCAACAGAAGGGGTAAAGTCGAAGGCATTTCGTTTCCTAAAAGTATCAAGGAGAGTAAAGACAAAATTCTACTTGGAGGAACTGGTTGAGAAAGGGAGAACTACCTCCAAGAATCGGCTCATTCTGGGGGATTTGGAAAAGATCTTTCGATGGCACACTATTACGGATCAAAAGGGGGCCGGGAAGATCAAAGAGGTATCATCCCGGAGTCTCAAAGGTCGGGATGAACCGAAACAGCTACTGAAGGGGAATAGGGTTGCACCGTCTCGTAATAGTACAAGGCGGAGGGACATCTGAATCCCCCTACGGCCAGGAGCAAAAAAAGAAAAGGGTAGCAAAAGGACCGGGAGGCTTCCCGAAAAATCTATAAAAGTTCTCCGTGTGAACCGGGCCCCGTAAGGAAATAGCCTTAAATAGCACGAGCTGTGTGTACCCATCCGTACTCTAATTCTTCGGCTAGGGGGTAGAGGAGCAGTCGGAAGGAGAATAAATCTTCAAGCACGGATATCTTCAATCGCTTGTTTGCCTGAATGACAAACCCTAAAACACAAAAAAGGGGGTGTGGGCCAAAGTGAACCAGTGGTCAACTAGTCTGTCAAGAAGACACGTCTGAGGCCTTGCAGGAACAGGTCGCCAGCAGCAAGGCGAGACACAGTCAGGTGCACCAGGAAAGAAAAACAAGAGGAGTTGAAAGGGAACAGGAAGATCAACTATCGACTGTCCACCCGAGGGAACATGGAACGCGTCCTTCATGAGGTGTGACTACGCTGAGCCTGATTCAGAATGGGTGGAAGCGAGAACGGCTTCTCATTAGGGATAGATCCATCATCATTCGATATCCATCAGCCCACCACTAGTACTTAAAAAGAGGATACGAATTCGAGGGACTCAAGGAAGAGAAGGTCTGGGGAAGTGAGGAGCTCCCACTAGGCAACGCGAAATCTTAAATTCAACGAAAGCAGGGACTTGAGGCGTTAACGAGGGGCAGGCAATAAATCTATTCGGGGGTTTTGCGTCCGAGTCTGGAAGGCAACCTCCGAAGACCTTCGTGTAATAGGAGCAGGCGCGCAGAAGAACGGGGGCTGTCTGACCACATAACCAGGAAGGGGCAGGGCAGAGCCTTTCGTGAACCAAAACTGTTGGGGTGAGTCGGTGAACCAACAACATAACTGTTGGGGGGGGTGGACTGGCTTGAGGGTCAGAGAAAGACTACGCTGAAAGAAGTGCAATAGCTAGGGGGCAGGCCTATATGGCTCCCCGAGTATGGGGAAAAAACTCTCGAAGACCCGGAATAGGCCCTAAGGACGGGATCCTCTAAAGGGAAGGTTGGAGTACCGGGGAACGAGTTTCATCAAGGAAGGCAGGGTGAAGGTTCCCGGCCTGTCGCCCAGGCTTGCAAGGTAGTCCGTAAATCTGTCGACCCGTAGAAGGAGGCAGTTCCTCAGGATCAAATTATAAGAGAAGGGAACAGCTAAAAAATAGGTCTTAGATATGGTAGGGGGGTCTATCCATCACCTAATCTACTCTTCGAGAAGCGTCCTCAACTGAGTTGAAGATCATATGGAAATCTAAATGTACGTTCATCCAAGCATGGAAGGGTCTCTTTGGAGTCGTAGGCCAGAGTAACCCAAAAAGAGACGGGGTCTGGGGGGATGAATGGAGTCGCGAAATACACTTCCCGGGAAGGGGAAAAAGTTTGGGGGGGGGCCACGCAGAAGAGCGGAGTCCAGGGTGGGAAGATGCTGAACGCGGGTTTTGTACCACTTCGACAGCCCGGAAGAACAATTAAAGAAGATACTCGAAAGACGTAGCTCTGTTGAATGAAAAACCTTGCTCCCAAAGCATGTAAAGTGACACAGGAAGGACGGCAGATTGAGTGAAACCGAGACGAGTTCGCCAATGATACAGTTCCATGAAGGGGGAGGGACGAGGCGCGTCTTGCGCGGGGGGAGGGAAAAAACACGAAGCATCGATCTTTTCTCTTCCTCTCTGCATGAGAGACTCGGGCGGAAGGTGGAGACCTTAAAGTGTTGACAGAGAAAATGGCAGAAAAACTTACCCGCCAAGAAGGGGAGAACCTTTCGTGTAAAAAGATTGACCGGGATTAGAAAAGGAGGTCGGCAAAGGGAGAGAAATAGAAAGGGAAGATCAGTGGAGCCTGTGCGTGAACCCCTAGCAAGCGTCAGGTATTGAGCTCAACCCGACAGAAAAGCAGGATCCTCTTCATCCGACAAGGCAAGGTCGGTGCTTCGGGACATCGGGGTCAGGGTAACTGAAAATCGATATACACTAGATAGGACAGCCTGGGAAGAAAGCGTCCCGCTCGCAGAAGCTCCCTGCGGCATCATCGCAGGTAACAGTGAATCGGAGTGGGTGAGGGGATATGGAAAGACAATACAAGGAGGGTGGCAGAGGGGAAAAAGGGGGGAAACTTCAGCAGAGGAGAATGTATAGAATTGAGGTTGAGTATCACCGGGCAGCTGAACACGGTAGTACATAGCCACCGACTCGAAGCAAAATTACTCAAAATGCCAAAGCTGCGCCGATCAAGGGCCTATGGTCGCCTTATCCGGAAGCGGACCACAGGGAAGAAGTTCACCAGAAAAGATGACGACTGAGAGAAGGGGGTGGGATTGACAGTCCTTGGACGACGG
>Ga0179593_1356893_pt1 | contig 27008 bp, 30 predicted proteins | sample CZODoug2_1_08_16_FD_185931 | JGI IMG/M metagenome (GOLD analysis project Ga0179593, IMG submission 185931) | Vadose zone soil fungal communities from Angelo Coast Range Reserve, California, USA - CZODoug2_1_08_16fungal (PacBio error correction) | ecosystem: Environmental > Terrestrial > Soil >...
GGGGGGGGGGGGGGGGGGGGGGGGTGGGGGGGAGGGGATGGGGGGGGGGGGGGGGAAGGGGGGGGGGGGGGGGGGGGGGGGGGGGGAGAGGGGGGGGGGGGGGTGGAGGAGGGGGGGGGGGGAAGGGGGGGGGGGGGGGGGGGGGCTGACCAGGATCCAATCTTACGCTCCTAACAACAAGGGAATAGCGTTCCGAAGCACAAGATTGTTAAAGGAGAAACACAACGGAAAGAGTCGTACACCTCTTCAGAAAAACAAAAGGAGGGTCGGCATCAAAGGGAGACATTGGGTAACTTCGATAGTTATTTCAGCTACTATCTGAAAGGAAATGGGACTGGATATAAGGGCCGCGGAAATGGAATTGAGGTCCCGGAGACACACGTGGACGGAGAACGTCAGAAAACAGGGCCCCCGGGAAAGGGGGAGTCGACTCTTATGGCGCAATGTGGTAGGGGTTTAAGGCCTGCGTCATCCATTTGAAGGAACACAACGGGGACAAAGCCAACAAAAAAACAGGGGCAAAACAAACAAAACAAGGAAGGTGGGTGGCCCGCCAACCAGAGTCTCTCATGTCAGTGGGTTTCTTTGATTGGGAGGGGAACCGCACGGAAAAGAAGGGACACACACCTTTAGATTCGGGGAGCATAGAATCAAAACTGCGAGAGGGGGCCGGGCGTTTTGACCTGCTACAAAAGACTAGCCTGAAAGGAAGAATTAAGAACAAAAGGGGGCGCCTTCATTAATGACAATCGCACGCCGGACTATACGAGTCCGGTGCGGCAACAAAACGGTAGAAGAAAAATGCAAAAAAAGGAACCGGAGGAGCCAGCCTTTCCCGTCTGCTTCCGGGGGAAAGGAGACCATGTTCTTCTTTTAGAGCAGAGGCAAAGAGGTTCACGTGAAGACCACTAGCTTGACCACCTCCATCCTGAAGAGCCCAGACCAAGAGAGGGGGCCCGAATCGCGTTCGAGGGGGATAGTGCGCGCTGGTTGGAGCTCTTGGCGCCCGGGGGGGAAAGGTCCGGGAAAAGCAACACTCCCGACGGCATCATTGCCCTTCATCGATTAGAGATCCACATCGCTAATCAGAAAGAAAAGCCTCAAAAATCACGATCAGTATTGCTACAGAAAAGGGAGTGGCCGGCGTGGCAGAGGGGGCCTTTCAAGGGGAAGTACTTAACCATTGAAGGGGTGTTATCCTCAAGGGAAGAGCTGGGCCAAATTTCGCCGATGAGTCGCGAATGCTTCGGGAACATGTCGCAGGGGAAGGAACATAAATCGCATCGAGGGAGGAAGGACACGAGAGAAGAAGATCTACAGGTCAATAGATTTCAAGCCTTTTAGTATTTCCAGTATAGGACATCAAGTCGAGGGGGACCGAAGTCTCAGGGGGAAGTCACAGGACACTGAGGGGGATGCTTACAGAAAAAAGGAATCCTGAGGAAGAAAACCAAAGGGGGGGAGCAATATCCTTATGACTCTGCTAACATAGAGTGACCTCCGAGATCGTAGAAAGATCAGCCGTCTAGCGAGGGTGCGGGGGGAAGAGGTCACTCCGGCTCTCTCGGAGGGAAACACTACGACTTCGACAGAGAGAGAGTATATCTCTCTCTCCGTGAAAAAGCTCATAAAAAAGGGTCTCAGCTAGAAAAGCCAAAGACGGGCAAAAGGGGGAAGGGGGAGGAAAAAAACGGCAGGCAAGCATTTCACTTAAAGAAGGGGGAATATGCTTACGGAAAAGTAGTTCCTGGGACGCCATGATCGCGAGGGGACGGGTGCTGTATGAGGGGGGTCACTAAAGTCACGGAGGGTTAGCAGAAAGCGGGTTGACAGACAAGTGAAAGCAGGACATGGCAAATTCACTTCTGCTCAACAAAAAAAGTTGAAAATAGAGCACTGATTTGTTAAATCTAAGGTAAATCTGATTTAAAAAAGAAGTAATAGACAGATAAAGACACGCGAGGTATGGACAACGTAACCGACGAAACAAAAAAAAAAAAACACCCCGCAGGGAGAGAAAGTACCCAGCGTCCCGTAAAGGAAAGGACCACTGAAAATAAACAGTGTGAAACAGACTTCCACGTGTTCCAAAAAAAAAGTTTTGTCCCCGGCCACCGTAGAAGGGAAGCTGAGACCATTGAGGCAGCAAAGAAAGCGAACGAGGACTTTTCATATAGCTACAAGGGAAAAGGGGGGGGGGGGGGGGGGTCGTCTGGGGAAAACTCAGAAGAACACCCCAACTAAATATTAAGAACTCTAAGGGTGCGAGACGCTAAAAAATCGCGACACGAGCGGGGAGAGATTCGACCGTGGGAACGTGGTGCCGTCAGTTGCCAGACAAAGGAAATCGCGGCCTTGGACTGGCGGGGTCCCCTTGAAACAAGTCCCGAAGACAAAAAAAACTGCCTGGAAACTCTGTCTATCGTAGAATTCAGGGAAGAAGAGAATCTGGCATGGGGGCAGAAAGGAGAAAAGCCTGTTCCCTGACGAGGCGCTCGCGATAATGAAGCTAGGGGTGCGGAAGACCAACTTCTCCTATCAACTTCAAACTGAAAGGGGGAAAGGTCAGTCAAAGGACCGGAGACCCTCACAAAAAAAAAAAAGCGCTTTTGGCCGGAACTCGCTCAGGTGAAAGGGGATGGTCGTCTCTTAGAACGAGATTGCGAACGCCCGAGGCCGGAATGTCTTGCCGCCTGGGAAGCCCAGGAGGTCCTCAACCGGACAAAAAAAAGCGGCACACCAGCGCGAGGCAGAAAAACTTCCAGGAAAAAAATTGCGGGCTGCGGCCCGGGCGGCTGAAGGCTAAAAACCTCTTCTTTCAAAAGAAAAGAACAGGGCACATGTGAGTGCAAGAAAAAAGCCGTGCACGTCTTTTCTAAGGGGAGAAGGACGACGGAGAAGCCTGAGAGGTTGGGAAGAAAAAAATGGCGCGTTGGCCGCACGGACGGAAGAAAGAGGGTCCCGAATGCCACTGCTAGGACTTCTTCATCTCAAAAAAAGAGGTAGCAGTCAAAGACCGAAAGAAGGAACTAACGGTTGGTGTAGTACCTCCTAGGGAGGAGGAAGGTGGCAGCAAGAATAGGAAAAAGTGAAGGCTCAAGTCTATCAGATTGTAAATTCACGAAAAGGACATAAAAATAGAGACTCTGTGGGTGAAAAAAAAATGGGAATTCACTGCTTCATGTGGAAAGGCAAAGGGAAAATGGCAGTAAAAGAGATACCCCCGCACGAGGCTCAAGGCAACTCTCTACAAAGGGAGCAGAAATGAGAGCCGACCCTTCCCAGCAGCCAGAAAAGGGATGGTCACAATTCAGCCAGCAATTAATGCCAGAGGGCCACATACCTCATTTACAACGAGACTCCTGCCTGAAAGGTCAGCGCTACCGTAAGGGGGGAGCATGCGGGTCACTAGTCCTAAAGTACTGAGCTTAAGACGAGTGATGGGAAATATTCAAGGGCTTCTTGACGGAAAGTCGCGTGAGGGAAAAGGGCTCTCGCGGTCCTCGTCGGTGGGCAGAGGGGGGGTACAGGGGGAAAAAAATACATCTCGGGGTTTCTGTGTGAGGGATAGGATGAGATCTGACTGCAGGGTACGGGACGTCAAACACATCAGGGCACCTCACGGAGCATGAAACGTCTAGCGAGCGAAGAGAGCGCAAAAGTTCGTGGTTTCTGCTACTGGTGGGAAAGGTAGGGGGTGGGAGGAGGTGGGGGGGAGGAGGAGGGAGAGCAATGGGGGAGGGGAGAGGGGCGGAGGGAGTGGGGCTGGGAGGGGGGGGGGGGAGGGGAGGGGGGGGAGGGTAAAGACGGGAGGGGGCGAGGGGGATTACGGGGTGGGGGGGAGAATGCGGGAATTTCTGGAATGGGGCGGTGAGAAGGGAGCGGAGGATGTGGAGGGAGAGGATGGGGGGGGTGGGTTGGCGGTAGAGGTGGGGTAGTGGGGGGGCGTGGGGAGTAAGGAGGGGGAAAGAGGAAGGGTGATAGAGGGGAGGAGAAGGGGGGAGGGTAGATGGGGGATGGGCGAAGGGAAGAGGGTAGGAATAGGGTAGGGGGCCGGGGGAGGGTAGTAGGGGAAGGAAAGGGGTGGAGGAGGGAAAGGGTAGGGTTGTGGGGAAGGGTGATAGAGGGGTCGGGGGTGAGGAGGGTAAGTCGGTTTGTGGGTGGGGAAAGGAGAAGAAGGAGGAAATTGAAGGGTGTGTGTGGGGAGGATAGGGAGAGAGGGGAGGGGGGGGTTCGGGTGCGGGGGACGTGGGGGAGGGGCGGGGGAGAGGAGCGGTGGGAGGAGAGTTGAATGAGAAACTGGTGGAGGGACAGGAATGAGACGGGGGGGGGGGAGAAGCTGTGAGGGGTGTAGGCGGGTGAGGGGAGGGGGGGGGAGGGGAAGGGGGGGGGGGGAACGTGTGTGGGAACTCGGAGATGGTGGGGTAGAGAGGAGGGGGGGGGGGTAGGGGGGGGGAAAGGTGGAGTGGGGAGGATAGGTGAAGGGGGGGAAGAGACGATGAGTGGGTAGGAGAGGGGAGTGGTGGGGGGGGGGATAGGAAGTTAGCAGGAAATGAGAGTGGAGAGTGCGGCGGGCTGGAGAGAAAGGGAGGTGGTGACAGTAGGAGTGTGCAAAAGTTAGGGTGTGAGAGGTTCCGGGGGGCTTGGGGAGGTGCTGAGGGCGCGAGAGGGAGAGGAGAGGGGGGTGAGGGGGGGAGATAGGGACTGTTTGCAGAAACTATGCTATAAAGGCGTGTGGGAGGGGTGTTGCGGGATGCGGGACCGGGGTAGAGGGAGGCGGGGTTGGGGGGGCGGGGAGGGATGGGGTGGGAGCGGCGGGGGGGGAGAGGGGCATGGGTTGGCGAGAGGGGGGAGGGAGGAGGCGAAGGTGAAAGGGGAGTGGGGCGTGAAAGGGGGGTCTAGGAATGGCGGGCGGAACGGGGAAGGGGAGTGGCAGGAGGGGGTCGGGACTGGGTGGGGGTGGCGGGTTTGGGGTGAGGGGAGGGGGAGGGATGGAGAAGGGGGAGGTAGGGGAGGAGTGAGGACGGGTTGGAGAAGGGGAATGCGGTGAGGGAGGTGTGTGGGAGAGGAAGAGTATGGATAGGAGTGGGAGGGCCGGGGTGGTGGGAGTGGTGGGTGTGGATGAGAGATGGAGAGGAAGAGGCTTACCTAGCAGTCTAGGTGGGGGTATGAGGGGTGGGTTGAGTAGGGGGTTTCTGAAGGCGTTTATCATCTTAGATGAAGAGGCGGGGTACAAAACAAAAAAACATGGGCCTGAGAAGGAGTCTTTCTCACCTGAAGACCACTTCTAACCGAGACAGAACTCATCCCATCTCTCGAAACAAAAAAAAGAGGGGTAAAATATAGGAGGAGGGGGTCAGGACAGAGAAGGAGAGGGCGACATGTTGAGATTTAAAAAGAGAAGATAAGTAGAAACGCCAGGGGGAAAGGGGAAACTCCACTTCACTCATCTAATAAAGGAAAGAAAGATGTTCGCTCCTTGGAGAAGAGAGCTCCGTTATCGAGAGGAGTGGGAGTTCCCGGAGAAGGAAAAGGAATCTATGAAGAACCGAAAAAAAAAGACAAAAGAGGTACGACGACGAGTACGCGAACCATGACGCAGGAATCACTCAAACGAGCAGTAGGGGGAAAAGTAAATAGCCCGAAGAAAAACGAAGCAGCCATGATGCACCATGAGAGAAGAGAAAGGTTGAGGGGAAAGAAACAGGTTTCAAAAAATTTCCTAGAACACTTGTCCGATCTAGAGAGAAATGGATTCGCAAAGGGGACAAGACGGTGCGAAGAAAGGTATTTGAGCACGGAAGGAAAGAAATGAGAAGAGAAGTAATGCTCGTGGTCCGTGAGTCGTAAAAAAAAGGGAGGGGCAACCTTTAGTGAACTTAATTTTCATCCGAGGATAGGGAGACAGGGGGAGAAGTTAATATTGGAAGGCGGGAACTCCGGAAAGAAAGTGAGAGGAAACATGAGAGGACAGTTTCCACAGCCGCGTGTCTGTTGACATGAAAGAGCGCATCTTGCGATTGGATGTCTGTGGTAGGGGATTTGGGAAACCCACAATAAGGGGGAAAAGACTCTGCAAGATTGGGTCGCCCCTCGCTAGGACTACGAAGGGAGAAGACGGAATTGGACAGGAGAAAGGGGGAGCTTCTCTCCCCAGCTCTTTTCCTGAATAAAGGAAGAATGGCGCATCCGGGAAAACAAATCACGAAGGTCGATCACTCAGCCAGTGGAGGGCATTGGGAAGCGCCGCTCGCGAGTCCCACAGCTAAAGACGCCTGACGGTTCCGATGAGCCTTAGGAAAAAGAGTTGCTTGGTTTTGAAGAACCGACAGAGGGGAAGGGGGAAGTTCAAGAAGCGTTGTAAGCGGCAAGAAACAAAAGAAGGAACAGAAGCAGGCTCGCCACGTCGAGGGATTGAGAGTTGGATCGAGATGTTGAAAAGAAGGTGGAGCTCAAAACTGGATCCTGAAGGACAAGCCCGGCCGGGGAAAATACGGCTGAGCCCGGAACCTTCAGGAAGAGATGATAACACAGAGAAAGCAGGTACTCTACCCTGTTTGCACGGGAGCAAAGCCGTATCAGGATGGACTTTGCGGAACCCAAGGTACATTCACAGGGAAAGGTTATCAGCCGGAGAAGAGGGGAGTTCACCCGGGGATCTTGGGATCCAGGGGAGGGTGGGGGGGGGGGGGGGTGGGGGGTGGGCGGCGGACAGGTGACAGGGAAATGGCGAAGAACGACCTCAGTGACACCGAGTTCGATGGCGAGACTCTGTCGAAAGAAAAATGTCCCACGAGAGAAATTAAAGGACGCCGGCAAAGCGGCACTCTGGATTTCTGGGGGTGGGAACCTATGGGCACAGAGGAGATCACTCAAGAGGGGTGGGATAAAGGAACACAGGAGACGGACAAGGAGGAAAACAAGGACTTAGCAAAATATATTCGTCTGGAAAGCGATCAATCATAGCGGAAAAAGAGGACGAAACGCTCTTATTCCCTTTATCAGCCAAAGGGCTGGGAAGAGGGGTCGGTCGGCGAGGTGTTCCCCAGGGGTAAAAGTCTTCGGCGGAACACTAAGGTTCGAAAAAAGGTCGTAATACGTAAGAGTTCAGAGGGGGGGGTTACGCTCTTAATTGGGAAAAGTCGGATTCCCGTACCCCAATCGGCTACTGGGTACAAGGGGGTTACATTAGGAAAGGAAGCATGGGAAAGAAAGTTTAGGGGGGACAGAAAAGTGACTTTCAGTACGCGAAGTAACGGTAGGCCTTGGAAAAAAAGGGAAAGGGAGGGTTGGTTTCGGGCCCAGGAAGGTCAGGAGACCCCTACAGTTCAGGGGATTGGTGAAAGCTACAACTAAGCTTTGGGTGAAAAAGAGAACCCAAAGGGGAAAGTGCCAATCAAGATACTCTCACAAATAGGGATGAGGGAAATGAGATAGGTGGAAAGGGAGCCTTTCAAATAAGGAGGGTACTATTGATGTCAACCAGCGAGACTCAGAGGACCAACCTTACCGTATGGGGGAAAGAAGAACTCATACAAACGTCAACAAGCCGATCATGAAATGGAAGGAGAAAAAGGAAGGGAAGTAAAAAAGGGAAATGAAGGGGGAAAGCTAAGGATTGAAAAGATTAGAGAAGAATAATGACCACCAGGTTGCCCAGACAAAAGAGGGACTGAGGCCTATGCAAAAAAGGGTCCGAGGCAGAAGAGCGGAAGATTCTTCAGAAGAGCGAAGCAGTCTTAGGGCGCCAAGTTACTCAGGATTGGGCCCCCGACCCCAGCACCTCATCCGGTGGAGAAAGGTAAGAAAAAAGAGAAAGAGGGAAGCCGCGGTCTGTCGGCATTGAGGAGAAGGTTAAGCGGCGGTTCGCAATACTCTTGTTTCCTGGGTGGGATACCAGGGAAAGAAAAAATTTCTGTCTTGGAAAACGACAGGTGAGACCCACATGGTTGCGAATGGGACTCGACAGGGCTGAACGCGGGGAATGCAAGAAAAAAAAAGTATCGAGGGGAGAGGAAGAATGGACCTGGGCATGCGCCGGCGACATGACTGGGTGTAACGACATGGTCAATACGATCATCGCGCTAACTCGGGGAGGAAGGCCTAAAGGGAGTAACTTTCAACAGAAAAAGTCCCCTACCCTTTACGGGGGCAGGAGACACAGCTAGCCGTTTAGCAGAGAGAAGGCAAAATGAGTGGACTTCCTTCGATCCCGAGGGGGAGGATACGTCGGGAAAAGAAAGGGTCGCCGGTTCCGGGGCTTCGGATGTTCCCGGAGGGCATAACTAAAAAGGGGGATCCATCAGGCCCAAAGAACAAAAATCTCTATTGCAGCGAGGTCAGAAAGTCACTAAAGGAGAGATAGAAGGCTTAGGGGGGGGGGGAGGTGAGACTTGAGATGCTGCTGTACTTGAAAACGCTAAGCTAAAAGCACATGAAGGGACTGAAATACCAGCAAAACTTCTCCTCAGGCGAGTGTACCGGGCAGTGAGAAGAAGGTGCTCTGGGGGAAGTGCTTGCTACCGTGCAGGGGGAAGGAACCGTATCGTCGATGGAGCGCCTAGAATCGGCAAGGTGTGGTACTGAAGCGGAATCTCATGAATCGCAGTTCTGGAGAGGGGACCTAGGAAAACGGAAAGGGAAAAGGTGATACTCCGTGGGGGGGGTGCGCCTGGCCGGGCAGCAAAGTTAAAAGGGGGCAATTCTTTGGGGGGTGGAAATCCCCCATAAGAAGGACCGAAAGAGAATATGTGCCTGGAAAAGAAAGAATTGTGCCATTTAATCATCTGCGCGCGGGCATGGGAAAGGTATTCGAAAAAGATGAACTATAAACGACTAAAATAATGGAGAGCACAAAGACTGCTTCACCTGGGAGTGCAGCGGCTCTGGAAGACGGGGATAAACATCCAGGCCCGGAAAAAGATCCTGTAAAACGCGAGAGCAATGCTTGAAGGATAGCGTGAAAGCAAGAAGGAAACTGTAAGAAAAGGAGAAGGAAGGCCCAGGACCCTGGGACCTCTAGGAGACGGACAGGTGTGAAACACTAATTAAACCAGTACGTGAGGTTGGAGGAGAGGACTTCGCGAGGTGGACCTCAGGAGAGGGGGGAAACTGCTCTTAGGGAGAAAGGAGAGGAGGAAGGGCTAAGGCGGTTCTTCTTAGTAGCGCGTCTAGTCATGGTCTTAGGGAACTCGTCGTCAAGGCGTAAAGAGGATGTGGGAGGAATTTTCGAAGGCTACGATTGATTACTTGCCTGACAAAGAAAAAGCAGAAGCGAAAGTAAGGAGAGAGGCACGATCATAAGTCTCTCAAGATCAATTAGATGAAGGGCGCGAGGGTTCCAAGGCGAAGGCGAAGAAGCTGGGGGGTGCTCACCTGGGGACAAGGGACCGACGAGAAGTGAAAATCATAAAAATAAAATCTCAAAAAGAAAAAGGGGTAAAAGAGAGAATAAAAAGAAGGGGGGAAAAAGTAATCTCGTAGCGTGGCAGAAAAGGTGCCAGGTGACAATATCTCGTCCAAAACGGACGGTCCTTGGCAAGCAAGACCTAGAGAAAGAATCTTATCCAAGGGGAAGAGAATGAAGGCAAATCTTCTACGTGCACGAATCGTGCGCGGGAGGGAGGGGGGCTGAAAGAAAAGGACATTATCTCATCTATTCCCGAACACAGCAACCAAAAATAAGCAAAGCCGGGACCGGACGCGCTAGCCCCAACTAAAGAAGAAAGAAGAGATAAAACAGAAAAGAAAAAATACTGCGAACATAGGGAACCCGCCTAAACAAAACGGACTATCAAGAACCAAAGACTATTAGGTCACAAAAGTGAAGGAGAGGGAAGGATTGGGGACCGGCGACGGAGATTCATAATTCCTGTATAAAAGGGTTAGGCCGAGGGTATGGGATCGGCATCATCAGTTAAATGAGGGGTCTGAGACCCTGGAAGCTTGCCATCACTGGAGGGAAAATTCATATGCACGGGATTCATGCATGATAAATAGAGACACGGACAGGGGCAGCACAAGACGGCCCGCCCAAAAAAAGACTAATGAGATGAAACATTTTTTCTTTTGTGGGGGGGGGGGAATGAGCCTCCATGGTGGGAAAAGTAACGTGCGCCACATTAGCATGAACATCAACAGAATTGTATTTGGGCCAAACATGAGGAAAAAAAAGGCGCTTTTCATTGTGGGGAGGTGATTTGAAAAGGAAATAATTGTCTCAAAAGAAACAGGATTAGTCTTTCTCAAAAGAGCAACTATTCGAAAAGAAAAACCCGGAAGAAGGGGAAAATTAGCTGGTCGTAACGTGCTACATCGGCTCTTTTCCTACTAGAGGGGGAGAATTAGCTGCACAAAAAGCGTCCCGAGAAAGGAGAAGCCGGTACTCGGGTCCGGTGGGTAAAACGGAAAGAAAAGTCCAACGGAAACAGCGAAACGGAGGGCGCCAAGGGAGGGGTTCCGACGCGGCGCCACAAGGGGGTGGCTATCCTCGGCGTTGTATCTCCCTCTCACAGAGTAAATTCTATTTGGCAAATGTGAACTACATGGAAAGAAGAAAAGCAAAGACAACGGCGCCGAGGGGCGTTTTCCGTAAGGGGGGGGGAAGAAGGGAGAGGTCTCTGTTTGTATCAAGGGGGATGGATAAAAGAGGGGTACGGGTCTCACCTGGGGCCATCGTCAAATAAAGAAATCCGCAGGCCCCGGCATCCAGTGAGGAACCTGCTCGGGATAACTAGCCCTGTGGTCAAAAGAGCGAGGCTAAAACAACGAAAGTGCCTTTGGAGACCGAAACCGACAATTAACTATGTGTGAGGGGGAACAGGAAAAGGGGTCAGCATGGAAGGGAGAGTCCACGAGCGGGATAGCGAATTATGTCCCCTTATGGAGAAGGGGCCTTCGAGAAATTGAGACTACATTTAAATCCTGCGGATATGAAAGAGAACAGGTCCCAGGCGCAGAAATTGTCTAGAGGGGCGGAACCCTGGTCCGAGGGGGAATACCTCGGCATGGAAAAGAGGAGTTCGGAAGTACGAGAAGGAAGAACCATCACCGGTACTTGGGCGGGGGGGACCGAATGTTCGATGCAACGGCCAGCCCCTGAGACTATTCGTAAGAGGGCGTACCGGTAGGCAACCGGAGATACCCGCGGGAGAAGAGGGCTGAAAGTACAAGGAAAATAGCATCTTCTCTTAAGGGAGTAATACATGGTAAGAGAGTTCAGTACATAAGAGCTAAATGGGGGGGTGAAGCTCTCAAATTGTGGGGCAGGACAGAAGGCCCCTTAATCAAGGGGGGGAGGACTAACCTGGGTGGGGTACCTGTCAATGAAAGATACATCAAGGGGGGGATGGGGGGATGTTACGTATGATGGGAGGGAACGGAAGACTCTTTTTTGGGGGGGGCCGTTGTGGGGAGTTACGTGGAAACGGTTAAATGGGTGAATCTAGAGGAGGCGGGGGGGGTGACAGTGTAACGCGTAGGAGTTAAACCCAGAAAAGAAAAAAAATCGACAATCGCAACAAACGGATGGAAAAGAAAAATCTTGATTTGGGGCAGGGGTAAATAAGCCGGGGGTAATGTAATCACCAAAGGGGTAGCGAATTACGCTGAAAGGCCCTGAAGGTAGGGACAGTACACGAATACAGGCAAATACCGTAAAAAAACCGCCGATCAATGGCGGGAAAGCACATAATGCCGACGGGAAATCACTTCTTTTAAGAACCAAAAAGGGGTGATGAGGATTAAAATTCGTTACTCAAAGGGAACCAGGGGCACTCTTGGTGAGCTTGCCAGAAAAGGGAAGGAAAGGGAAAGAGAAGCTGACAGACCTAGGCATACTCTGAAGGTCAGAGAAACGATGGCGGGGTGTAACCTAAGGAAGACGGGGAGAGGTGACCCTCGGACGAAAGAAGAACAAATTCGAGAAGGGGAAAAGCAGCGATCGCAGAAGACGTGTCGCAGGGAGAAAAAGAGCGAGAATTCTTGCGCGGAAGGTGGGTCGTTTAAGGTTCGATGGGAAATTTAAGACAATCCGCGGGTCCGTTTGGTGGACCGCCTCCTCGGGAGGTCCCAGGGGGTACCCCCCGGGGACTAGACGAGACAGTGAAATGACACTTGTACAGTTAGATCTAGGGGTCCATCTCGCAGATGGGAATTCATTGTTAAAAATCAGAAGGAAACGGTCCCCGAAGGCTCTAATCTCGAGGTCGTTATGCAAAACAGTACGGAGATCAACCTTCCCCTCCCTAGTAGAACCGTAACGTTATCGACCACTAAAGAAAAAGAAGAACTGTTCCGGGTAAGCAATACTAGGGCCGTTAGCCACCGGGGGAAGGAGGCGGCACTTAGAAAAGAAAAGTCGAAAATCTCCCGCGGAGATGGCTGTGGACGGCCGGAATGTTCCAGTGGGTCTTCGAGACCAGGGACTTGCTCGTCCAGTAACAACCAAGGAACATGTGCGGTCGAAGAAAACAGAGTACGAGAATCATGGATGACGACTGTGGGTTATATGGTCTTGGACGGGAACACGGAATGTTTACAACCGAAAAAGGGTGCGGCAGGGGAGTCTGAACCCTCCTCCCTTATACCTATGGTAGGAACAGGAACCTAAGGCTGAGAAGAAGGTCATCTTTTGGACGTGCTGAGCCCGAGGTGGTAACCGTAAACGTAATAGGAGGGGGGACTCGCGGGATGGCGCAGGATTTGTTTCCTCAGAGTAAAAAAGAGTGATGGCTGGGGGTAGCAGAAGGATCCAGTTAAAGGCCAAAGGAAGTGGGGAGGTGCGAGTGGAAGGGGCGCTAAACGAACTGATCTTCGTTGGGGAAAAACCACCGAACAACAAGGAACGTGGAGAAGAAAATAAGGGGGGCCAACTAAAACAAGGATGTTTTAAAATTTTCACGGCAATTGAAGAACCCGCAGGCCCTATTAAACGACCAACTGAAAAGGAAAAGATACCCGAAGGAGGGGAACCTTGTGGGGGAGTCGGATCAGGTGGAAGGATCGGTCAAACCGTCCCTGGGGGACTGGCCCGCGCACAGGGGGCATGGAACCGATTAACGAAGGGATCGTCTTGGACCCATAACTGCAGCAGAGAGGTAGAAAGCCTGACAAACCGAAAACGTTCGAGAGAAGAGTAATGCATTCTTGCGAGAAGGGGGGAACCGTCACTATCCTTATTCCCGGACCAGGGGAAAAAAAAACGGGGGAACCTCCTGCTCGGCGATCACTTCTTCTCGCTCAGAAGGAGGACTGGCGTTGAGGTCGCGGCTATCCTCGAGTTCTTAAGAGGAGGAGCGTACGATCTCTGGGTGCGTCGAGGGAATAGCTAAGATTAAAGGAACGGACGCAAACAAGAAGACCCGCTGAAAGGAGAGGAGGAAAAAGAGAGAGCGCGAAGTCGTGGATAAGTCTAAGAAAGCAGGGAGCGGTGCCAAGGACCAAAAAGAATCGTTTTGCTCAAGAGAAAAAACTGTCGCAAAACCAACGAGCTGAGCACAGCCCCATCTCGAAAAACAACAACAAACTTATTAGGAGAAAAAAGGGGGATGAGGGGATCAGCTCGAGAAGTGAGACCACAATCATCAGCCCAGGATCAGGTCCTTTGTCACAGCCGCTAGGGAAGGAGAAACGCCTGTGGGCGCCGGTCGCTCGCTAAAACGTGCGAAGCCGGGGCTGAGTTTAACAGGAGAGCTACACTATGCCATCACAGCAAGGGAAAGCAACCCCGAAAAAGATCCTACTACGATAAGATACCATAGAAAGAGAAAAGAGAAGCAGCAACTCAAAGCCTTCACCCGAGGAAAGAGCATTCATCGAAAGAGAAAAGAAGTTGACACTACTAGTGTGAGAAAGACGAAAGGGGGTAGGGGGGCAGTCTAGTTCAACGGTCAGGGCTGGCATCAGAGACTCTTCCTGGTGAGGTAATCTACATTTTAACGGGGGGAAAAAAAATAAATCCGGCAAGGGGACCCTTGATCTTGCCGGCGCTTGGACACATGATTTCCAACCTGGAAGGATGCCCTTTTACGGAAAGCAAAAGATGCATCATGCCGGGGATCGAGTGCTCCGGGGGGGACTGTTTGAGGTAAGGGGACTGCGGGTCCATCCATGTGAATTAAAAACAATGGGGAACATTGTACTCATGAGGGCACCCTCCGTTTAGGGAGAAGGAACAAAATGAGATCATCGTGGCTTTTCGGAGGTGTAGGTGGGGTTTGACACACGAATTGCCTTACGGAGGCGAAGACCCTCGGCCATAAAAAGGCTACTCCAAAACTAGAGCCCTACGAGGAATGTCCTAGGTTAAGGAGGAAAAAAGGGCCAGAGGCATAGGAGAAATTTCTCGCAAGCCTCCTTTCTCCGGCGAGAAGTGACCTCACCGAGACCGAAAATAAGGTGTCGGTCAGAGGGCGGTCCTGGCAGACTCCACACATAGGAAGGAAAAGATCGTCTCTTCTCCTGGAGAAAAGAACGATCCAAGCGGCGGTTAAGAGGGAGAAATGCGCACCATCGGTTACTGTTTTCTAGGGTGACGGGATTGTGAGCCAGCGAAGAAGCCGCAAGAAGGGGGGACCCCGCGCCGAAGTCTGTCTTAAGAAGTTGAAGAGAGGTACTAAAGTGGGGCGGAACGTCTCGTAAAAAGATTAAAACGCCAGAAAAAAAGGCCGCCACCCTAGAAGCAGTCCATTGCGATAGAGGAGAAGAGAGGGCTCTAAGTACGCACGTTGTCCTTAATGAACCTGGACCATCCTCTGTCCTTGTCGTAGAAGGCCATAAAGCAGGAAGTGGCACCAGGAAAGGGTGACAAGTACGTCTTAACCCTAGATTGCTCTATTATCTCGGAAGAGGGAGGAAGATGGGGAACGGGGTCACATGTACGAAAGGGCAGACATGGAAAGAGTAGAAGGACCGATTAGGAATAAAGGTCAACGGAGGAAGACACATGGTACCAAGCTGACAAGTACTCCAGGTCGGTGGGCCGTCGGGCGGGCCACGTCAGACAACGGGCCGTTTGGAGGGAAAGACCTGCACAAAACGAATCTAATCTTTCATTAAGTCTCAGCCCGAGTGGGCAGAGATTCGATGGAGGAGAAAAGACGGTTATCAAAAGCGTAAGGGTTCGCGACATTACACTTCCAGAGATTCGAAATCGACGACGGAGAAGAAAAGAGAAAAGACCTGGACATCGTCGCAGACAAAGATGTGTTGGCAGAAGAATCACGGAAAGGAAAAATACGGAAAGTCAAAAGGGCTAAGGGGGGGCAACCTTGTATACTGGAAAGGAAAGATGTGGCAGAATGTTTATGGTAACAGAGTGACCTTTAGGCTCGAAGGAGTGCAAGTTCCCGCCAGGGCGGGTGGACGGTAGGGGTTCTTGGGGATGGTTACTTTTTGGAAAAACAGGCCAATGGAATGGGGGGTAAGAAATACGGAGAGTTAGCTGGGGGAAAGAGGAGTTAGACCTCTTAGTATTAGGGGAAAAGAAGCTCTAAAAAAAGGAGTATTAAAAAGAGAAAGATTCTTGTTTCATGGTTAAAACGACATAGACGAGGTCTGTAAAAAAGGAGAGACAGAGAGGACAAACTCCCTTGACCTGTGAACATAGACTCATAAAGGGACACAACGTACACACCTCTAGGTTCATGAACCAGATTCAGAAGTCACTGGGTAGTGAAAGGAAATTGGCTGGCCTGGGACGCAAGGTGCCCCGAGAAAGAGGGGGGGTGTCAAAAGAGGCCACCCCCTATACGGACATTGAAAAGGAGCAAAAAAAGGGAGCTACTATTACGTGGGAAGCATATATTACTCAGAGACCGAGAGAACGCCTGTGAATGCGCTCAGCCTCAAGAAAAGAGCTCGCCGGGCTAGAAGGAAATGAGACCCATCAGAGGCATGGCTTCGGTGCAGGATAATGAAGAAACTTCTTGTCGCGAAGTTGGAGGGCGAAGAGGTTTTCATTTACTCAAAGAGCCCGGGGGACGGCTGACAACAGATTTCAAAACCTAAGGAACTAGCGAACAGGGAGAGAACCAGGTGCTGCCCTCAGGTGTATAGGTAATCTACTAGATGGCCTGGCAAGGTCAGCCTAGTTTACCTTGGTGAACCGACGAAACGCTCGCGTATCATCGTCGCAAAGCTCTGGGGTTAAGGGAAGGGACTAAGAGATCACAAATTGTTCCCCGTAAAAAGACCGCTGCCGGTAAGCAAACCCGGCAAGAGATTGGGCCGCTGGAAAGAGAAGAACACCTTCTATGGCTTTCCCGCAGGAAGGACGCTGCCCTTTAGGCCGGTGATGTCAGGCAGGGGGGGACAATCGGGGCGGGGGGAGATAGCCTGAGTGCAAAACGCGAGACAACCAATCTATGAAAAAGAGAGAAAGATAACAATCACGCCGGGAGATGAGTGGCGCTTAGGAGAAGCCTTGGCGCGGGCGCCGTAGGATGAGGGCGAACACTCTTCACATAACCGTTCACGAGGGGTGAGTGGTCGCTATAACCGTAGGGATGATGGTTGCCCTACTGAAAGGGGACCAGAAAAGGCGTCGGCCTCAGGTGGAGGATGTTTTAAAAAGGACTTCGCTGGAGTTTGATAAAAATGTAGTATCGCGCGGAATCGAACTTAAACTGCTCCCTCTGAAGACTGGCGGAAAGCGAAGGCCCGAAGAAAGGGTGTATCAGTGAACTAGGGAAAGGGAAGCTGCCGCTTGGTGAATAGTCAGATGTCGCACGCACCTAACTTGGAAGGCCGCAAGTCTTAATGGGGGCAGAACGCTCCACCGGATCACTGAAGAAGATTAAAGGGACTCTTGGTCCGAAAAAGGGAATGGGGCACAGGTCTTTGGGCCGATTCAAGAAAGGGGACAAAATACCCCGACCAAGAGCAAGAACTAGCTGCCCCTTTGGGGAATGAGCTGGGGGATGATGGGATCAAAAATCGGAAGACTTGCCCGAAACGGCTTGATACATGCATACTGGACGGAAATCCCATCCTAGAAGGGGAAGACCCAAGGGGTAGACCGGCCTGCCGGGACCAGGAAAGAGAGAGATCAGGCCAATTTGCTCTCTGTCCTGGGAAAGGGCTAGGGCCGGTAGGACGTCGCTGTATTGGACCTACTGGAGCTGGTAAGAGTAGTCGGGGACTCAGTCGGACGGGAGGAGATGATGGGGGAGGGCTGCTCCTCCGGGCGTCATGGGAGGCTACTCTTCGTCCGGATACGGATAAAAGCGGTCAAATTGAGGGGCATATCTTCGACTTCTTCGAAGGGACGAGCAGCAGCCCGCCCGTCAACAGCGGGAAATCTCTCGAGCGCATAAGGACAGAAAAAATGGGAAACCGTCGAAATTGACGAGAGGCAAGGGACAGGCGGCTGAACGAGATCAAGTGGTTCTCAAAATGACCTCACCAGAGAACGCGACGAGCATGAGTAAAACCGAGAGATGCATACAAACGGAGGAGGAAAAATGATGGGGGGATTCCTTGCACAGGAGCTGGGGGGGATGAAAATGGGACTACACCAAAAAGAACCTGCTCCTCTTCCGAAGGTTCCTTGGCACCCACCTCGAGGGATCTGAAAAAAACAGCCTGGGGACGCCGACTCTGAAAGGGACATGGCCGCAGAGATAAGGGAACGGGGAGAGGGACTATTTTTGCCGGACCTGCAAGTAAGACCACGCTTCCATCCAGCAAAACCAACGAGTACGATAATAAGTGAAGGAAGGAGCCGAAGAGCCCAGAGATTTCCCGAAGTTCTCAGACCAGGGTTCCCTAAGCTATGCAGGACCGGTAACGCCGGTCTAAGTCAGCAAAGGGGGGGGGAGAACACTTGAAGGGGAGTAAAAACTGGCCGGAGCTTGTCCTGGAAAAGTGGGAAAAAGTTTATTGGAGATTCAAAGCAGTCGGCGGAGATTTTAAGTCCCTGGCGGTAGGACCAGCAATTGAGTCGTCCATGCAAGGTTGACTTCATTCCACCGAGCAGTGAAAACTTACAAGGGGGGTTCTCGGGCTGGGGGGGGACTGGTTAATAGGACAGGACCGAGAAGATTAGGGACAAGGGCTGAAAAATACTGAGGCTTTAACGAGACCGGGTTCGGCGGGAACTTTCCACACAGAAATCTCGAGATGTACAGTGGCGGGGGGGGGAGGTGGGTTTGAACTCAAAAGAAAGTGCTCGAACAGTAACCCATAGGCAAGAGAAAGGAGCACTTTCCTGGCTGAACTGATAACGAGCCGGCGCTGGGAGCCTTGATATAAGTCGCGCAGCAGGTGGAGAAGGCGACGAATCAACCTCTCTTCTGAAAAGAAACATATCCACATTCTACCACTGAAAGCCTTCGGGCAAGGGATGATTCCGTCGACAAAACTGAAGACTAAGTTCCCGGGGATCGCGAAAAGTTTCAACATCGTGCAAGGGGACGAGGGGCGTGTGAGGAATAAAGCCATCAGCAAGAAATGTCCCATCCAGACGGAACTGCGTGCAGCGGGGGAGCTCTTCCCTCGCCTTGAAAACCACTATGGCGAAAGAATTGGATATTAGACCGCCCCAAAAATAAAAGGAAGAAAGAACACCTGACACATGGGCAAGTCCCCTCTAGAGGAGGACCCATACCAGTTCAAGAGCTAGGACTAAAGTCACATTGAATTGGTTCTTACAAGGAAACCGATGAAATGGTACTTTTCAAGTTGAATGCGACTGAATCTTAGGCAGGAAGACCTAGATGAATCAGAGATCCAGACGCCTCTTGGAATCAGGACAGGCTCCGGCGACCATGGACCCAGTAACATCTCAGGGTACGATATCGTAAAGAGCTGGAGTAAGTACCACCTTCCCCTCTATGTAAAGAGTCGTCCTGTACTGGGCATTCCAGTTCTAGTTTGCATAACGGGCAAAAATCCACGGCCGAGGGGGGTTAAGAAACAGAACACCGAGGAACCCTAAACAAAAGTTACAATAATTCGTCAATGAAGTACAGCCTCGTGGACAGATCTCGTCGCTGGCGGAGTAAGATAAGACGCCGGAACTCGGGAGTCGGATTAAGTAGGTTCAATTTAAGCAGCGTAGCGGTACCAAGAAAAGACTCGGGGAGCTCTCTGAGAAATCGTCGGCATTATTTTGGGGGTGCCTCCTCGGATTGAAACGGAAAAAGAGTGCTAAGGAGGTGGTCAATGGGGGGGATCCTCAGTCAAGATTTCAGAGAGTTTATTGGAAAGAGGGGAGGGGTAATAAGGAACGTGATGTGCTGGAAAGGGAATAAAGCGGTGACGTGTTTATGTGGGGTCGTTGGACCAGAATTCAAGGGAAGTGTGAGAAAAGGAAAGCTTGGGGTGACAAGAGGATGTACCGCCGTAGTAAGGAAATCAGATCGATCGAAACAACACCAACGGAGGGAAGAAGATATTTTGCGACAGGGGGGGCTCAAAAGTTACATCGGGAGGTCAAAAGGGATCACCATCCCTGACAGACTTACCCTCAAGTACATGACACCAAGGTAAAAAGAGAGGGGGACAGGACATCACGGAACGAAACCGTCTGGGAAAAATTAACAATGTGATGAAGGAAAATGCAGTCACGCATTGGACCACCGGTCCCCGATGATTGACGGAGGTCAAGATCTGACCCCTCCGAGCGGCAACACTAAATTAACGAAAAGGAAGGATGAAATAGACGATTTCGGGTCGTCAGTTGCGAATATGACCAAGTGACCGCTGAATAAAGATAAGTCTCGCCGTTCTGAAGAATGACTCCTGACAGCCTTCGGCACGAAAGGGAGGCTCTATTGATAAAGTAGTACCGTCCGGGGGGTATGGGAGGGCAGGCCCGGGAAGTTCAAAGTCACCTGCGTTGGACTGTCCGATTGCCATTTATGGCAACCTCGAAAAGGGTCCCATCGACGATGACCTCAAAGGGGTGGCAAAAGAAGTTCCGCCAAGGAAGGTTGATCGACGAAGGGACCTGGTCATTGGGGGTCCCGGCACCTGACCAGGTGTTAAAAGAAAGAAGGAGATTCTATCGCGGTGTGGTTGCCATTCGTACGAGAAGGAGGTCACCCTGTTCCCTGGTGCCCGAACAGATCCCTGACGTAGTACAAAAACGCCAATGAAAGAGAGGGGGGACTGTATCACATCGCGGGACCACCGATGAGGACCTTCGAGCGAGATGCAGAACGCGCCTGGGGCTGAAATGGACTGGGGACGGCCTGGATGTGCCCTAGAAAGAAAGCCAAGGAAGGAGTCCACGTAATCGACCCTCTAGTAACCGGAAAAAAAAAGGGCTAATCCTATATCGTGCTTCCAGGGCGGACGGCCTTGGAGGGTCAGGAAGCATCGGCTGGTAGGAACAAAAAGAGTTCACCGCTCAGAGGCGGAAGAAATAAACTCCCAGATCGCAAAACTTTTTTTTGGGAGAAGCGACCTACCGGAGCGGCGCAGCCGTTCGAGTTGGAAACCTAACCTCTGGGGCACGCACGGAAAGGAGGAACTCTCTGCGTGCTGCCGGCGGTAAAAGGGAGACCAGGAGGAGAAAGGTTCGCCTAGCGCAAGCGCTATCATCAACGAGACCGAAAGGGGGAAAGGAGTCCAGCGTTGTTGGGTCAAGAGCGCACGCCTACGGGGGAAAAGCTGGTTGATGCGCAGGCGAAGGTTCAAAGCAAAATCCCAGAAGAAAAAAGGAAAACGAAGCTCTTGTGGAGAACTTAAAGCTGTGTCGGGGGAAAAGAGGCCTGTGAAAGTACGATCAGGGGGAGCCCCTCGGAAAGGGACAGTACCACATAAAGTCACTCGAACCGGGGGGGGGAAGGAAATGATCGTTTCTCCGGTGAGTCCAGGGCAGGTGGGCCTCACGGCCCTGGACGCGCAAGGTGGGGGGGGCTATGCCCATAGCCATGCATTGGGCGTCTTGAAGGCGCCTAGAAGGTACCACTGTAGACAGTGCACGAAGGCCCACCTCCCTTGGAGAAAGCCAATTTTCGCTATTTACCGGGGAAAATGAGGGAGTTTACCGGTCGTCTTCGAGGGTAGGGGGAGGTTCGAGGACGTCTTCTAGGAGCGCCGTCGGATATACGGGAGGGCTTGCTCGGAGAAGGGCGTCATGTCCCGGAGGGGACGGTTCTGGGAAAAGGGTGCGGGGTTCTGGATGGGGGGTCATAACTGGAGGTGGCCCGACCCCTAGAAGCCGTCAAGGCTCTTAGGTCAGGAAAATAGGGAGAAAGGAAACAGTACGTTGTAGAGAAGGGTCGGACGGTTACCTGCGGCCTGGGCGAAGGAGGGAGCAGTCTCCACCTTCTCTCCCAAGACCGATCGGATCCAAACTCTCCAAAACAACATTAGGGAGAGAGTGGGGATTCATTCTCAAAAAGAGGGGAGAAGGGGGTGGAGAAGGGATCACAAATCGCAAAGAGTCCCTGTCACCCTCACGCAGAACTGCATAGAGAATCGACACGCTGGGAGAGACTTCGGAGGAAAAGGACGTGACGGAAGGGGGGAGCTTGGGGATCCCGGGCCCTGCAAATACTCAAGAAGGAAAAGAAGCAAAGATGACGAAGGAGTACCCGAGAAAAGTAACGGGGGCCGACTGCGCCGGGAATCGCGAGCAAAGAAAACGCCATATAGAAGGACCCGACTAGATATTCACGAAGATGAATTCTAGGCATTATGTAAAAAAAGCGAATAGACTCTGGTAAGCAGTAAACGGTGCCCCAGGAAATAGTCCGACAACGGGGGGAATGATCTAGCGCGGACCCTGGGGTCAAGGAGGTCATTGGAAAGTAATAGATGGTTTACCGCGGTTATGGGGGGAGAGAGAACGACTATCCGAAAGGAATGATAAAAGCCTTGAGCGCAGGTAAGGGCGTCCCCGGGACTGGAAAGGTATGAAGACGTCTCACCGTAGATCTTAAAACCCGAAGAGTGCGAAGGAAAAAAAAATAGGGTCGTGTTAAGAGGGAAGAAGGCTCCATGTGACGAAAAGGGATAAGAAACTGAAGGAGGGAATGGGCAAAGAAGGTTAGGGAAAGAAAACCAGAGATCTCATCTCTAGTGCGGGGGTTGCGACTTTGCGCCTGGGAAGCACGGACGTCAAGGCGTGCGCCCGGTAAACGAAAGGGGGTATCGCCGGAACTTGGCCGTCTCGACTGCAGGAAAAAACAGAATGAAAAGTTATCGAAACGTCGCTCATAAAAGGAGAAAGTCCAGCGACACGCCTCCGATGGGGTAAACCGACAGGGGTGCGGCAAATCAGAGAAAGTCCCACTAAAAGAGGGGAGGGGGCAGTCTGTTCAAGCTTCTCTTAAAACCAAGACTTGTCGCGGTTATCGCAACCAAAAATCGTAGGTTTCGAGGGTGACAAAACTGAGGGCCAGCCTCCTCCCGACAAGAAGCAGCCCGACAAAACAAGGGGGGGGGGAATCGATGGACAGGGGGGTGGCGCGTTGGAAAAAGAGTTTTGAGAGCGTGGATCCGGGGCCGAGGATCACCAAAGGAAAAAAAGGAACATTATCTGAAAAGGCCCCGGCACCAGATCGCTTCCCAGAGGAGGGTCGAAAGGACGAAGGAAATACCAGCAAAGAGCAAATGGAAAAGCTGGCCTGTGATTGGGGGGGGGCGTACCGGACACCTGTCCAATTTACTCTTGATGGCCAGCCAGGTTTTTATCCTTCAGGGGAAGCCACCCGAGCTTCAGGAGCGAGCGACCTCGGTTTTTAAGAGGTCCCGTCGCCGGCTACAAAAAAAAAGGGAAAGCTAGGGCCTAGGAAGGAGACGGCACCGCTGGGCAGAAACCTGGATTTCCTCGGCGTACCGACCAGTGCACGGAAGGTTTGGGCCATCACAGTTAAGTATGGGAAAGGAACTGATCTTTAGGTCTGGAACCGGAGTTCCTGCAATCCAAGTACTTCTACAAATAAGCTTCTTAAAATAAATGGGAGCCAGAGTCGAGTCGTGAAAAGACTGCTGCGAGGGTAAGATGGAGGCCCTTATAAGTAGGAGGTTTTGCGTTTTCCACTTCCCAGGCGTCAATCTACACGACGAACGGCCGGAGGATCTCTGAATACTTCATCGTCAGTCAGGGTTTTGTCGTCGGGGACTTTTCTCAGATAGGCCCGCCGGGTGGGGAGACTGGTCAACAAGGGTGTGACCCAAGGGGTGTGAGAAAATACCTGGCACAATCAGTGAGGTTGGGGAATTTTAGTGTAACTGGAGGGGCAATTTCCCTCCATTTGGGTTTTACTTTAGGTTGAAGGGGGCGTTGTCGAAATTCAAGGTAGGGGGGGTGTCGTCACTCGTAAAAGAAAAAGTTGGAAGACTAGGGTCCAGGTATTTAACGGCAAAAAATCTCGAGACAACAAGATGTGAGAAACTAGGAGTGAATTTGCATGGGTCAGGAGGGGGTACCTGAGGGGAAACAAGAAAGAAAAAAAGTAGCTTACTAAGGTATGACAACGGACGAAGATGCACACCTACCGTCCAAACCAGAACTGGAAAGGCACATAAGAGGGGGGGGGGGGGCGTTCCGTACGTACAAATCCAAGGAAAGGGAAAGCTAATTCAAGGATTCACAGGTGACCAGGAAACCGCAGTACCAAGATTGGGGAGAAAGACTCAAGATACCATTTCCGAGGCGGACAACAGAAGGACATCATGGGAGCAGACGAATTACAGTAGGAGAGCTCTAATTTTACCAAAAAGGGAAAGTGGGAAAGATAAGATAGCTCCTGGGAAGGGGATCTCCTCCTCGCCCTCCAATAACACGGGCTAAAAGGATTATCGCATTGTCCAAGCCAATCGGGGGGGAATCAGCAGGGCTGGCCGCGATTGGGGAAAGAAGAGAATGGAGAACGAGGTGGGGATTGGGAGTGCAGAAAACGGTGTAAAATGTCCGAAATCACGCTGAGGGGGAAATTGGACGCTGGTCCCGCCAGGGTTTTGAAAAAGAGACCTGTATTCTTACTACGATAGGGAAAAAAACTTGTCTTGCCACTGGGGCGATCGGAGAAAGTAGAGGACTCGACAGATTTAGGTGCAGTGGGGACCGAAGAATTGGACATGTCCCTCGCATCTCGATAAAGAAAAGGCTCAGGGTTCGGACCATGATAACAAGGGCCCTGGGAACAAAGACTTCAACTTTCGGCCGGTACAAAAAAGAAAAGACTGGGCCTGTAGCTAACGGAAAACGTACTTCAATTCAAAAAAAAGAGATGCGAACGCTCGCCCGTTGAGGGACAGGGGTCAAGAAATGGATTTGCAAGGAGGGCTGGAGCCTCGGCCCGGAAGGGAGCCAGACTAAAAAAAAAAAGAAAAAAAGACGATTGGAGGGGTAGTAGAACACCCCTATTCGTGGCTGAGTACTCCTGTCGGAGGGAGAGAAGGGGACAAATCTTGGTCAAACCGACGAACCGGCACAGGGAAGGTCGGCGATAACCTCCGCTCTAAAACGTCTTGGGTACTTGCTCAGAAAGGACGCTTCGACTTCTTGCTTTCCTGAAAAGAACGCGGGTCCGCAGGACCTAGGTAACTCTGGGAAGAGAAATGCAGAGCACTTCTGCAGGAGGACAGGACAGAAGGCCCAGAGCCGTAATTGAGAAAAAGGAAACCTGCGGGAACTTCTAGTCTCTCAGGGGGGATGTAGTCTCCTGAGTGAAAACGGAAAGCTTGTGAAAGGAGAAAGTCGGAAAAAACCTCACAAAAAGGGAAAATTCCAGGCGAGACTCGGGGGAAGGGTTCACGAAAAGGGTTTCACAGTTATTCATTCAACGTTCACGGGCAGGGGGGAGTAAACCCGCAAGGCAAAGTTATAGAAGTTAAAAGAAGAAAATTGCATCAGGGAGCGACCAGAGCCTGCTTCCTGGTGAAAGGAGAGCTGATTCCGTCCCCGAAACTGCCCCGGAACAAGAAAAAGGATTGCCCGAGAAAAGAAATGCAAAGAGAAAGGCATTTCTGTCCGGATCGTTCTGGAAAAAGAGAGCCGCAACTGTATGCAAAAAACCCCCCTGTGAAAAAAAAAAAAAAGGAACCGGTATAGTCCTGCCAAGTGTGCTTAAGCCTTTAAAAGCAAGGACAGGTCGAGGAGAGGAAAGCCTGAAGAAAAGTCGAGCACGGGTCTTAAAAGGGGAAGAGGAGTATTCTTGCGTTGAGGGCAGGATCAGGGGCGATGATTCCATGGTCGGCGGAGTCGGTGACTCGTCCTTCGGTGTTTGCGGAATGGGGATTATGAGCTCGGCCCGGAGCACGAAAAAAGTCCCGGAGAGGAAGTCTAGCCGCGAAGCTCGCCAATTCGGGATAGCTTAGCTGAGCTCTGGAGGGGACAAGGGACCTGGAGGGGACGACGAGATAGGGGGTGAGCCAAAAAAGAAACGAGCTGAGCCAGAAAGACTATAAAAAACGAGGAGGAGGAAAAGATGGGAAGGGAAGAACGGAGGGTGAACAGGGTGGGACATGGGAGCAAAGAGATGCCTCCCAGGGATTGGCAGCAATCATCGAAGTTCTCATGGAAGAAAGAAGGGGGCGAGAACTTCTCGAGAGAGGAAACGGAGAAGTGACTGCGCGGGCTGATTGTGGCGAAAGGGGACAACTTCCATGGTACTCTCATAGAAGACATGGACAAAAGGGACTCAACAACCCCGAGAGACCGTACTACTATTACAGCCGGGACGCCTATGAAAAAAAAGCGTCCCGATATATTCCCTCCTAAAGAAAAAGAAAAGAAGGGTCTCGAAAAAATTCAGGCCAGAAAAAACCCCAGCTAACGAAGCTTTCTCATTCTCGTGAGAGAGTAAAAACCGTATCTAGCGCTTACCTGACCTTTCAGGGGAGGTCGGACAGTGTGGAAAGGTTCGATGTGTGGTCGAAAATTTTGCACTACGATCCCCAGGAGAATGGGGAGAGGGTAAAACTTGGGGGCCAAGTACGTGAGTGGGCATGCTGCCCGGGGACGGCAGAGTTCTCCCACCGGAGCATCATGAGGAAAAGGTGCAGAGGAAACAGGTGTCCGGGGTATTAAGTGCAGGGGGAGGATCATGTGAAATTTAAAAAACTTGTCGGACGCTCTGGCCCAAAAAAAAGGGCTTAAGGTGTCCTCGGAAAACAAAATGCCTGCGTCAGTGGCGTTTTAGTGGATGGTTGACCATCAAGGAAAGGTCACTGACTCTTATGTCAAGGTCAGCACCCCTTCCAAGAGGCAAAAAAAGATATCCTACGGAATTGAGTCTCTGGGGGGACCTTCTAAAACCCAGAGCGGGGGTGCCCTGCGCTAGCGAATCTCAAAAAAAAGAGCCGCAAGTCAAGTATAGACAAGGAAAGGAGCTGGTCGAACCTCCGGTCTGCGAAAGTTCCATCACCCTTCGCGTCTCAGATGAGCCGGAGACCAGACTTGCCGTCAGGCGGTTGACTCTCGAACCGGAAAACATCTTGCATCGGTATAGTGGGGTTTACCACTATCTGTGACCCCCACCCACTCCCCCCGAAAAAGCGCCTCAGCGCCAAGTCTGATGGGGACAGGAGTGCAAACCTCGCGCTTGGGTGGAGAGGGCAAAACTAATCTCCTTCCCAAATCAAACCGGGGCCCATACTGGCACATCCAGAATAGGGACATGGACGGGTGCCCCGGACGAATTCCCGCATCGCGGGGGACTAATCGCCGAACCAAAGGTGGGAAAGGAGAGGGTCAAAGGAGAGTTTGCCTTGGCAAAGGTAAAAACCGAAGTTACTATGGGAACTTTGAGCAGTCCAGAGGGGAATCAGGAAACAACCCGAGCTTAGGGGCGGGAAAAGGGGGGAGGGGGCTAGCTGCAAGCGTCTGTTCCCTGTCGCAGACCATTCCGGGGAACTCTATCCTATATCTAGAATATTACGTAAGTCAGAAACATGTTCGGTTGAAATCGGGAGTCTTCGGGGAGCAGGAGAGGTGCCATACGTTCGGCCAAGCAGAAACAAAAGGCCTTTTAGTACAGACACAGGTGCCGAGGAAGCGCAAGACCACCCGAGGCATACGTCAGTCTTCATCCGATGGAAAGAGATGT
>Ga0179593_1548783_pt1 | contig 27002 bp, 31 predicted proteins | sample CZODoug2_1_08_16_FD_185931 | JGI IMG/M metagenome (GOLD analysis project Ga0179593, IMG submission 185931) | Vadose zone soil fungal communities from Angelo Coast Range Reserve, California, USA - CZODoug2_1_08_16fungal (PacBio error correction) | ecosystem: Environmental > Terrestrial > Soil >...
GACGTGGTCAGCGGGGGGGAAGGGCCTTGACGAGGGGTCCCTTCTTTCTTGATGATTGCCTGCCGCGCCGGACGCCCGAGGGCGGGTTACGATGAATCGTCCGTTTCCACTACCGTTTTACCAAACAAGTTCGGTGTCCACAGCAAGCGGGGAAAGCCATAAAACAAAAGGGGTGGGGGGCATCGCGAAACTGGGAAATGAAACCAATTTTGTTACGAGCCTGTGCCATGATCGTTTATTGTCAACGGGACAAGGAAAATGCTCGGTACAGCGGATAGAGAAGGTTTGGCCAGGGACTGCCGGCGCCGTGTATCTTGGGGGCCTGGGTTTGCAAGAAGGGGGAGGCCGAGAAAACTACGCACCATGGACAGGAGATCGACTCAACACAAAAGGGGGAAAGAGAGATCAGGGACCTATCAGGATTCGTCGGATGGTTCGGGCGAGAAAGCATTGGGAAAGAAGCATGATAAACTAGAAAAAGGTCTCTACCCGCTGGAAGAAAGAAACTTCGTTGACAAAGACACGTTGACAAGAACAGACTAATCATGGAAAGGGCAAAAGGGGGTCTATAGAACAAGGAAGCATCCATTTTAGCGATGCAATTAACGGAGAGGAGTTCTAAGCTTGGCTGGGGGGGAAAGAGACGGGGGTAACCGTTGGGGAAAACGGGAGGGGTCAGGCCCACGCCGACTAAAAATCTTCCACCACGCTGCTGCCTTCTCCTTGAGACAAAGCGCGACTGGAAGGGGAAAAAACTTCAAGGAAGCCTTAGCAGTACCCCAAAAGAGAGCTAGCGGGAAAGGGCTTTCCTATTCACAAGTCCTCTAAAAAGGTGCCTAGAAACACCGAAAATATCTCCAAGCCCTGAGAGTACCATGAAGGGGGGGGGGAGTTTTTGGGGGGGGGGGGTTTTTTGGGGGGAGTTCACCGAGTCGTGGAGATATGCTTCTAGAAGAGAAATTTATGAGAGAACTCCAATCCTTTGAAGAGACTTCTTATTGTGCGGCGGAAAAGAACATCGAGCCAAAGATGCTATTCTGCTAAAAGGGAGAACGCCGACAGAAAGAGAAGAAGAAAAGCTCTCTCTTTCTTCAGAAAAATTTCCTCTCAAATAATATGAACGAGATTTCGTCAACTTGATGGGCGGCTTATATCTCAATCAAAAAAAAAATCTGCAAGGGCAGAGCTACACTCTTAGAAGGGGATTTCGCAAAGCAGTATGAGACGATCGGCGTACGGAAAGAAGCCAGTACAGCGGCGAGGGGGGAAAGAGAGCCTGCATGGAAAGAGGGGGGGGGGATAGCGGCTGGAAACTATTTAGAAAAAAGGAGGGAGATATTTAAGGGCGGGGGGACCATTACCTACTCCTGGATGCTCCTAACTCTGGGGGGGAAGGAAAGAGGTTGAAATCCCAAGGAAAGGTATTTTATTTAATGGAAAGGATTGGACGGGGCGGCGCCATTTATACTGAAGAAAGAGGCTCCATTCCGATAAAGAAGATAAAACTACCAAATAGCCGCGTTCTACGCGAGAAAATTTTCTCCATGGAAAAATAGGGAAACATAAGCACTTCAATTAGGAAGATGTTGCCTCCGGACAAAAACTACCTTCTTCGAAAAACGCATCGATTTCTGATCGGGAAGTGACCGGCGACGTGAAACGAGTTTGGCTTCAAAGGGCCTTCGGCGAAAAAAAAGGAAAGAAAGACCGGGGCCAAGAAGAGGGAAGGTACGATCCCTCCACTCTGTAAGAAAAAGACAGTTCCTCAGTACACTCGACGGTTCCTGGGGCCGCAATCTCAGGAAATGGAAGTCAGCACGAAAGAAGTTATGACTATCTCGCCGGGGTTGGTCAATGGCACGAGGGGTTCTTTCATCGAGAAGGTAGGATTAGCAAGAGAGACGACGACGTTCTAAGAAAAGGGGACGTTTTGGATCGCGTAAAGGGTGGAGGATAGAGATACAACAACAACAAAAAGAGATAGATCCTCAAACCTCCGAGAAAAAGGGAGGTCAGGAACTGTGATGAAAGAGTCCTCGATCTGCCAAAACTCTTCAATTACATCGGCCAAAAAGAAAAAATTTCAAGGGACAACACCCCTGCGGGAAAAAAGGGAATGTTCGGGGAAAGAGACGGTCATCGGAGAGCATCTCCTTCTGTGCGCCAAAAAACCGTCTAGTAAAAGGAAAGGAGGCACAGATATTAAGAAAAAAGAAAAGGTGACCCGCCTACGTTTTTCTGAATTCGCCGTCCGAAGGACCCTTGCCGCCAAAAGAGGGGAAAAAGTAAACTCTATTTGTTTCAAAACAACAAAAATCGATGCCGTGATGGAGGAGAATGTTACGGGGGGGAACCATCTGCTTGTCCGGAAGGGCTGATGTGAAATGATTCTCAACGACGTTCGGTAGAAACAGTGAGGTCTCGGGAGAGGGAAAAAAAAAAAAGGTCTTTCTCCTAGGGGACACGACTTCTCCAGGGAAGTACCACAGGCGGGGAAGCAGTCAATCAAATGAAAAAAAAATTTTTCTTTCCCAAGAAGGGAGGGCGATCAGAGGAGGGACCAAGTGATTTCGGTCATGAAACAACCCGCCCGGAAGGACAACTATCTCCTAGAAAGACCGACTCCAAGGAACTGACGCGACAAAAAAAAGGCGCTTCTTGCTGGAATCGAGAAGATCTTCTGGGACAATGAATCCCTCTTTGTCCTAGGAAAATGGGCGGAGGAGATAACTCTTGCGATAGACGAGAAGACTACCTCAAGGGATCGCATTAGGGGGAGGCCGATGAGCTCCGAGGCTTTCTGAGTGATGAGGGGGGATCCCCGAATAGAAACGGCCTGTTAGGGAAACCTCCTCTCTCTGGGGGCAAATGGATTTGAAGGAGAAACTCATAAAGGGAAAGCTCCTAGAATAGGTACCTCTCTTCATGGGAGAGAAGCGCTCTTGGAGGCTAAAAGGGGGGAGATAACTAAGAAGTACTTTCACCCAGGGGGACTGAAGGGGAAGAGGGCCGGGTCATCTAGGGCCTTTACGATTTTTTTCAAATCCCTTCGCTTCTTTCGGGAGGAAAAAAAAAAAAAAAAAAAACCCCGTGCAGAAGGCGAACGCTGGTTACTATAAGGTCTTCCGGGAGAAAGGGAATCCCGGGGAAGAGGGTACCCACGTGAAGAACGCAGATATATCAACGTTGAGTGGGAAAGTCTAACTTTTCTTGGAGGGGGGAAAGTCTAGCCAAAGGGGGGGAAGAGGGGTACAGGAAATTAATCCGCTTTTTTCCCTTAAAAGGACGGGATAGAAAAGATCGCTATGCTAAAGGGGGACTTACTTCCTGGGGAGTGGTAAAATCCATGAAAATTTCACCATAAGATAGACCGCCACCATCCGAAGAAGATTCTCTATCGATCTCAACACCAACAAGAGGGAAGATATCTATCAAAAGACAAATCCGGAGGGGCGGGCGCAGCGTTTCCAAAAAACTGCAACCCAGGCATTAGAGAAGGGATTACGCCGGAAAAAGGAGAGAGCATCTCTTACCATCGCAAGGGGGTAGCCCACTAACAGAAAAGACGATCATGGAAAGGCCGGAAGAAGACTTCAACTAACCTTAGAAAAAAAGGTTAGCACGGAGGGGAGAAAAAGGTATAGTCTTTCTAATCTTAAAAATTGGTACTAAAAGGGAGGTCCGGTATCCTCCTCTGCTCAAAAAGAAGGCGCCGGCGCCGGAGAGGGGGAATTCAAATCCTCTACGGACTCAGAGAGGAGAGGAAAATCGCGAGAGGGGAGAGCCTAAGGGGGTTCTTAAAAAATGGAGTAACCATGTGAACAAGGAACCGGAAGAGGAAATCCCTTCTTGCCAAAGTCCCCTATTCTTTAGAATTCTCAGGCTATAGGGTAAAGTGCTTGCTGAGATCCACTGAACAGCGGCTTATTGAAAATGTCAAAATCTATCTGCGGAAAGAAGAGGGGGACTTTCTAGAAGATTCCTCCTCATCAAAAACATATCAAAGGCGGAGGAGGAATCCTCTTAAAGTGCCTCCTCTAGGCACTTCTGCGGGGGGAAAGGGGAGTGGGAGGAGTGGAGCAAGCTTCGATTTCTAAATAGAAATAATCGGGAAAATTTACGGCAAAGCCTAGAGGGCTTTGCCGCAAGCAGAAAGGAATGATTTTTGGACAGGGGGAAGGTCGCTTCTTCTTTCGAAGTTCGGCAGTGGGGGAGAACATGACCTAACGAAGGGGGACCTGAACTCTTATAAAAGATTGAAAATGTGAGAGATTGGGCATGCCCCATTGCGAGGGAGGGAAATGAAAAGGGGGACAGGGAAATGAGAGCCTAATATTCTCCAAGAAAGGAACTTCCCGAGACATTTTTCGCCGCGGCGGGAAGTGCATGGGGAAAGAAAAAATGGAAAAGGACAATCGAGGGGGCCTCCTGCTACTTCACATTCAGAAGAAAAAAAAGAGAGGGGGGGTCTTAGCGGGGACAAAAAAAGAGGAACCGGTACTGTTTACTCGAGGGGGCGGGGGTCAAGAAGGGAACGAAAAATCGCTGAAAGGGGGGAAAGGCTGTCCCTATCCCGACACGGAAGAAAGAAATTGCCGAAGTCCACTCTACGGCTGAAACACGAATTAGGGGATTCTCCGGATGGGAAGGGGGAGGGGGAATGCAACGTAGCGCTGTATCGAAAATTCATCACAGAGGGTCAGAGAGGGCTTCTAGAGGGAACCCTGCCATTATCTAGACGGGGAAGAAGGAGAATTTGCTTAGAAGTCGCTTCCGCGTCGTTTTTGCGGAAACTAGGGGTAGAAAGAAAGAAGGAAGCGATTAAAAAAAAGAAGGCCAATTATCGGGGGGAGAGAGGTCTCGAAGAAGGGGGGGGAGGGGAAAACGCTGCAATTCCTCTGCCCTTTTTGCGGGAAAGCGGAGTAGGAATCGGAAGAGGGTGCCAGAAGAAAAGAAGGCGCAGCGCGAGGGGAACGGGGGAAAGGAGGGTTGACAAAGCACTGATGTAAAAGAAAAAAAAGGGATCGGGAACCAATTGGGGAGAAGCCGAACTCTTTCGAGAACGGCAGACGACAGGCCAACGCAGGGGCGGGCCGTTTCATTAGGCGGGGGGTGGAAAACAAACAAAACTCCGACCTAGGAATAAAGGCGGCAGAATTTGACCTTCTCCAAAAAAAAAAAGCGGCCTCGCTTGGGGGGAAAGAGGTCCTGAAAAAAAGCTGGGGGAGCCGAGGCGGTCGTCCCGAAAGAAGATGACATCCAGGGAAAGGGGGACTCTTAGCTTGGATACCTCAGGGAATCCAAGAGAAAATCATTGGGCAATTGGGAGCACATAAGATTAGGAATAAGATTTTGGAAGACTTTGGGGAAAAAAAGCAAGGAAATCCGCACGGGTCAGACACAGCCTCAGCGAGGGAAAGAGCGCAGAAAAAGGAAAAGCTTTTCCTGTCGCTGCTTGCGAAAGAAGAGAGCGAGGAGGAAAAGGAAACCCTCGGGGAAAAAAGAGCGCGTCGTAATGTTCTCCAAAAGGGAATATAACTGCCGAAAAACCCATCAAGTCTACCTAACTCTCAGAAGGGTCCGAGGGAGCTATCGTCTTCTACTTTGCGGGAAGAAGGGAGGGATTGGCTCCGAAGTCCGTGGGGGGGATTCAACCTGCACGGACTCTCTCTGGGGAGAAGTTTGAAGGAGAGAGAATGATGCTATCGCCCGAGTTCAGACGGGAGCGAAAAGGATAGCTTGTTCGGAAAGGAAAAACACCGGAAAACGATCCCTTACTTGCCCCAGGGGAAGAAAGGGAAAAAGGTCATAACGAAAACCCCCACCCTTCACATGAGGTTGTTTCACCAAAAAGGGGACCGTCGGAGCCGGCTCAGGGGTGAAACAAGAAGAGGAGGAGTAGGAAGCAAGGAAAAAAGGGACCACGCAAAAAGGTGTCCAGGAAGACTAGAAAAAGGGGGACATTGCCTCGCTAAACTTGCGGAAACGATCAACCAAGAATGGAGGCTGTTGAGGTCCCACTACGGAGGGGGGACTTAGCGGAAGAGAGGGGGGAAAAAGCGTACTTCTGCGAGGGTACCATTTGGGGGAGGGAAAGACTTCTCCCAGAAAGAACTACTCCTCATGGAAAAAAGTATCTAAACAAAAAAGAGGATTGACAATATAGAAACCGTATGTGGGGGGGGGGGAAGGTCGCAGAAAAGGGCACTTCAACCCAGGAGATCTCCGGCATTACGAGAAAAAAGAAAAAAAGATCCTCGATCTTACCGGAGAATGAAACTGGCAATAACTAAAAAAAACCAAACAATTGTTTTCCCGGAATGGGGGAAAAAAAAGAGCACCATTTTATCTATTTTTAAAAAGGGGGGTATAGCGGGATTCTTGGCTTTTGACACCTCGGGGTTAAAAAAAAGGGGAGGTACGGGGAAAACCACGTTCAAATCCGAATCGGCGACACCCCTCCGACGGCGAAAAAAGGAAAGATGAACCGCGACTTGATGTGAGTTCAAGGAAAGAGACTTACCCCAAACAGCCGCCATCGTTCGTGAAAAAAGTCGCGAATGCCTATCACGAAGTCAAGAAAAAAGTTCCCTATGGGAAAGGCGGCAGGATTAAAGTGCTTCAGAAGGTGGAGCCACAAAAGGAGGAGGGATGAAAAGCAAAGGAAGCACCCTCCTTTCTAGAGAAAAAGTCGTATCCGCAGCATAGGCACGATCCTCTCTCTAGGCATGTAGAAGAAAAGAAGAAAAGGAGCACGTTCTCGGTCAGGTAAAAAAAGGGGGGAGGATGTAATATCTGAAGGAGCCCGAAAATGGAGGGGATGGACTTTGCGATTAAAAGGGAGAGATCTTGCTTGCAAAAAAAAGGGCGGCGATAGTGGAAAAAAGGAGACCTGCATTGGCAGTCCGCTGAAATAGGTGTAGAACGAAGGGGAGGGTTTGGCCGGACCAAAAAGGGACCTTGGCGCCAGTATGAGACCGAACTCTAAAACGAGGGTGAAAAGGAGGGAAGGGGTCTGGGAAAAGATGGTAACTTTTCAAGACCAAGCCTAAGAAGGAAGTCCTATGTCAGCAAGCAAGGCTTTTGCCAAAAAAAAAGGGTTCTCATCATTTGCGAAAGAAAAAGGGGACATCAAAAAATAAAGAGAAAAAAATGTTGTTGTCCTCCGGGACGCCTCAAAGAGGGGGAAAAAAAGAGCCTGAAAAAGGAGAAAGGGGAAAGCGAAGTTTGGCGTGGAAAAATGCGACGACGGACGAAAAGCTCTGCCAAGAGAAAACAGAGCCCGAAAGAGCAAGAAAAATCGTCGTCGAAAGGACTGTGAACTGTAAGCCGTCTCTTCCTGAAGCAAAGGACGCAAAAGGTCAAAAAAAGGGGGACGCTTCCTATCGGGGGGGGGGGGGCATTGCAACAAAAGGTGACTTTCATCGCTTCGGGGAGTCAAAGTACAGAAAAAAGAAAGGGGGAGGAAGGCACACAGGGATACGGTGGGACCGCTTCCCTCGAGGAAGAGAGAAACAACAACAAGGGGGGGGGAGAGAGATCCTCAAACCTCCGCAGACAGAAATCAAGGGGAAGAGGGGTCTCGGAAGGGAGCACTCTTCAATGAGAACTCACCATGCACGAAGGGAGTATGCCCAACACCCTAGGATAAATGGTGGTGCAAAAAAAAAGGGACATCTGGGTAGGAGAGACTTGCGACAGTCCCCTTAGAACGGAAGGCAGATTGGGGAAAATCCTTTCGGAGCCTATAAAAGGGGGAATCTTGGCCTAAGAGGATGGAAGATCAGGAAAGACACAGGGGAAAAAAAAAACTCAAAGAATGCGAGTTGGGGAAAACAATAAAAAAGAAAACCTCGAGGAAAAGGCGTCCAGAATGTTGAGGAAAAAGGGAAAACCACCTATCTTGGGGGAAAGGAAATCCAGGGAAAGGAGAAACTCGTTGTCTTCAAGATTCGTCGCGGGGAAGGGGGCAGGATTACCATCGAGCGTCGCGGAATCAAAAGGGGGGGAAAAAGGAACATCGAGGAAAATTCAATTCCAAAAAGGATTGGCATTGAAAAGGGGAGGCACATAATAATGTTCTGGGTTGAGGCTGTGTAGAAAACCTCCAAAGAAAGGGAAATCCTCCTCTAGGAAAGTCATGCACTGACAAAAGGGAGCTCCTCTTTCCGAATGAAGACACGGGGACGGAAAAAAAAATTACGCAGGAAAAAAAAAGACAAATTTCTCGTCGAAAGGCTTTCTATCTATACGAAAAAAAGAAAGGCTACCGGGGGGCAGAAATTATGGGAAGGGGGGATGCCGGGAGAGAGCTGTTCTGGTTTCAAGATCGAGTACTATTCTTGAAGTCTTAGAAAAGGGAGGGAAAATCCGCAAGAAAAATCTCTTTTTGTTTCCTTACGATCGTCATAGGGAACGAGGCAACTCCCTAAGGAGTCTTCATTTTAAAATCTGGGAGATTCTTTTTTCTGGTGGGGAATGGGGTTTAGCGAGGGAAAGGCCCTTACTTTATCTCAACCGGGGAAGGGGGAGATCTCTCGTCGGCTGCCGAGGGGGGGTCAAAAGGAACTTCTTCCCTTTACTAGGAAGAAAAATCTCTTCTTTTCCAGGGGAGTCTTCTCGAGAGACGGCTAGGTTAAAAGGGGGGAGTTCCGGTGGAAAAAAAAATCCCGTTTTACCACGCACGGACGTTGTCCACACCAAGCAGGGAAAAGGGTGGTTCAAGAGGGGCGGGGAAAGCTCAAGTGGAAGAATCGAACCAATTGGGCCTGCCATGATCGTATGTTCTGGCGTGTTCACGGAAAAAGGAAACGTCTAAAAGAAAGAGGCCGCTAAGTTAGGGGTTGCAGTGCCCAATAGAGCGTCTCCCGAAAAAAACCTACAAAAGAGATCGAAAAAAAAGAGGATGCTTAAAAGAAAACTCTTCACAGGGGGGAGATGTTGTTCTTTCTAAGAGGAAGCACAGAAAGGGAAAAAGGAGCGTCCAACCTGAAAAAAAGGACCGCGCACTTCTTTGTCGGGGAAAAACAACGCTCATGGCAGGACGGAAAAGAAAAAGGGGTCTATCTCAACTAAATGGAAAAAGAAACAATGAAAATTAAAGGGGGGGCACCTCACGTGGGGAAGGGAAACTTGAAGGAAGAAGGCCTACTCCGCAGAGAGAAAAGCCGGCCCTTCTCCTTCCTGAGGCAGGGGGAGTGATTTGAAAAAGAAAAAGGAAAAGAAGAAAAACCAAGAGGGAGATATTGTTTGGAGGGGGAGGGTCTCAGAAAAAAAAAGGACTATCATCCTAACCTAACTCCCTGAGGAGGGATAACAATTCAGAAGGACAGATGGGAAGGATAGGAAAATTTCTGAGGAGGGGAAATGCTTCCCAGAAAGTCTAGATAGGGGGGAAAGGGAAACGCAAAGATGACCAGATTCTGCGAGCAACTTAGAACTCACTAGAAAAAAGCTCGCGAGAGAGAGCTTCCAGACAATCCTAAGGGAACAAGGCCTCTTTGAAATCGGGGGGGGGGGGAGGGGATATCTCAGAGTTCGGGAAGAGCTCCCAAGAAAAAAAAAGGGCTTCCTTGGCAAAAAAAAAGCCGCTCTGTCGATCAAAGGGGGAGAAGAAGACGCCAGGACATGGCTGCAGAGGAATGCCTGGCAGAAAGCAGGGCAAGGCGAGGAAAGAAGGGGGAAAATGACGGTCGTGTTGGAAAAACGAACGCAAAGGCGCAGACCCTTAAATAGTATGGGACGGGGGGTCAAGAAGCGGCGCGACTATTGTAGCTCAAGTGGAGGTTCAAAATGCTTCTCCAGGAAAAAAGAATGTCCAAGAAAAAAAGAGAAAGACGACCTCAGGAAAAAGAACGACCTCTTTTCTCATCAAAAAAGAACGTCCTTGCCACAAGGAAGGAAAGGGGAACCGCGGTTTTTCCTCGGGGAGGGGTCACAAGGGGAGGAAGCGTTGCAACAAATGGGAAAGGAGACGTTTCACGGAGGGTGTGCACGGGTGAAAAGGGGGGAAGGCGGACGACTCCTTCCCTGATAAAGTGCGAGGGAGGGGAAAGGACATCAGTGACAGGTAGTCTGTCAAAAACTGTGGGAACAGTCATTCTCAAGAGAAAGGGGGAGGGAAAAGAAACCTTTATGCCGGGAAAAAAAAGACTTTTTTTTTTGAAAAGCTGCGACATGGGAGGAAAGGGACGTCTATTAATGTGGGGGGGGAAAACCTGCGGACAGGTCAAAGAAAAGGGGGGGGAGGGACTTTGGGGGGGAAGGGGAGGAAAGGTTTGGCTGATCTCTCTCAACAGGATTCCTCAAACGCCGCGGGGAGAAGGATCTAGCAAAGGGGAAACGGAAATCTCCGATCAAAAAGAAAACGCTTTGCAATTCATCGAGAGCCACATGCGCGCATGGGGCGTGACATGCCCAACACCAAGGATCAAACAAGTTGCGAAAAAGGGAGAACACGGAGCGGGGGAAAAAAAAAAAATATCCTTCTTGGAAATGTGTAAGACGAAAACGTAAACAAAAAGGGGAGGGGAGGGACCCGCTACTTTTTGTTGAAAAAGCGCTGTCGTAGGCCAGGGAGGGAGGGGAAGGACTGCCGAACCATGACGCGAGAAGAGAAGGTTTCAAAAAAAAAGACCTCGATGTCGGGATGCGGCGGCAGAATTTGACCTTCTCAAGGCCCAATAGAGAGATTTGCTGAGGGGGGAAAGGGGGGGAATGGTTTCTCAACTTAGTTCTCCGGAACGACCAGGTATGCTTGATCTTGGAAAAAGGTAAATGAAGAAAGGGGAGCTCCCCTGGACAAAAGGGGCGGGGAACAGTCCCCTCTCTGGGAGAAATCCAATAGTCGAGCGCAGGAACCAATATTCTGCCAAAGAGAGAGGAGGAGGTCAGGGGGGGGAAAAGACATTAAATCCTCAAAAGCAGAGTCCATAAAAGGGAAGGAAAAAAAGACGAAAAAATCATCTCCTGGTCAAGGTGCAAGAGGGAAGGGAAACCGCGTTTCGGGAGAAGGGAAAAATTTCTCTCTAGTTAGAAGGCAGGAGAGACTCCTCCCTACATCCAGAAGAAACCCGGGTCACGGAAAAAAAGGCCTAGAGAAAAGAATTGCCGTCGGAGGGATGGGACGACTTTAGGGAGCTTAAAGTGAGGGAGCCGCATAAGGAGGAGACGCTCTCTTTTGCGAAGCAATCAGAAGGGCTAGTGGGGAAGGGCGTGGCCTTGAGAGAATTGATTAGAGGAGGAAACCGAGGGGGAAGACTCGCATTTCTAAGGTTCGGGGAAGGGGAGCTCACCTGGTTCGAGATAAGGCCCGAGAAGGGGGGGAGAAGCGGGGTCCAGCGGAAAAATCCTTGAACGATTTGGGTCACAATCCCGGAAGTTAAGGTCCTGGGGAAAAAAAAGGGGGGAAATCCTATTAGGAGGGGCCGTTTCTTACCTGTACCAGACCCCCGGTTACCAAGGGTGTCCAAAAACACTCGAGAAGAAGTGTGGTTGAAAAAAAAGAGGCCTACACTTTCAGGGCAAGGAGGGGGGACAGAAGCGAACCAATTGTTGCAGATTTCCGTCCGGAAGGCTTATGGGGGCAGGCGAAGACTCCTAAGTAGCGAGGTTTGTCCGCGTGGCGAGGTTAATCATTGCCGGGCAGTGCCCAAATGAGGACTCACGCATAAGGAGGAAAGCTAGAGAAACTCTCTCAACAAATTAAAAGAGAGAGATCAAAGGGACCCATTCTGCTTCCACGGGAGCCTCAAAGGGAAAAAGGGGGGGGGGGGGGGACAACCAGGAAGGATTTCGCCTTCATTAGAAAAATATCCTCGATAGGGAAGGGGGGGGAAATTCCTTGGGGACGTAAAAAAGGGAAGGAGGGGGGGAAAAGGTCCCTGCCACAAGGGAGAGAACTACCTTTAGCGCCATGCCATGGTGAAAAAAAAAGTGTTATAGGGAGGTTCTAAGCTTGGAGACCGACGTTGTTTACCCTTTGGAAAAAAACAGGACAGGAAAAAAGGAAGGCTCCTGCGAAGAGGAGGGGGAAGAAAAGGGCAGCGACTTATTTTACACCAAGAAAGTCCTTAACAAAAAAAAAGAGACGATCTGCGAAAAATCACAAGAACCGGGAGAAGGGGAATACAAAGAAAGAAAGGCAACCCTTGTCTCGAAAACCGTCTTCAAGGGAGTTGATCTCTTCGGAGCAGTTAAGGAAAGAACCATTTAGCAAAAAAGGGGGAGGATTCTTTCTTGAAGCGTCACCTCCTGCAGTATTCGCGAAAACACTTCTATGCCAAAGGGGAACGGATGAAAATCAAAGAAGGAAAATAGGCCATGGGAGGAGACCTCATTCTATCACTTCGAGGGGGGGGGTTCTCCGTATATCGCAAGCTAAAAAATCCTCCGCGCAATGGGGAAGCTTTCAAGGGTGGAAGGAGGATCGATCGGCTTTGGAAAAGAAAGGAGCTGCTATTATTTTTTCTCGCGCAACGCTGCTGCTTTCCAGGGCGCGGAGGAGCGTGCTGACTTTACTTTGCGGCAGGGACTTAAGGGGGCTCCGAAAGAGGAGGCGCCTAAACTCTTAAATGGCAATGCCCAAGGAAGAAGATTGGAGGGAAGGTGGCTGTAAAAGAACGAACAAGCCTAAGAAGGAGAAAAGGGAAACCGGCAAGTCTCGAAGGTCTCCGCGGCGGGGAAGAGGGGAAGTGCGCCTGCCGGCAAGAGCCGGCATGCGTATGGGGAAAAGGGGTCAGGAAAAAATAGAGTGTTTCTTTCGGGAATCTTCTACGTGTGAAAAAGAGAGGTTGGGGGGGCTTCAATTTTCACAAGGAAATGGGGCTACTACGAAAAGAGAAAAAAATATTTTCGGGTAAAAGGGAAAGGAGATTTTACGTTCTTATCTCGGGACGGTCCAGTGCAACTTTTTCTCACAAAAAAGGCAGGATCAGAGGATTGAAAGGAAGCACCTCAACCGGGGTCGCCGCGGGGGGGGCATTTCACTAATTCGTCATTTGGGAAAGGAGGAGTTCGCAGGGGAAAAAGGAAATTATCTATACATACTACAATCATTTTCTTAATCGGGGGGAGAAGAATCGGCGTGGGGAGGGTACCTCGAAAGGGGGGAAGATAACCAAAGAGGAAAGAGATAAAAAGGAAAGAGGTGCCTTCTACCTTCTTAGGAAAAATTTGCGGCACTCGGAGAGCCTACTCTCTTAGAAGTCTTTGCAGAAGGGCGCGGGGGAAAGGGCCTTTTTTCCGGGGGGCAATCCGGCCGACTGGAAAAAAAAGGGGCTTTGGACGAAAGGTCAGAGTGTAACCGGGTTTACTCCTTCAAGGGGAAGGATGCTGTACCCAGAGGGGGGGCGATTTTAATCGAGAAAAAAGAAGGGAGCCTACCTTGAAGGATCTCTCGGAAAATTCATTCGATTTTTGGCCTATCTAAATCGAAGGTGGGATTCTCTCACGGGGAAAACACCTCTTCCGGGCCCTGCTTGTAGGGCTGATGGAGGAGTCCTGTCTCAACTGGGAAAAATTCACGGCAAAGGGGGGGGGGGGGGTCTGGGGGCGGGGGGGGTGGGGGGGGGGAGGGGGGTGGGGGGGAGGGGGGGGGGACGGCAGGGGGGGGGGGGGGGGGGGGGGGGGGGTGGGACAACGGGGGGGTGGGGGAGGGGGGGGGGGTGGGGGGGGGGGGGGGGGGGGGGATGAGAGGGGGGGGGGGGGGGGGAAGGGGGGGGGGGGGGGGGGGGGAGGGGGGGGGGGGGGGGTGGACCGGGGGGGGGGGGGGGGGGGTCTGGTGGGGGGGGGGGGGGGGGGGGGGGAAATGGGGGAGGGGGGGGGGAGGAGGGGGGTTCGGATAGGCCGGGTGGACAGATGAAGAAGAAGTGGTGTTTGGGGAAAAGGGGGGGGGATGCGAGGGGAACTGGGGGTAAGAGAATCAGCTGTGGGGGGGGGAGAAGAGTATGTCGCAGATCCTCCCGATAATATGTGGCGGGACAGAAATGGATGGTCCTAAAGAAAATCCGCACCGAAAGGTAAAGGGCGGGAAGATCAACCGCGAGGAGATGGTTAGACGCGTGCCAGTAAGGGAATTATGGGAATAGGGGAACTGCAATCGACTGTCTATCTTTTGAGGGAAAAGAAGATAGGGGTCCGAGGGAATTGAGGGGCAAGTGGGCGCCCAAGGTGGCCGTCAACAGGAACATGGGACCGGGTCCGGGGGCGACTTTAGCTCAGGATGAGGGCGGGGGACGATTTAAACAAGCGCGGGTCGAGCCGGAGCGTTTGACGAAGGTGAAGGGCACAAAACGGTAGGCCGGGACTAGAATCGAAGGGAATCTCGTAGAATGGCCGGATATAGGGAAGCAGAGTGAGAGAGTCTTGGGCCGGGAGGGAAGCCCGATTAAGTACTAGAAGGTCAAGTAAGAATGGACTGTTGCGCTGGTCGTAGGGGAGAGGGAATAGAGGGGTGGGAGGGGTACATTCGCTGAACGTCCAGACCTAGAAGAACGAGACAGCGGATTGGTGCTAGGCAGTAGGGTCTTGATCGCGAAGAAGAAAAACATCCCTCTCAAGTGGGACAGTTCCTGCGCAAACCGCACGAGGACTGCCGGCGGTGGGAAGGGGGTAGGGGCGTAACCCAGGCACAAAGCGCAGAGAAGTGGAGGACGGGAACTGGGTAGAAGGGGTCATAAGTCGAAGGCTAAAGGGGCTAGTGTGTGGGTGGCTCGACGAGAAGAGATACGAGGATCGCATCTGGCACAATGAGAAAGGAAATTCATGAATCGGAAGTGGTCTGTTCAGGCGCCAGTATCGATTCCACCGTAAGGGGAGAAGGTGACAAGTGATGGGAGATACTGGGGGTAGGAGCGAATACAGGAGGTAGAATAGGGGCTTTATCTAAGAGGTTCGTCAGTCTCGTCGTCAAGAACGGTTGGGAGCAGAAGGCGTACGAATAAGGGCCAGGAGAGGAGGTGTGATGAGAGAATGGCATGGAGTTGGCAAACAAGCCGCGGCGTTAGCCTTGTTGAGTTTGTTGGTCTCATACGGAGTTTGAATGGAGGGGCGGGAGGGACAATATTAGGGGAAAGGGATGGGGGTATCGTCCGGCAGGGGTGATGCTGGGCGCAAAGCGATATCTTGTTCTGTAACGGGAATTGTTTCGGAAAACGTCGGTGGGGGGAGGGTAGAGAGGGGTGGATTGGAGAAGGTGAGAAGGGAAAGGTACAGGTCGGGGCTGAGTTAGAGGAAGAGCGGGCCTCAGGAAGGCGGAGGGCGGGGGGAAATTCCGAGCGACGTGCGACGAGGGGAAGAAGGTGAGAAACGGGCAAACAGGGGAACTTAGAGAGAGCTGGACGTGTGCGAGACGTACAAAGGAGGAGAGAAGTCAGGGTGGAGAGGGTACGGAGGGGAACTGCGAACAAGGAGGTGGAGGACGAGAAGGGGGGCATGGGGCAAGGCGGGAGGGGAAGAAAGGAGGCAGGCGATCAAGGTCGACAAGAGTGAGGGTGAAAGAGAATAAGGGTAAAAGGATAAAAAGGAAGCCGGGATTTGGGGAATAAGGGGAAGCCAAAATGGAGGGGGTGCGTTGGGGCGGGGGGATGGAAGCAATTAGGAGTCGGGGAGGAAGTACGAAGGGGGAAAAAAAGGGAGCGAAAGTACTGGACCATGCTGAAAGGGCAGCTAGTGCTCGCGGTATGTTCTTGGCCAGTGCGGGACTAACGGGGCAGTGTGACGTTTGCGGTATAATGCCGAGAGAGTATGCATGGCGAGAAAACAGCCGGTGGGGGGGATAGCGGATGGGAGGCCCAAATTACGTAGGTAGGCGGACAGGGGGGGGTGGGGGTGTCAACGGTAGGGACAGTAAATGGACAGTAAGCGGGAGAGCCAGAAGTAAAGGACAAAGAGACTGTAGGGGAAGGTCGGGAAGGAAAGTTAATGGGTGGCAGGGACTTGGTGCAGAATGGATCTCGGGTGAGGGAGGTGGGGTTAGTGGGGTGGGTTTGGGTGCTGTAAGTTGGGGCGAGGGATTAGTGGAGAGGCGAGTGGCACAATAAGTTGGTCTCCGATGAAAGGAGGGGACGGAAGGAAGAGCAGACTCGGGGGTAGGGAGGATCGTCGTGCACTGACGGTGCGGGCGAAAGTTGGTACACGGTCGGGGCCACCCAAGGTTCTGTCTCGGATCGCTTATGTACCAAAAGCGAAGGGAGAGGGTCAGAAGAGAGTGAGGGGTGCATGGGGGACGAAGGGAAAGGAAAAGAGTGGGAGGGAGGAGGGGAAGGTGGAAGGAGGGTCGGGGCGATTTTTGGAAAGGACACATGAAGACGTCGAGAGGTGTTTTTATGGTAAATAAGAAAGAGAGGCGCGTAGGAGTAGTAGGCTGAAAGTTTATGTGTCAAGAGTCTAGAAGGACAGGTATGCGAATCTTGCGGCGGGGATGGTGAGGGGAAATACTAAGGGGGAGGAGGAAGGAGGTGGACGAGTTAGTGTGTCCAAGAGGAGGACATAGGGCGTTATTCTAAGGTAGGGATGGAAAGGCGAGTGGAGGCTGAAGCGGGAGAAAGGGGGGAGAAGGAGAGTGTATGGAGTTGAAAAGAAGGAATGTAAGGGAAATAGCTAGTGGAGGGGGTGGATGGAAGTTAAAGGGGTGGAGGATATTAGGAGGCGGAAGGTTAGATGAGGGGGGGTGAGGCTGGAAATAACGTGAGAAACGAAAGAAGTGTAGTAAAAATAGGGCAGGTGGGGGGTCAATGTTATGCGGGCAAAGTCGAGGGTGAGGGGATCAGGTGTAAGGAGGGAAAAGCGGAGGCAGCGGAAGAGTAGAGAAGGAGAGGGATAAGGAACCCGCGTTAAGTAGGTCCGTGAGATGGGGATTGAGAGGGGTCGAACATGGCGGAAAGGGCAACTACGAGAGCTGGGATATAATTGGGCCAGAGGTGAAGGAAACGGGAGTGGCTGTGAGGAGAAAGGGGGCGACAGTATTGGATGGATTGGACCGGGGGACGGGAGAGTGGGGGACTCAACAGGCACGAGGGTGAATAGAACACGACTCAGGGGGGGGGGGTGAAAGTTGTTGAGCAAGCGGAAGTCAAAATAAGTTGAGAGGTCAGCCGTTGTTTGTCTTTGGCAGGGTACGCGGGGCGGTGGAGGACACGGAGGTACGCAGAAGGTGGAGCATGGGAGAAGTGGAAGGGGAGGAGAAGGCGGACGAGGTCGAGACACCAGACGCCATGTGAAGAAGGACCCGCAGCTTGGGGGGTGATAATCGGGAAAAAAACCCAGTTGTGTGTTCTGATATGGCCTCACGGGAAGAAAAGACGCGAGTAGCTACACGGGCCCAGATTTCCAATGGCCCTCTTGGTGTAGTTACGCGGGCGGCAGGCCTCAAGGTAGAGAAGAATGGTGTCAAGTTCTGAAGGCTCAGGAGTAGGGTAGCGGACCGAGAATGATGTGGGAAAATCCAATAAGAAATATGGGGACGGGGAGCGAGAAGAATGCGGAAGTGAGAGTAAAATGCAACTAGGGGTAGGGAGCGGGGGGAAACGGGGGGATGTGGAATGGGTGGCGACTTTTAGAGTTAAGAAATATGAGGGGAAAGGAGAGGACGGGGGTCTCAATGATGTGTTGTAGAAATTGGACCAGGACGGGGCGGGGCAGACAAGGAGAAAGGGGCGGAGATCGGGTCATGCTCGGAAAGATATGAACTTGAACAAGAACGCGGTAAAAGGACGGACTACTAGAGGTATAACAAATTATGCACACCAATCGAGGGAAGCTAAGAACAGGCTAATTTGGTGAAGCAGAGATGTGAGCAGAGAATAGATGGTGGAAGATTGGTGTCGATAACCATTGGTACTGGGGGAGGCCGAAGGTAGGAAATCCGGACTAGTTAGGAGTTGGTACCGGTAAGATGGGTTGCGGACGGGGTGCGAGATTCGAAAATGGAGGCAGGGGGGAAAAGATTAAGGGGAAGAAAGGTCAACAGCGTCGGCTCGGGGGCCCAAACAGAGTGGCATGGGAACAGGGGGGAGCAAAAACGGGAAAAAACTGGAGAACAGTTCGAAATCAGAGGCGAACGGAGGTGTAGATATCAAAGGGTGTGGGGGAGAGGCTTATACTACGAGGGAGGGGGGGGCTGCATAACAAGAATGGCAGGTAAGAGTAGGCGGAGTGAAGGCCAAGCCCCTTTCGTTGAGATGGATGTGGAGAGCAGAGGGGTCCTCTTAAGATGTTTCGTGGAGCAGCGGAAGGGGGGGCACTTCAACCCAGTGCAAAGGTTGGGGGGGTGGGGGGGTGGTGTTCTTCAAAAGTACGCGAAACAAAAGGGACGAGAGCTTACCGTCTCAAGGAGGAAATAAACGTACAAAAAACAGAAAAAACAATTGGGGAGGAAGAGAAAAAGTTATCGCATCCAGGGGAAGGGAAAACCTTTTTTGATGGCGTTCTAAGAGAAGGGGGGGGGGGACACAGCAAACGAAAGGGGAGTGACAGGTAAGGGGCCACTTCCGACGTCATCGTCACAAAAAGCCGGCCAAAGAAAGGGAGCGGAAGAGTTGTGAAACAAATCGTCAAAGAAAAGCGCTGAAAAACAGCGCGCGATCGTACTCGGAAAAAAGGGGGAGCACAGCCTGGGGAAAGAAAAGGCCGATCCCAAGAAAAGGAAAAAAAAAGGAGCTGCCAATCCCTTGCTAGGAACTCGTTCCCTATTCTTTATCAAGGGAGGCGCTCAGCATCCATGAAAGCATGAAAAAGAGAATTTGAGAAATAGGAGAGGCGGATTGCAAAACATCTGATCGCACCTGCCAGGCGGAAAATCCCGATAACAAAAAATAGAAAAAAAGGGAACAGAGAGATCTCTTCTTCTCCTAGATCGTGCTCAAGAAAAAAAAAAAAAAACGATCACGGAAGAGGGAGATTATGTTGCAAGGGAAGAAGAAGCTCAGAAGAAATTTTCCTATTCGACAAAAAAAGACGGCAAATCCTATATGATATAAAGTTGGGCCGGCAATCGGACGAACAAAAAAAGGGGGGCAAAAGGAGGGCATGCTAGGAGAGGGGAGAGGCTGTATTAATATCGGGTTTTTTCGGAGATGGACAGAAATTGGCGCCGAACTCTTATGCGCCGAGGGCCGGACGTTGGGGCAGAAAGAGGGTCTTGAGGAAGGGAAAGAGGGGGGAACTTTTCCGACGCCCAATCCTAAGAGGTAGAAAAGGGGGAGCAGCTTCAATCTCCCGCAAAGGGACAGGCTGCTACAAGGGGGGAAGGAGAAAGGGGGTCTCCAGGCAGGGAATTGAAATAAAAAGGACAATCTCTTCTCTTTGGGGGGAAACCAGCATCACGGCAGCGAGAAGGAGTGGTGCAACAACGAAAATTAACACTCTAGGGGGGGGTCGGAAAAAGAAGGCCTTCGCGGGAAAAAGATACCGAAGAAAAAAATAAAAACTTAATTCGTGGGAAGAACGGTGACTGTCAGTCCATAGAAAGGATTAGGAAAAAAGATGTCCTAACAATCTCGGAGAGGGGGGGGTTACTTCGAAAGCAACCTTGATGAAGAATACGCCTCGGGTGGTGGGGGGAAAAAAAATTCACAAAAGCGAGGGTCTGGCTAAAAAAGGATGGGGGACTTGCCTCCTTCCATTATCGGATCGAAGCACGAGAAGGGGGGAGGGGGGGATCGCTTTCAGGAGGGGGGGGAAGGCCTCTCAACACCATAGGAGGAACAACAGGACAGAGGAAAAAACACCGCTTAAGCCATTGATAAAATGTGTCGTCACGTAGCGGGGGACAGGGCGCAAAGGGAAGAAGCGAATAGAAAACAAACACAAAAAAAACCCCACACCAAAGGCCTGCTATCTTCCGCGGAGGTTGCAGGGGGAAGCGAGACAAGAGAGAAGAACATCGGTGGGAGACATAGAATTCTTTTCTCCACAACGCTTAGATTGGGGACGACGAACGGAAGGGGGATGAATGACACACTTAACAGTTCTGGAGGCGAGGGATGCGTTTTTCTCTTGAAAAAACGAGCCGGGAAAAAACCGAGAAAAAAAAGACCCTTGCCAGAAAAAAGTAAATCTTGTAAAAAAAAAAAATGCGATTTGTTGCAAAAATACCAGACCTCGATCCGTGATAAAGGGAAAAAGAATGCACTCACCGCGGGAAGAGGATGGGGACGGATTTGTCACTTACGGAAACTCTTTCGCCGCAGAAAGGACTGTCTCGGGGGAGGATCTACGGAAAATCTTAGAAAAAAACAGAGCCCTCCTTGGGAAAAAGGGGAATTGCCTACTTCAGGAAAAAAAATTGGGCCATTGACAAGAGTTCTGCACATAAGATTGAAAAAAAGGGGGGGTGTCGAAAAGGGGGCGCACCCCGCCCTGAAGCCCGCACATTCCTCCTCTAAATCCGCAAAGAGTGCAGGCACTGAGCGGGGAATACATCGCCGCTTTTCCTGGAGATAAGCTAGAAGAAGGATCCACCTGAAGCCAAAGAGGGTAGAAGCAATTGCTGCTGCGGGGCTCTTTTCGTATAGAAAGAAAAAGCAAAAGGAGACCGACTGCGGCGTCTCTGGGGGGGAAAGAATCCTCCAAGAGGGGAAGGGGAGGAGTACTTTCTTATAGCGTCAGGGCGAAAGAATGTGGCCAGCGGGGAGAGAGAGGGGTTCTTTTCCGCCCGAAGGGGATCAATGGCTTTGGGGGAAAAAAAGTTGCTACTCGCATCAATGGAGGGAAGGTCTAAAAAAAAAGGTCGCTTCATTTTACGTTGCTCTCTTTTTTCGGGGACGGGGAAAGGGGGTTCGAGAAAAGAAAGTAAAAAGGAACCCTCACCAATTTCTTAAGGGCGCTTGAGAGGGTCAGGCGCTTTTACCGGAGGAAGAATATGTGGACGAAGGGGGTTTTTGTCCGTAGGAGGCCTACGAAAAAATTCCGGGGGTGCCCTATAGGATTCTGACCTAACTCAAAGGAAAAAACTTGCTGTGGGGAAAAAAGAAGGAGGGAGAAGATAAACAAGGTTTGGGGGGAAGAAACTTGCTGCGACTAAAAAGGGGAGTGAGAGAACAAATTGGTTGCCTGTCCGGAGTTCTTGTAACGGGAAAGGACCACTAAGCAACCTGCATAAGGGGAAGAGAAGGGATCCGGAGAAGGTCATTTCCGGGGGGGGCCATGCTTCGCCTGAGCGAAGACGCATCATGGGGGACGAATCAAAAAAAAATCTTAGGAGGAAAAAGAAGAGCAAATCTCCTCGTCCATTAGGCAAAAAAAAAGGCATCTCAGAGTGGGGAAAAGACAGTGGGGGAGGCAATGAAAAAGCCAAAGAAGGAAGCTCACGGGGGAGGGGGTCCGTTACACGTTTTAAACTTTACGGCCCGGCAAAAAAAGGGGGGGGGGGTACAGATCTGCAACTACGGGGGGATTTCTGAAAAGGGTTTTGTGAAGGGGGAGACACCTCCTGGGGAAACAAGGGGGGAATGTCATGCCACTCCTACCCGTCCGTCGCACAGGACGAAGGAAAGAAACCGGCAAATCAAGAAAAAGGAAAAAAAAGTTAAAAAGAATAGGACCCTAGAAGAATTTCTATCTCAGGGAAAAAATTCCTTGATCGGCGTAAGAAAGGGGACGAGCACCTAACAGAAAAACACTCAGCTCTGTCTAAGTCTCTAACATACATGGATGCCGATCGAAAGAAAACCAGGAAGGCAAAGGACGCAACCTCTAGGAGAAAAAGAATGGGAGGAGAAATCTTCTATCCTAAGGACAGAACATAAGGATAGGAGAGGAGCCTCGGCAATGTAGAAAAAGGCAGGTCAGAAGGCAAAGAGCAGATTTTTTCAGGAGTAAGAGGAAAGTCTATTCTAACTCAAGACACTGCGGTCTTCCGTGGCGATTGGAAAAAGCCGACTGCTCGCTCGAGGGGAGCCAGGAGCGCGGAAGAGAAGGCACTTTTCAGGACGAGGCGAAGGCGCGGAGGATATTCGGAAAAGGTTTGCGGACCATGAAATGTGGCGCCTAACTCGAGAAAAGAACTATTGAAAAAAATAAAAGGGAACGTCTCGACTAGGGGGTGAAGGGCCATCTATTTGACTGGGGGGGAGAAGCATCAGAAGGGAGAGTGCCGATTTCATCGAAAAAAAAGGAAAGGAAAAAACTTCGGGGGAAAAAACGGGGGAAAAGAAAAAGGAAGACTTTCCAAATAGGAAGGTAAGGAGGGGGCCGCGGTGTGCCTCCGAAAAAAGCATATCACGGAATACGAGTGGGGGCAACACTCGCCTTAACCGGCAGAAGGGGTTGTGGACGAAAATTGGAAGGAAAAAGAAAAGAAATCTCTTCGGAAGAGAAGGGGGCCCGATCCCTACGGCCATCAGTTCATCGTACAGCGGTCCTGCAAAGGGGGCAAAGGAAAGGAGCAATTCAGCAGAAGGAATTATTTGACGTCGGGAGCACCTGCACAGGGGGACGACGGCCTATCTCTCCCCAAAAAAAAAAAAAAAAAAAAAAATTGGTGTTGCGTTAGAGAGAGGCGAAATTTCATCTTTCTCCCGGAAAAAAAGTCTAGCACGCTATTGGGGGGGGAAGGAAGCTTTGGGATCGCTTCCGGAGAGGGGGGGGATCAAATAAAAAACCCAATGAGAAAAAAAAAACCCCGAGGAAGAAAAGGAGCAAATGATCGTTTTCTTGTCACATCTTAGGAAAGGTATAGGTAAAGGTTCGCAAAAAGGGAAAGGGAAAAAAAAAAGAACAAAGACGCGGGAAAAAGGAAAAAACCACGGAGGGGAGAAATCTCATCAAGGGGGGGGAGCGCTGGTCACTCCTCAAAAAGGGCAGAAGTGGCGGGAAAAAAAACCGGAGAGATACCTACTCCTATTCCTAGGAAGAGGGGGGGCAGGTGAATATGGGAAAAAAAATTGGTTTTGGGGAAAAAGGAAAATGGAGGGGGAGTCCTGCGGACGACGGAGGGAGAAGCCCCTTTCCTCCAAACGAGGGAGCGCCTTTTCATTCGATTGGGTGAAATATCCAGGAAATCGATGCAAGGAGAATACACCAAAAGCCTGCTCAGTGAAAAGGTGATTTCAAGGACAGAAAGTTCGCAACTCTTGGCTGCGCGAAAACCTTCTTGAAGGGTACGAAGAAAAGAGGGGCTTTTCGTTACTAACTGGAAGGAAAGTGTAACCGTCGCCCTAACTACATTCAATCACATAGTCGGGGCGCATTGGGAAGAGACACAGGGAGCAGAAAAAAAAAGTATTTTGACGGGAAGGGGAAAAACCCTCCCCTTAAAATCAATCCTCTAAAGCCGAGAGAATGAAGGGAGGGGAAATGACGCTAAAAAATCAATCAAGATGCTTCAACGAAAATCTGCCAAGGAAGATGTACCTGCCTTCCCATATGGAAAAAGCTCGACTCTTGTCGAATCGGAGACCGCCACATAAGAGGTAAAAAGGAGAAGGGGAGTACATGGCAAGAAGCCTCAGGCTCTTGTTAACGTAGGCGTCGGCTAAGGGTGGGGGCTGAAGTGAGGAACAAAAAGAGGTTTCTTTAAGAAAGAACTGCAATCCTCCTCTCAAGTTGCGTTGCGCGAGAAGCAAGGGATTCTGAAGCGAAAGAAGGAGCCTAATTCCAGCGAGGACAGGGTGAACTCTCTTCATAAGGAAATTTTTTCGTGGTAGGTGCTCGGCACCTTGGGGGGAACGGTAAGAAACACCGAGAAAGAAAAGGTCCGAAGGGTCTCTTTTTCAGAAAAAATTCCTTGCAGATTTGGAAGAAAGTCGCGGGGCTTTTGCAAAAGGGACCCCTGAAAAGAGTGGGAGAAAGGCGTGATGGGAGGCCTCTGGCCTACCGTCACACCCCTTTTACCACGGGTGACCGACGGTGTCCACATCCAAGCTTAGAAAAAAAAAAGTTTTATCAGTGGAAGGGAAGGATTTGCAGAAGAGAAAAGGGGGCCGTCTGCCATGGAGGTAACGGGGTGCCAGGACCCGAAACGGAACTCAGGAGGAAAGGGAATGTCAATTATCATTTCAGTGGGTTGCAGGAAAATGCGCCTCTGCGCAAAAAAAAAAAATCAACGTACGGGAGGACTCTGAAACAACAACGTGAGGATGGCGCCTCGTCCAGGGGGGATGGTGCGGTCTAAGAGGGGAAAAGAGAAGGTGGAAACTGAAAAAAAAGGAAAGAAGGGAGTACCTGCGGACAACATGAGATACGAAGCGTACGCTCACTTCTTGGCAGAACATACGATCATTGAGAAGGGGGGCCACGTCAACAATTTGTTAAGAGGGGAAAAAGGCTGTAGAAGTCAAGGAAATGAAGGAGTTCTAAGAGGGACGGGGAAAAAAAAAGGGGTACCTTTGGTAAAGTCATGCCACGGAAGACACAATCACGAACGACGTTCAGAAAAAAAAAAAATCTCAGAGAAGAAGAAAAAAAACCTCGGACTTGAGAGCCTTAAAATGCGATGAAAAGCGAAAGACAAAAAAATGCGAGCGCCGCCATGTTTGCTGTGTCTCTTCAAAAAAAGGTGAAAAAAGAGGAAAGCCCTTGCTCGCTTAAAAAGAGAAAAGGTCCCCTATGCGTTACTCATCATCCATTGAGAAGAGCAAGGCCAGCCATTTAGCCCAAAGAAAAGGGGGGGAAAGTCGGCGTAAGAAAAGATCTCACAGGTCTATTCTGGCAGAAAAAAAGAGAGCCGGGGAAAAATGAAGGGAGAGCGAAAGGGCTCTCAATAAAAAGAGAAAAGGACGGTCCTTTCTCCTTGGATCTCAAGCTCGAAAGGAGAAAGACAAGTGGTCCTATCTACACGCTGGGCGGAAAAAAGGTTGTCGTCCAAAAGAAGGGCTTGTGGTGGACGCCAAAGAAAAAAGGGGAAAAGTCTCTATGATAATGCCTGAGTGGAAGGCAGAGGAGTCGGCGTAGGGAGAGGCAAGGCTTTAACAGAGGGGGGGAAATTACCGAAACTAAGGGGGAAATTTGCGCCGAACTCTTTGGGGAAATGGCCCAATGAGACGCGAATGGGTTGACTGTAGGGGCAAAAAAACAGGGCTAAAGGAAACAAGAAGAAGATTTCATCGGAAACAAGAAAGAGAAAAGTCTCCTCGTGCTACCGCTTGGAAAAGAAATCTTGCCCATCAGCAAGGAAAACGAGGGGTTGCCTCGGGCAGGAAAAGGGAAAAAGAGTGGATTTGAAAGGCAAAAAAGTTCACCTCGAGGTGGAAAGGGGAAGGGTCGGCGGCAAGCCTCGGAAAAGCTTCTGCAAGAAGAAAACGGGGGAGGGTACCCCTACCGACACGTCGGGGGGATCCTGGGTCATCGGTCAACAGAGAAGGTGGGACGGAGGCCACAGCCAAGCTCGCTCTGCGAGGATTGTATGGATCATCACCGTAGAAAAGAGAAGTGTTGGGCATGGGGGGGGAAAACAGGCTCGCATGTTCGTTAGATGAATTGACAGAGAAGCAAACAGACATGATCGCTACGACGAAGGGAAAAAAAGGGAAGGGGAGTAAGGTGTAGGGGGAAACGAGAATCTCTCAACAACAAAAAACTTATGCTTAGGAAACATCCTCTGAGCGTATAAAAGAAAGAAAAGGAGAGGCTTAGGAAGGGGAAATCCGGGAAAAAAATTAAAAAAAAAAGGACTCACAATGAGAAAGGGAAGGCCCAACACCCCTTCTTCAGAGAGGTAACGTTTTCGTTACCCGCGAAAGGGAATCCAAAAAAGCGGGAGGGAAAGAAGATCCTGACGGGGGCAAACAGTCACTACTAGCCAAAATAGGGGACTTCAACAGGACCCATACGGGGGAGATTGAAAAGGGGCTCTCCGGACTGAAGGGGAAGAAAACGGGAGCCAAACTCTCGCGTTAAAGGGGGGTTTTCAACCGCTCCGACCTCGTATTGAAGGGGTGCAGAGACGGAAACACAGAGCGAGTGAGGACAGTAGGGAAAGGACGGCCTTTCGCAACTGATTCGAAGATTCGAGAACCAAGAAAGGGGGAATGCCGGCTGACATCTTCCTTGAGGGTGCCTCATTGAGGAAAGGTGTCCCCAAAAATCTGTCACACCTACAGTCACAAAAAGGTCGCGCTCATTGTCAGGAAAACGTCACTATTTCGCGCATAAGAGGAAGGGCTCCAAGGAGTTCGTCAAGTGGAAAAAATAATATCGAGGAAACGAAAGGACCTCATGTCCGCAATTCATGCCACTTGTAAGAGTGCCGTCTTTACATGGCGCATGAGACGTATCTCGCAATCTGCATGGGGAAAGAGAAGGTAACCTCTTAAAGAACGAAAAAACTAGTTTCTCCGAGAAGAGTGGTAAAACCGCCCACATCATGCTACGAAAGAGGGCTTAGTATTTGAGCGACATGCGGGGGAGCCGCGCGATCTTGGAGGGAAGCTGAGGAAAAAGGGCTAGGGGGGGGAAAAATCATCAGCCAGGGAGGGGGGAGTCTCTGTTTGCTGAGCCGCCGCCGAGCTTTGGGGGTGGGGGGGCTTTTGGCCTTGCGCAATCTGGGAGAGAAGAGGAAACGCCTCCGTTACCCCGAGACGGCATACGAAAGTTTCTGGGGACTCTCGGGGGGGGGATTTGGATCTCACCTAAAAAGAAAAAAAAAAGGAAGGGAACCGCACCTGGGGGGGGGGGAGAGAAAGATCTTTGGGAAGAGTTTTCAGCAGGAGGGGGGTACCTCTTTCCTCCTGGAAGGAACGGGAAAAAAAAAAAGGGGGGTCCTTCTGAGGGAAGAGCCTTCGCCGGAGAAGGGGGGGACGATGCCGAGTAGATTAACGGAAAACGGGAAGAAGGGGAAAAGGTTACCCACGTGCGTTGTCAAAGAAAAACAAAGGTTTTTTCATTGCAGGGAATGAGGCGCTAAAAGGGAGGGAAAGAAGAAAAAAAAACTGTGGGGGGAAAAATGGTTCTTGTAACCGTTGAAAGGGACCACGACGTGCTCTGTAAAAGCCGCGTACTGACGGCGAAGTTGGAAAAAAGGGGGGGTTGGCAAGTGCCAAAGGAGGGCCCCAAAAAACGAATGT
>Ga0179593_1539303_pt1 | contig 27000 bp, 48 predicted proteins | sample CZODoug2_1_08_16_FD_185931 | JGI IMG/M metagenome (GOLD analysis project Ga0179593, IMG submission 185931) | Vadose zone soil fungal communities from Angelo Coast Range Reserve, California, USA - CZODoug2_1_08_16fungal (PacBio error correction) | ecosystem: Environmental > Terrestrial > Soil >...
AAAAGGGCAAACGGCGGAAAGAAGGAATTAAGCGGGTCTTGGTCGAGGGTAGAGAGGTTTTCACCAAGAAAAAGGGTGTTTTACAAGGCGGACGATAAGGTCGTGAGAAGAGGAGAAGAAAAGGCCACCGGCGTATGGGGGGGAGGGAAAGGCACAAACCTGTAGGGAAGTTTCCAGTAAATCTGGGAACGAAATGAAAAAAGGTTTCCTTCAAGGAGGGGAGGTTTGAAGATGAATACGGGCGAAGAGTTGGAGGAACATTCTCGAAACTGACCTCCTCAACTACTCTACGGGAGTCCTAGCCAAGGATTCCTGTTGTAAAAAGGACTAACATTCCTTCCCATCCCGGTTTTACCTGGAGAAAGGGAGGGACTGGGAGGGGGGGCGGGGTCGGGAGAGGGAACTATGGTGGGGGGGGCACTTCTAAAAGGTTTTAAAAGGGAAAAATGGGGTTACCTCACTCATTCTGCTTTGCCTGAGGCGGAAAAGAAATCGATGGTGTCATGGAGGGCCGTCCCAGAAACCATCAGTTAAGACCACGACAAAAAGAACAACTAAGGAAAACGGGATCCGGAATACGCAGAAAAACCACTCGGTATTCTTACAAACCTGAAGGACTTCGAGGGCGTAACTAAAGAAAGACGGACGAAGAAACAAATTACATGCGAAGGTTGCGAAAGTTACCGGACGTAAAACTGTGATGTGGAGAGAAAGGGGGGAAGGGTTCCCTCGACAGGGTCCGATTTCAGGCCAAGGGAAGAGGGGGATTGGGAAGAATAGGAAGATTTTGCTGAAAGGGGGGGGGGGCCCAACTTCCCTCCGGGACTAGGGATTTTGGTAAATAAGGAAAGAGGACGTGAACGCAGATGGTCTATAAAAGGGGTATGGCGAAGGAGGCAGTAGTTGAAGCTCTTGTGAAGTCGGCAGGGAAGGTGTGCAGATCTTCAAAGAATGGAAGAGAATCGTTCGAGTGTCAGGACATGAGATGAAGCGGAAATACTCTATGGGGTACGTAAGGGGGGGAGGATTTAAGAGAGTCCGCCATTTTATCTGTGTGCGAGGTTTTGTCTTCCCCGACCATTTCCAGAAGGGAGAGGGGAAGAGGCAAGGGCCGGGAACGGAAAATAGAAATTCCGAGAAGGGGAAAGGGAGACTTCGTCCCCGATGGGTAGGGGTCGAAGTGGCAACGGCAAAGAATCCACGCTAACTATATAAAAGCTTTCGGTGAAAAGTAGGAAACCTTACGATTGAAGGAAAGGACTGGGGTTTTCAAGTCGCGGGGGGGAAAGGCGATCTGAAAAGGGAGGAAGATTCTAGAAAGGGAAAAGAAGGATTTTTCCTGGGATCCACAAAGAAATCGGGGGGATAGATAGGAAATACTCAAAAACAAAGGAACCGAAAAAATTTATTACCACGACTTCTTGGGAGTCTTACCCAAAACCGATTTACCAACCGCCAGGTAAAGGAACAACAACAAGAAGATATATTCGGGGGTGGGTTGGGAACCCCTTTTTCCTATGGTACGGGTGTTGGTTCGGAAAAAGAACAAAGAACCCGAAGGCCTAAAAAGAAAAAAAAAAAAAAGGGGTGGTTGGGGGGAAAAACAAATACCCAAAAACAAAAACAGGTAAAAGTAAAGTTGGGGGTTGTGTGTTTGGACGAAAAAAGAAAAAAAGAAATGGGGGTTCGGAAAAAGAACGCTGTGGGAAAAAGGGGGTGGACAAAACAGGCAAAAAGGAAAAGAACGTTGGCCCAACCCGTGGGAGGCAAGGGTTAACCCGAGGGCCCCCAAGGGCACTACAGGCACTGTAAAAAAAGAAAAGGGGGAAAAGAAAAAGGGTGGGCTGGGAAACCACAGACAGAAGGTGGGAAAAAGGGACGGGGGGTGGGAGAGAAAGAAAACAAAAAAAAAGGGAATATGGGCAAGCAAAAAAAAAAGAATTTTTTGGGGGAAGACCAAGGGAAACACTAAAAGGAACACGACTGGCCGGAAGACGAAAACTGAACAAGAAAGGCAAAAACTATGGGGAAACGTGCGGGGGGGGAAAAAAAGCCAACAAACCAAAGTGTCATACTACCCCGTACGGGGTGGAGCATGGGTTTTGAAAGAAGGAAAAAAAAAAAAAGAGTTTGAACCCCCCTGAAAAAAAGGAAAAAATACCTGGGGCAGGGGGAAAAATAGTTAGAGGAGGGGTTTTTTATGAAACGGGCCGGGAACAGAACAGCCGGGACACCCAACCAACAGGCCACACCGAATCAAGAAAGAGGGGGGGGGTGGGGGGGTCAAGACCCGGGATTGTAAAGGGTTTGGTGTCGGGGGGACCAGGGAAAAAAAACAAATCAAAAAAGGGAAAGGCAGACCCGACTGGAACAAGGAAAAAAACAGGTCCCAATTGGAAAAACTATAGAAAAAGCCAGGGGGGACCATGGTGGGACCGGCGGGAGAACAAAGAAAGGGGGGTACAAAAAAATTAAAGAGAAGAAACACTTGAAAACCCAGCCCTGAGAAACAGTAAAAAAAGGTCTCTGATGGGGAGTAGGAGTAAAATTGGGTCACGGGATTCACAAGGGTGGGGGGGGGACAAGAAAGGGGGTGGGGGGGGGGGGGCACCGTGAGGACTGTCACAAGGTGAAACCCTTGTTCCTCAACAAGTATGGGGCAAAAAAAAACTGAGAACCAAGGTCCAAAAAAAAAAAGTCCAGCCAGAAACCCTCAAGGGGGACCGTATCTGGATTGTGAAACAAAAAAGGGGGGGAAAAAACCCAAAGCATCCAACAACGAGGGTTACGAACCCAACACGGGTGCCAAAAAAAGGGGGGAACACCCTTGAAGATGGACCATAAGTTAATAGCACGAAAAAAGACCCACCCCTCTCCCAGGGGAGCGGAAACAGTTTTCGGGAAAAAACAAAACCTGAAAAAGTGTTGGGGGGGGACCCCACCAACCCCTTGAAAAAAAGGGGACAAAAAAAAGGAAAAAAAAAACCAAAAAAACAAGGGGCGGGGGGGAAAGCCACAAAACCGGATACAAGGAAAAACACTGTCCCAAAACCGTAAAGCTTGGGGGGGAAAAAAACCTGGGAATTACCCCACGGAAAACAAAAGAAAAGAAAATGTTAGCAAACGAACCCAACGGAAGGGGAAGATTGTAAAAAATGGGGGGGGGGGACGGGCGAAGAAAAAGGGGACACAGGCAAAAACCCCAAGGAAGGAAAAGGGGGGGCCCGGGAACCGAACACTCTGAAGGAAACGTTCACCGGTGGGGTAACCAAAGGAAAAAAAATCAAATAAAAAAAAAAAAACGACAAACGGGGGTTGAAAAAACCAAAAAAAAAAAAAAAAAAAAACAACAGGAATTCGTCGGGGGGGAAAGAAAAACTTTTTTTTTTTTCCTCAAAATGGAAAGGGGAAAAGGGGGGAAAGGAACTTGGAAGACCACCCCAAAAACGGGTTAAAAGGTGGGGGGGAAAAGGGGAAACCCCTAAAAAGGGGGGGGGGGTGACTGTTTGCCCCGTTGGGGGGGGGGGGGGGGAACAAAAGAAAAAAAAAAGATTGAAGGAAACTCAACGGAAGACGAGTCCGAAAAAAAAAGGTCCGGGGGGGGTCCCCCAAAAAAAAACACCCCGTACCGTGATATAAAAAAAAGGAAGAAAAAAAAAAAAAAAGGGGGGAAGCAGCGTGAAAGGGAAAAAAAAATCGGGAACTTTGCCCAGACGGGGTTTTTTGAGTCCCCAAACCGCAAAATCAGGGTGGGGGGGGGCCCGAAACGAAAAAAAAAACACAGGGGTTTCCCCTGCACAGAAAAAAGGAAACCCAAAAAAAACCCCAAAAGGGGCGTTGAAAACCAACAAATCAGAGAGGCGTAAACCTGGGTGGGAGCAACGTTTTAACCAAAAATAGTTAAAAAAAAAAAAAGGAAAGGAAAGGGGGGGGGGGGGTGTGAAAAAAAAAAAACCAAAGTCAGAAAAAAAAACACCAACGGCCAAAAGGGGGGGCCAAGGTTCTTGTGGAAAAAAAAAACGGGGAAAGGGGGGGGGGGGTTAAAAAAACTTCCCATCCCAGAAAAAAGAAAGGGGGAACACCCCCAAAAGAAAGCGGCTGGGTCCCAATCAAAAAGGAAACCCCCACAACCACAAGACGTGGTAACAAGGAAAAAAAATTGGAAAACGGTGGGGGGCGCAAAAAAAAAAAAGGGGCAACACACAGAGGTTTGGTGGGGCCCCAAAGCCGAGGGCTTGTGGGGGGTAAAAGAACTCGGGGGGGTGGGGGGGGAAAAAAAAAGGGAAACCAAAAATAAAAAAAAAAAAAGAAAACCGCCCGACACAAAATCTTGGGGGGAAAACGCCCGGGCAGAAAAAAAAGACAACACGATCGCCCCACAAATTGGGGAAACCAAAAAAAAAAAAAGCCAGGGGGGGGGGGGGGGGAAACACAAAAAAAAAAAAAGAGGGAAAACCCGGAAAAAAAAGACAAAACCTCGATTTTCTTTAACACCCGGAAGGGGGTAAAAACAGAGACCGGGAAAAAAAAGGGGGGTTTTTGGGGGGAACAGACAACCGGGTAAAAGGGTCTTTTGCAAAGGCCAAAAAAGATCCGGGTTGGTTGGAAACAAGGGGGGGTTCAGGGGGATAAAAGAAAAAACCAAAAGAAAAAAGTCAAAAAAAAGAAGGGGGATGGGGGGGAAAATTGAAAAAAAAAAAAAAAAGGAAAAAAGATAACAGGAAAAAAACAGAAAAAAACCCCTGGCACCCGGGTCGGGGGGACAAAAAAAAGAAAAACTGTAAAAAAGGGGGGCAAAAACCAACAACAAAAAAAACACCCCCAAAAGAGCACCAAGGGTAAAGGGGGTAAAAATAATCGAGGGTCCGTTGGGGGTGTTTGAGAAAAAAAAAAAAAAAAGCCACAAGGGAATTTGCAAATCAAAAAAAAATTTGGGAAAAAAAAGCAAAACACCACACGGAAGGGGGGTTGTTTACAGTCAAATTCAGGAGAAGGGGGGGGGAACGAAAAAGGGTGGTGGTAAAAAACCGCAGGGGAAAGGGGGGAACAAAAAACGGCCAAAAAAAAAAGTTGGGGTGTGCCACCCCCCTTGGGAATGGGGGGGGGAAAAAAAGAAAAAAACGGGGAAAAAAAAAAAATGGGAGCAACGAACGTGAAGGGGGGGGGTGGGACACGGGGTGGGTAGTAAAAATAAAAAAGAGAAAAGAAAACCACCCTGGGTATGGGGGGGGTGGACAAGAAGACCAAAAAAAATTTAAGGGAACACTCAATGGAAAAGCAGTTGTTGGTGGGAAGGCAGTGAAAAGGCCACAAGGGTTTAACAGGTTCATGGGGGGAAACCTTGGGAAACCAAAAGGGCCTGGGTAACCACAGGAAAAAAATTAAAAAAAGCTCACGGAGGAAACCGTGGCAAAAGGAACCAAATGGGTGTGTGTGGTTAAAACCAAATTGTTACCTGGGGACAAAGGAAAAAAGGTGGGAAAACCTGGGGGGAAACCAAAAGGAAAAGGGGGTGTTGGAAAAAAACACAAAACAAAAAAAAGGGGGGGAAAGGCTTTTCCCATTGCAAAGCAAAAACAAAAGAGGGGGACCAGGGGAAGTCCGGGGGGAAATGAGACTGAAAAAAAACCCAACCCAGAAAAAAAAATCGGGCTTGGAAAGGGGGGAACATGAAAAGGAGGGGGGGGGGGGGGGGAAACTGCAAAAAACACACGCGAAAGGTGGGGGTGTGGGGGGGGGGGGTCCCTTGTTTGGGGTGTGGGGGGGGCACCAGGGAAAGGGCCACGATTGGGGGAAAAAAAAAGGAAGTCCAAGAACCCGACAAAGGAAAAAAACTAAACTGAAATGCCACACGAGAAGGGGGCAGAAAAAAAAATTCCCAAAAAACCTCACCGGAAAAAAAAAAACACCACTGACCAAAGCGGAACCAAGAAAGGGGGAAAGACGTGGACACACCCCCTTGGGGAAAAAACGGCAAAACACCAAGGGAGGGGTTTCAAAGAAGGTTTAGAACCGAGGGGGGGGAATCCGGATACCAGCAAAAAATGGGGGGACCAAAAAAAAAAACGGGGCCCCCGGGGGAAAAAAAAAAAAGAAAAGAAGCCCTAAAAAAAAAGAAAGTAAAAAAAGGAAAAAAAAAAGGGGGAAAGAAACTTGGTGGGTTTTTTTTTGTGGGACCACTTGTCCTTCACTGGTTTTGCAAGGGACCAAAAAGAAGGAAAAAAAAAACCAACAGAGGAAGGGCCACAAAACATGAAAAAAAAGGGTGGCCGTTGGTAACTGCCGAAAGGGGAAAGGGGGTTTTTTTTTTCAGGGGAAAGAAATTCAAAAAAAAAAAGTTTGGGGAAGGTTTTGGAAACCACAAAAAAAAAAAGGGGGTTGGGGGGACGGGGCGCAGTCAGGGGGGGGGGGGTCCCCCCAATAACCCCTGGGGTGGGTTGGTTTGAAAAAAAATCCCAGGAAAACTGAAAAAAACGGGAAAAAAGCTGTGCAAGGGGTTTTTTGGGGAAGGTACCCCAAACCCCAGAAACACAATCCAAGGAGATTGGGGGGAAAAAAAAGGAAAAAAAAAAAGAAAAAACGTTGGGAGGGTCAAAAAAAAGGGAACGTGCCCACAAACAGGGCTCCAGGGGGGGGGGGGGGGGGTAAAAGCCCCATTTGCAAGAAACCCAAAAAACCAAAAAAAAGGGGGGGGGGGAGGGGGCACCAAAAAAAAAAGGGCCACTAATTCACAAAAACAACCACGGGGGGCTGTTTCCACAATTCGGGACCCCGGCCTCGTTGACAAGGGTGGGGGAAAAAAAAAAGACTTGAAGTCCAAGACCGGGAAAAAAAAAAAAAAAAAAAAAAAAAAGGGTCACCACAAAAAAAAAACAAACAAGGGGGGGGGGCCGAAAACAAAGGGGGGGGGGGTTGATCCGGGAAAAAGCAAGGGACCAAAAGGAAGAGGGGGTGGAAGAAACTGTAGAAAAAAAAATGTTTGCAACGGGGGGGAAACCACGCCCAAAAAAAGGGGAGGGGTTTTGTCGGGTCAACAAACGGGAGTTTTTTTGGTAAAAAAAGAGTTCCCACAACCCCCGGCAAAGGGGTTTGTCCCCTGGATCCGGGGAAAAAAAGGGGGGGGTTGGGGGAACGAAAAAAAAAGGGGGTTTCCCCAAAGAGAAAAAAAAAGGGAGTTGGACCATGGGGCCAGGGGCAGGGGGACCACACACCTAACTTCGGGAGAGGCAAAAAGGGGGAACCAGAGGAAGAACCGGGGGACGTTTGGAAAAAAAAAAATCCCCCCCTAATGACCCACAGGGAAAGAAAAGGGGGCAAGAAAACTTGAAGCGGGAAGGCAAGGAAAGGGAAGTAAAAAAAAAACAGGGGGAATGCGAGAAGAACCCCCAAAAAGAAGTTGCCCACGGTAGGCGGGGGGGGGAAAAACCAAAAACTAGGATTTGGGCCCGGTGAAACACAAAAGGGTTAGATTAGGGAATTGGGGGGGGACCCTTGAAGAAAGGACACCAGGGGGGGTACCCCCCGACAGACACAAAAGGTCAAAAGGAAAAGGTTGGGAAAAAGGGAGAACCCAAAGGAGGGGGGGGGGGGGGCAAGTTTTTTTCTGGGAAGAAGGTGTGTCCCCCGACGTTGGGGGGGGGGGGGGGGGGGGGGAAAACCCAGAGAGAAGAAACGAAACCCAGGGAAACAAAAAACGGTCAAGTCCCCGCCCAAGGGGGAAAAAACCCTCCGGGCCGCCACACACAAGAAAAAAGAGACAAAAGACAAAAAAGTGTGGAAAAAATAAAACCCCTTCTAAAAAAGGAGGGTGTGTGGCGTCCGCAAAACCCAGAAAAAAAACCAGAAAGGGGAAAAAACTGAAAAAACCTGGGGGGAAAGAAGAAGAAAAAAACCCTAAGAAGAAGGTTCTGAAAACAAAACAACACGGTATGGGGGGGGGGGGGGGGGGTGATGGGGGACGACGAAAAAAGATAGGAGGAAAGGGTTTGGGGGGGGGGGGGGGGGAAAATTTTCAGTAAAATCCGGTCGGGACAAACCCGCCCCCAGCACCAGGTCAGCGTGTCACAAAAAAAAAAAAAAAAAAGGAGGGACTTTGGGTTTTTGGGAAAAAGTTCGAAGAAGGGTTGCAGAAAGTTAAAACCCTCCTTTTTCCCCCAAATTGGTGGGGGAAAAAAAAAAAAAACAAGAAGGGGAGACCCAAAACGCCCGGGAGTTCCTAAAAAGGCCAACCGTTCCTCAGAGCACAGAAAAAAATGCGGGATCCAAGGGAAAAAAAAAACAAAAGGGGGGAACTGGAGGGAAAACAGGGAAAAATTTGAAAAAAAGGGAACCTTTTTTCCAGATTTTGGTGTGAAATACCGACCCGCCCACGACGCAAATGAAGAGGGGCAAAGACGGGGGGGAAGGAAAACGAAAACAGGGAAACTCAAACAAAAAAAAAAGGTCGCTTTCACAGAGGGGGCCCTCAGCTAATGCAGGTGAAGGCAAAAAAGGAATGGAGAGGGGGGGAACGTTTGAACACAACAAAGGGGTCCCCCCCCCCCCCCGGGACAGAAAAAAAAAAACACCAAAGACCAAAAAAGGGAATTGGGCACGGGCCCAAAAGCCCCCCGCAAAAGTGGTTACAAAGGTGTGGGAAAAAAAAACCCAAGAGAAAGTCTGGGGGGGGAAAAAACACAAAAAGTCCGAAAATTCAAGAAAAAAATTTTTGTCTGCACAACACTTTTTAGGAGGGGCGAAAAAAAAAACCCAAGGGAACACAGGTCTGGAAACAAAAAAAAAAAAAAAAAAAAAAAAAAACGGGAAAGACAGGGGGTAACACACAAACACAGGGAAAGGGGGGGGGGATTGAAAAGGACCATGGGAAAAAGATCAAAAAAAAGGGGGGGGGTTGTGGGGGTTAACTCCAGGGGGGGGTTTCCCCCCAAACGAAATTGACAAAAAAGAACCGAAAAAAAAAAAAAGAAGAAAACGCAAAAGTGGCCCCGAAAAAAAGGTTTCACCCCAACAAGGGCAACCAAAGTAAAGGGGGAACCCCTCCACGGTGGAGGGAGGAAGAAAAATCCGAAAAAAAAAAAAAAACAAAGAAAAAGCCCGACAAGAAACCGGGCACAAGAGACCACCACGGAGGAAAAACAAGTCCCCCCTGAAATCAACCAAAAGGACCAAGGAGGACAGAAAAAAAAAAGTAAAAAAAAAAAGGGAAAACGGGCCAAACAAAAAAAAAAGAAAAAGTTGTTGCCCACGAAAAAAAAAAAAAAAGGGGGGAAAACCCCCGTAACTGGTGTCACCAGACAGAACAAAAAGATGGGAAAAAAACCACCGTGTGAACCTGAAAGGGGGAAGTAGTGTGATCGTTGGGTACCCCCCAAAAGAACTCAAGCGCAAATTAAAAAAAACAAAAAGGGAAAAAAAAAATTGTAAAAAGGCGGGGGAAAAGAGAAGGGGGGGAAAAAAAAGGGTCCCACAACGAAAACAGAAAAGCAAACGGCCAAAACCAAACTTCAAGTAAAAACCCAAAAAAGTTGGGAGGGGGCCAAAAAATCAAAAAAACCGTGGGAAGGAAAAAAAAACTGCAAAAAACACAACAAGGCACCGCCCAAAGGGGGAAAACCTGAGAAGAAAGAAAAGGGGGGGGGAAAAAGGGGGGAATCCAGGGAAAAAAAAAACTGAAAAAAAAGGCGTTCCAGCCCCGTACACTTGAAAGGGTTACGGAGGTTGGGGGGGGGAAAAACCGGAGGGGGTAAAAAAAAAAAAAAAAATCTGGGAAAACTTCAAGAAAACCCAAGCACTCCCAAAAGGGGGAAGTTTGTGGGGCAGGGAAGGGAAACCCAAAAAAAAATCAAAACCCAAAAGAAAAAAAAAAGGACCACCTGACCACACAAATGACCGGGAAAAACACACAGTCAAACGAAGGGGGGGGGGAAGATTCAGGAAAAAAAAAAGAACAAAAGGGGGGTCAAAGGAAAAGAAAAAAAAAACACCAGAAACAACCCCCAGAAAGAAAAAACCAGGGTCAAACAAGCAACGAAAAAAAATCAAAACCCCCCACCTTCCAAACGGACAAAAAGAAGGGGGCCAAAGAACGTCTTGGAAGTGCGACGTTGTGTTGGGGGGTGTAAAGTTGGTGGGGGAAATGGGAAAGAAAAAACCAAGAAAAGGGGTCCCAACAAAAACAGTGCGAGAAAAGGGGGAACCACCCCGGGCCCTTGGCCAATGAGGGGTCAAGGGGGGGGGGAAAGGGGGGCAAAAAGTGCCAAAAGAAAAACGGGTCAAAAAGAAGAAGAAGAGTTGTCCAAACCGTCCGGAGAGGCACTTTTTTCCCACCATCCCAGGACAAAAAAAGGGACAGCTGGGGGAAAAAACCCGGGTGGAAAAAAAAGAAAAAAAAAGAGTGGCACAAAAACGAATTCAAAGGTGGGGGGGGTGGTGTGAAAACCACACACACAAGACAAAGGGGGGACCTAGGGGGAAAAAAAAAACCGCAGAAAAACGCCACAGGGGGAGAAAACGACCAAAACGAAAAAAAGTCATAAAAACACCCCCCCGCCCAATCACGAAAGGAGGCAAGAAAACTGGGGAAAAAAAAACATCCAAAAGGGGAAAAAAGCCCAGGGAAAAAAAGAAAACGGCGAAAAAAAAAAAAAAAAAATCCAAATGAGGGGAAAATTTGACAGGCTTTTTTTTGAAAAACCCAGGAAAACGGGGGGAGGTTAACAAAAAAAAAACAGGGGAAAAAAACGGTGTTCAAAAAACGGGGATGAAAAAGGTCCCGCGACAAAAACGGGGGTGCGGGGTCAACCCAAGGGATCAAAGATCAACAAAAAAAAGGAAGGGGTATAAATAAAAGGGGGAAAGCAAAAAGGAGAGGGCAAAAAAAAAAAAAAAAAAAAGGGAACCCCGCTTGGACGATGGGGGAAAGGGATTAAAAAGGGGCCAAAAAAAAAAAAAAAAAAGGCAAAAAAAAGACAAGGAAGAGGGGTTGAAGGTTGTGGCGAAAAAAACACGGGTGGCCCTTGCACCAAATGCAAGAACACTGGGAAAAAAACCAGTGTTGGTGCGTTGTAAAGAAGGGGAAAGGGGGGGGGGGGGGGGGAAGGGAATGCAGGAGGCCTGGTTTTCCCCAACAAAACAGCAGGACTTTAGAAAAAAAAAAAAACCCAAGGGATTTTTTGGAAAAAGGGGGAAAACGAGGGTCCCCCCCCGTCCCTGAAGAGGGGGGGGGGGGGTGCCCCCGGGGTTTTCCAAAAAAATTGGGGGGAAAAAAAAGCGTAAAAAAAAACGAGTAAAACACCTGGGAGAAAAAGGTGGAACACAAGTCTGACACCGCCGGTTTGTTGGAGGTGGAAAGGAAAGGGAGGGGAGAAAAAAACCGGGAAGGGGGTAGGGGTGGGTACAAAAAGACTTTTTTCCCACGCCAATGTGCAACTTGGAAAGACAAAAAAAACCTAGGGGTGCCTCCAAAAAAAAACGGCCGGAAAAAAAAAAAGACGGGGGAAAAAAAGGTGTTTTGGGGGACCACAAGGTAAACAAACAGATGCCAAACCAGGTCCCATTTCGGGGTTGGGGTAAACCAGGGGGGGTTTTCAAAGGAGAAAAAAAACGTGCTGAAAAACCTCAAGGGGGAGGGTCCCTGTAACAGCGAAACCCTTCAGGGGGAAAAAAAGAAAAGACGGACAAAGGTGAACGCCGAAACACCCGTGAAAAACTCAGAAAAACGGTGGTTTGGGAAAAACAACCCAGAACAAATTTTTTTGGGGGGGGTTTCCCCACCAGGCTGGAGAACGAGAGAAAATTTGGGGAAACCGGTTTGGGGGGTGTGCAAAACCTCAAACTCAAAGGGGTGCTTAAAAGGGTATTCCCCCCTGGGATGACCAGGAAACAGGTCCAAAAACGGAAAACAACAAAAAACAAGTGGGAAAAATGCCCTACAAAAAAAGGAAAGGGTGTGGCAGTAATAAAGGAAAAAAAGGAACCCCCAAAAACCGGACAGTTCCAAAAAAAAACAAAATGGGGGGGGAAAAATTCCAAAGGGGACCCGGAAAAAAAAAAAAAAAAAAAAAGAGGAAAAAAGCTGACAAACCCCAGATACCAGGGCAAGTTTCCCAACCGCGAAGCAGAAATTAAAACCACAAAAAAAAAGGGGCCAACAAAAAAGGAAAGAAAAAAAAATCCCTTCCCGTCCCTGTGTACTAGTGGGGACAAAAAAACAAAAAAGGGAAGTCCTCGACAAAGGAGGGGGGGTTCGGGTAAACCCCCGACAAAGAGTTCCACCCCCACCTGGACCCAACCAATGAGGGGGGAAACCAAGGGGCCGCCCCAGTGGAAAAAAAAGGGGAAAAAAAAAATGCGGGTTTGGAGACTATCAACGAAAGGAAAAAAAAAAAGCAAACCCCCCCGTTTTTTTGCAAAACAAGGGTGGGAAAGGTTTGGAAAATTCAAGGAGACCAAAAAAAGGGGGGGGGTTTGTTTAAAAAGGACCACGGGGTCCCCCCCCGACAAGTTTTTTTTCCACCACGGGGCCCACAAGGAAAAAAAGCAAAAAAAAAGTGTGGGGGAAAAAAAAAGGGGGGGAAAAAAACCGAAAGCACCGACGAGGGGGGGGGGGGGGGGGTGCTTCCAACCCAGGGACACATGGCCAGACGGGGGGGGGTTGAAAAAACAAAAAAAAGAAAAAGGGAAGCCCGGATGCCCTGCCCCACAGTCACTTTTTGTGAAAGCCAGGAAAGGGTGCCTGCAAGGGACGGTGAAAAAAAAAAAAAAAAAGAAGGGCCAAAAAAAATTCACAGGAAAGAAAGCAAAAAAAACCGGGTACCGACAAAGTTGGGACCCAAGGGGGTGCACCAGGAGCTTTGGAAGTGGGGTGGGGGGGCCAACCAAATCTTCGAGAAAAACCTTAAGGGGGGGGGGGAAGGAACGCAAGGTGTTGGGGGCGAAAAAAAGGTGTTGATCTGCATCATTTTGGGGGGCAGTAAAAAAAAAGGGAGGGGGGGGGGAAACCCGTTGGACGGAAAAACCCCCTCCTCAAGCCTGGTACACTTAAAAAAGAGGGTTGGGGGGAAACCCAAGGGTTCCCCCCAGTTTTTTTCGGAGAAGACGGGGTGTCCCCAAAAGGGGGAACAAAAGTCCAAGGTGGAAGGTGCACAGGGGGGGAGCCGTTGGGGGTTTTTTTTTTGTTTGGTGGGGGTAAAACCACAGCAAAAAAAACACCCTGGGGAAGCCCGGGGGGGACCAGAAAGGTGGTTCCGGGGGGGGGGGGGGTATCTGTAAAAAAAAAAAAACCCCGGGGGGGTGGGGGGGGGGAAAAAAAAAAAAAAAAAAAAAAAAAAAAAGAAAATTGTTTTCGAACGTTAAGTTCAGGGGGGGTCAATAAACAAAAAGAAAAAAACTAAAAAAAAAGAAAAAAATCACCACCGAATTGAAAAAAGGGGGTTCCCCCACAAGAAGGGGGTGAAATTCTGAAACCCCCCGAAAAAGGGGGGAAGGTGCAAAACCCAGGGGTGCGGGGAGTGGGGTTTGGTTTTGGGGTTGGGTTGAAAAAAACAGGGGGCCCCAGGGAGAGAAAAACCCAAAAAAAAAAAACGTTAAAAATGGAAAAAAGGGGGTTGTGCAAAAAAAAATAAAGGGCCGGAAAAAAAAAACGGGGGGAATTGAAGTTTTGGGGGGGTGCAACTAAAAGGCAAAAAAAAAAGGGTAACGGAACGGTGGGTTAAACACCCCGCCATGAAAAAAAAAACTTTAAAAAAAGCTGGGAAAAAAAACCTCACCAAGTTCCAGGGAAAATGAGAAACGGGGGGGGGCCGGAGTTTTGGTTTGTTTTTGGGGGGGTTTGGGGGCTGTGGGGGAGGGGGGGAAAAAAAGGGGGTTTTGGAACCTGGGGGGATGGACCACCCCCAAAAGGGACAGGGGGGGGGGTCAAGGATCGGAAAAAAAAGGGTTTTTTCTTCAAAAAAACCACAAAAAAAAAAAAAATCCACCGAACTTGCCGGCGTGGGGGGGGGAAATGTAAAACCGACAACCAAGGAAAAAAAAAAAAAAAAAAAAAAAAATTTTCAGCCACACAAGGTCCTGGGGGAAAAACCCGATGAAACCAAAAACGAAACCCTATTACAAAACTCGTGCCCCCCGGGGGGGGGCCCAAAAAAAAACTCAAAGAAGAAAAAACAACAAAGTAGGGGGAAGAAAGATAAGATGGGGAGCAAAAAAGAAAAGTTTTTAGGGGGTTGGTTGCCCAAAAACGGGGGGGGTAAAACAGGAGGGGTCAACACATGACAAAAAAAAAAACGCACCTCAAAACGGATAAAAAAACATTGTGGGGGAAAAAAAAAAGATCCCAACCGGCGGGTCAGGGTTCTGGGGGTTTTTCAGGGGGATACAGAGGGGCGGTTGGGTACAAAAACAAAAATTAACCAAAAAAGTGGGCAACCCAAAAAAAAAGAACTTGTCCCCCAAGGGCCAACACCCGCGAAAAAAAAAAAAAAAAAACGTGAAACGCAAGAAGAGCGTGATTGGAAGAACGCTTGGGAAAAGAAACTGGGGGAAATTCCAGGCATAAAAAAACAACAAAAAAAAAAAGCAGGAGGCAAAGGGAACAAAGGAAAAAAACCCCCCAAACCAAAAAAAAAACCCGTTTTGTTCAGCTTTTTCAAAAACGTGAGGGGTAAACCAAACCGAAAGAAAAAAAGATCAAAGAAAAAAAAAAAAAACACCTCAATAAAAGACCGTGGGTGGGAGGGGGGGGGGGGCCCTAAAAAAAAAACTGAAAAAAAACGGAAAGGAAAATGGGACTCGGGGAAAAAAAAAAGACAGCGTCTCAAGGGGGGGTTTCCCGAAAAAACGACAACCTGGGGGGAAATGCCAGAAAAGGGGGGACTTTGGACCAGGGGGAAAAAAAAAAAGCAAACACAAGGGAAAAAAACAGTGCCCGATGAAAACCGGAAAAGGGTCGGAAACGGGAAGGGGGGGGGAAACTCGGAATTGGGTAGCCACACACGAAACAACGCCGTGGAAAAAAAAAAAACACAAAAAGGAAAAAAGAATCAAAAACCAAGGGGGAGGGACCCTTTTGGGGGGGGGTGAGGATTCGGAAAACCCCCTTGACCCACCGTTTGAAAAAAGAAAAAAATCAAAAGTGAAAAAACGTAAAAAAAAAAAAGCAAAACGTCCAAAAATAAAAAAAAAACGAACCCTCGCCTTTTCCCCAGGAAGGGAAAAAAACACATGGGATGGAACAGGGTGAACCTTTGAAAAAAAAAAAAAAAGTTTGGGGGGGGAGAGGACCAAAATCCCCCCACTAAAAAAAGGGCACCCCAAAACCGAAAAAGCCTTGCCCACCAAGTCCCAAGCGGCGGCCGCCACAAGAAAAAAAAACACCCGAAAAAAAAACAGAGGAGAAAACCTCCCAAACAGAAAAAGAAAACTGGTACCAACAAAAAAAAAAAAAAAACATGGCTAAAACCACGGGAGGGAACCCGCAAAAGGCCCCGAAAGGCAAAAAAAAGGAAAACGCAAATGAAACAAACTCCGTCAAAATGCTTGCCCCGGGCAAATTGGGAAAAAAAAAAACCAGGAAAAACTCAACCAAGGGGGGGCACAATGGGGGGGGGGGCCCAGAAATCCGGAACAGACCCGTTCAAAAAAAAACAGGGAAGACGGGAAAAAAAGGGAACAGGTTTGCCGAAGGGGGAGAAATGTGGTTCCAAATCACAAACCGCCATCGCAAAAAAAAAAAAAAAGAAAACAAGTCCCAAATGGGGGGGCGGGGGAAAAAAAAAAAAAAAAAAAAAAGATTAAAACTAAAAAAAAAACACGGGAACGAAAGACGGGCCCCCTCCCCAACCTATAAAGGGCCCCCCCCAAAGGTTGGGGGAAAAAAGAAGGGAAAAAAAACCCGAAACGGGACCGGTGGCTTTTTTGACACAACTGCCCCCGCAACAACCAAAACCGGCAGAGGGGGGGATCGAAGTGACAAAGAAAAAAGTGGAAAACAAAGATTTGATCAGGGAAAAAAAAAACTCCCAAAAAAAGGTGGGGGCCGTCCAAGTCGGTCAAAAAACTTTGGGTCAAATGGGGGTGGGGGGTTCCGTGTGGGGGGGGGGAACAGTGGGGGGAAAAAGAAAACTGCCCAAAAAAACGCCTGAGTGGCCGCGTCCCAACGTGCATGGTTGGGGGGGAAAACCGTGGTCAAACACAAAGAAATTCAAGGGAACAACGGAATCCAGGTGGGGGGGAAAACCAAAACATAAGGGGGAAAAACACTTACAAAAAAAGAAGATTTTGAAAAAAGAGACAACCCGCGAACAAAAAAAAAAACAAAGCAGCCACACAGCGGCGGAAAAGGGGGGAATTTTAGAAAGGTTCCGAAAAACGAAACTCCCAAAAATCCAAGGGGTCCAAAACAAACCAAAAAAAGAACCTTTGGGGGGGGGAAACCGGGAAAAGCGGGCAAAAGGGGGAAAGGGACCCGAAAACAGTGGGGGTTTTTGTTAGAACCGCAAACGGTAACAAAAAAAGAAGAAAGGACCAAAAAAAGGGTACACAAGGACACCAAGGAAGAAAAAAAAAAAACAAAAAACCCGTTCCAGGTGGAAATCAAGAAAGAAGAACAAAAAAAAAACCAAATTCCAAAATGGCCAAACAAAAACGGCAAAAACTTAACAAGAAGACCCACCAGCCAAGAACGGGGGAGGGGTTTTTTTTTTTTCCACAAAATCCTTTCCCACCAAAATCGGGGAAGGTCCAAAATTTGGCAAAAACAAAAAGGAAAACACACCGGGAAATGTTGTGGGTAACCCGTCCCCCCCCCAACAGGGATCGTCGGGGGGGGGCAGCAAACCACAGGAAAGGGCTCCACAATAAAGAAACATGAACCGTGACCCCCCCCACCCCCCCCGCAAAAGCCCCAACCACAACAGGAAAAAAAAAAAAAAAAGGAAACTGGGGCAAACAAGACCTTGGGGGACCCCCGAAGCAAAAGGAAAAAAAAAGGGGGCGTGCCAACGTAACCCAAGTCAAAATTCCAGAAAAAAAAACCTGGGAAAAAAGAACCAGGGGGGGGGGGGGGAAAAACCGGCAAAAAAACAGAACACCAGGAAAAGAAGCACAGTGCGACCCGGAAACCAGCCCCAAAAAAGGCATTTTTGACTCACATGTAAAAACAAACGGAGGAGGAAAAAGGGAAAAAAGGTATTTAAACCGCCAAGCAACCCCAAAAAGGGGTGGCAAAACGACTTGGGGCACCAAAGAAGAAAAAACCCAAGGAACCCCCCAAACCCACGGTGGACCTGTCAAAGGGTTTTAAGCCCACCAAAACGTGGGAAAAGAAAAAAAACAAAAAAGGGTGGGGCAGGTGCAGGGAAGGGGACTCCCTTTCATGGTGGGGGCCAAAAAGAAGAAAAAAACCCCCCTTAATTGTGTGGTGGGGGGGAAAAAGGGGGAACGGGGACCTGGAAGAACACGGGCGACAAAACCCGGTTCCCCCAAACCGCTTTTTTGTGGATGACCAAAGGGCGGGAGGAACGTGGGCAAAAAAGAAAAACAAAAAAAAGTGTGTGGAAGCCCCTCGAGGGGGGGCCCCCCGGTTGGTCCAAACCACCCGGAGCAAAAAGGGTACCCCCAAAAAAAACCACAGGGGGAAAAAAGGAAGCGTGGTGTGGAAGGAAAACAATGAAAGGAGGGCAGGAACTGAAAAAAAAAGTGGGGGGGAAAAACCCAGGGGGGAGGAGGGGGGTCCCCGTAAAAAAAAACCAACTGAAAAAAAAAACCTTTTTCACCCTCAAAGAAAAAAAACCTGAAAAAAAAGAAAGGGCCAGGAAAGGGGGCAAGGGAAGGCCCAGAAAAAAAAACAGGTTACCCAAAAAAAAAGTCGGTGTGTTGAAAAAAACCGGAAAAAAAAACCAAAAACAAGGAAAGAACACAAAAAAAGGAGTGGGTTTGGGGGGGGGAAAAAAGCCACCGGGTAACAACAAACGGAACAAAAAAAAAAATGGGGGGTTGAAAAGGGGGGCAAAAATCAGGAAAGCGTTGGGCCCCCAACAACAACAAAATTACAGTGTGGTGAAAAAAAGGTGAGGAAGAAAAAAAAAAAAACACGGTGGGGTGGGGGTTTTCCACCGAGAAGGTTGTGGGGTTGCCCCCTCACGCCAAAGGGGGGCAACCGAAAAACCGGGAAATAAAGAAAAAGAAAACTACAGAAAAAAAAAAACCCCGGCCCCCAAGAAGGGGGGTGACAATCAAGACCCCCGCAAGGAAGGGGGGGGTTCATTAATAATGGGGGAAGGGAAAAACCAAAAAAAAAAAAAAAAAAACTTGGCAAAAAAAAGCCAACCCAGAAAGGTTTAAAGAAAAACACAACTCAAAACGCTTAACCCGATCAAAAGACACACCCCCGTCAAAACCAAGGGTAAGAAGAAAAAAAAAAAAAAAAACTAAAAAAAATCCCCTGGGGACACCCGGGACAAAAGGGAAAAAGCCCAACCCAACGCCAAAGTGCCGTGGAGGGGTAAACAGAAAAAAAGAGAAGACCAAAACAACAAAAAAACTTTAGGGAAAGGGGTTTTTTGGGGGGGGGGGCGGGCACCGACCTTTTCTTTGTCCGGTACAGGAATGGACCCCGAGAACCCAATGAAAAGGAAGCCCCCAGGGGGTGTAAGCACCTTTACTGCAACCACAGAGGGGGGGTTGGGGAAAAGGATAAAAGTTGCCCAATTGGGAAAAAGGGTGAAAGGGGGGCGCTCCCCGGGGTTCCCCTGTGTGTTTGACCAAAAAACCCGGGAACAAAAAAGGGAAACCCAAAAAGAATGAAAAGGCCAACAAAGCAACCCCCTGGAAAAAGGGGTGGTGTGGGGTGGGGGGAAAAAAGTCAAGGAGAAAAAACAAAAAATCAAAAGGGTGAAAAAGAGAAAAAAAAACGAAAAAGGACAGTCAAAGAAACGGCCCTGGCCGGCCCCAACACCCCCGGCACAAAAAAAAAAAAAGTGGGGGGGGAGAAACCAAAAGAGGGGGGTTTGCGAAAAAGGTAACGCACAAAAGGGGGGCATTCCCGGGTCAACAACCGGAGAAAAAAAAAAAAAAAGACCCAAAAAACCGGGCAAATGGGGTGGGGAGGGGAAAGGTGTTGGGGGACCCAGCCCCCAACCGTTTTTGGGGGGGGAAACCCGAAAGGGAACGACAACGGGGGGGGGAAACGGCAAACAAACAGTGGTCCCCCCACCACAAAAAAAAAACCGTAGGTTCAAACCACAAAAAAGGTGCAAAAACTCACGGAGGGAAACCGGAGTGGGTACCACGGTACGTACGCACAGCGGGAAGAAAAAATTGGGTTAAAAAAAAATGGGGGGGGGGGTCAGGGGGGGGACCGGGGGGTTCAGTGGGGTTGGTTCACGATATTCGTCCCAAACCAAGGCCAAACCAGGAAAAAAAAGGGGTGGTGGGGGGGGGAAAAAAAAAAAAAAAAGGGTTTTTTGGAAAATAGAGGGACCCCACCAGTGGCCCATCAGGTGGCAAAAAGGGGGGGCAAAAGTTCCCAAACCCCCCCCAAAAACCCGTGGGGGAACGGCCCCCCTTTTTTCGAACCAGGGGGGGGAAACGGTTTTAAGTTTGACCAAAAAAAAAAACAAAGGACGAAGGGGGGGGGGGGGGGGGGGGTTTTTTTGGGTTAAAAACTTGAAGGGACCTTGAAAGGGCCCGGAGGGAAGGTGAGAATGACCAAGAGGGGGTGAAACGGAAAAGGGGAAACCCTGAAACCAATCTAACGTAATTTGAAGGGGGGTCCCTGTAGGGGTGGAGGGTAAAAGAAGAAAAAAAAGATGGGTTCCCAAAAAAAAAAAATCCAAGGTTTTGGGTTTTTTGGCACGTGGAAAGCTTGAAAAAAAAGGGGGAAAAAAAAAAAAAAAAAAGGGTTTGGGGTTTCGCAAAAGAAACCCAAGACGGGGGGGAGGGGGCCGGGTGTGCCGGAGCCCGCCCCGGGGGTGTCAGGGGGGGCCGGGGAGAAAAAAAGGGAAAAGGGGAGCCCGGGGGAAGAAGAAAAAAACGGTGGGCCCCCAGGACCGGTTTGGGGGGCAACAACGGGGAAAAAAAAAACCGGAAAGTCAACCCAAAAACTCACAGCTCGACCCCACAAAACAATCACCAAAAAAAAACCTGGAAAGGGGGGGGTTTTGTGGGAAAGAGAGAAAAAAAAAAACCTTGCCCCTCAAAAGGTCGTTCTGTGGGGTGGAAAAACGGGGAAAGACCGCGTAAAGAAAAGAAACCAAAAAAAGAACAAACCCAAAAACCCGAGGGGGGGCCAAACCGGTGGACCAAACCAGTAAAGAAATTCTCTGGGTTCAACCAACCAAACAAAAGGAAGGGGGGGGGGAGAGAGAGAGGGGTACGGGTAATTTGGGGGGGGGTGGGCCCACACCCGAAGGGGGGGCTATGGGGGGAACATCGGTTGGAAGAAAAAACAAAAAACCCCCGGAAAAAAAAACATAAAAAAAGGGGGGGGTTTCACCCAAAAAACATCCCAAACGTCCAGTGCACCGGGGTGGGGTGAGGGAAGGGTCGAGACGAAAACAAGCTTTCCCACGGTGTGGCCTCACCCCAACTGGAAAGAACCCAACAAACCGCCAAAAAACACCGGGGGACAGAAAAAAAAAAAAGAAAGTTCCCCGCAAGAAGGGGAACGGGGAATGGTCCACGTGCCCCAAAGGCAAAGCCAAAAAAAAAGAAAGGGCAACCCGGGGAAAAAATGTTTTGGGGGGGGTGGGTCCCAAAAAAAAAACTTCCAAAAGACACAAACGATTGGTTGGTGGGTCCCCAAAAAAAACGCAAACGACAGAGAGTGGGGGAAAAAGACGCCAAAAGGACGGGGAGCGGGGTTGGATCAAAAAAAAAAACGAAGCAAAAGTCACGTCACAGCGGGCCCCCCAATCAAGCTTCACAAATTTTTCGAACCAAACCCGCCGGATTTGCGAAAGGTAAGGTTGGGAACCAAAAGAAAAAACCGAAAAGAGAAAAAAAAAAGAAGGAAAAAAAAAGGAGTCCAACCGGACCACCTCACCACACCAACTCCGGATTGCCAAAGTGGGGGGGGGAAAAAAAAAAGAACAAAAAAGCTCACACCATGCCACCGAAAAAAAGGACACATGGCCGGGCCTGGTTTTTTTTTGGGAAAAGGGATGAAAAGAAACCAAAACCATGACAAAGGGGGGGGGGCGGGAAACCCGGCACAGCCCAAGGGACCGTTCCCCGCCACCCAAAAACACAAAGCGAAATAAAAGGGGGGGGGACATGGAGAAAAGATCACAAGACGAAAAAAGGGGAGTTTTGGGGGGGGGGAACCCGGCCCAAAAACGTTTCCCCCCCCAGAAAAAAACCCTCAAAAAAAGAGAGGCCTGGAAAAAAACCACAAAGGGGAAAATAGGGGGGGCCGAACCCGCAAAAGGGAACGTTCCCCCTCCGGTTTCTGAATTGCACAAACCCCCTGAGGGTAAAAAAAATCACGGGGGAAAAAAAGAAGATGGCTGGAACCACTTGATGAAAAAAAAAAGAAAAAACAAAAAGGCAAGGCAACCCATTAGCCCTTAGGCCAACCAACGTCCAAAAAAAAAAAAGAGCAGGAAACGCCAGGGACAAGTGCAAAAATTGGGGGGGGGGAAAAAAAAGACTTTTTCAAAACAACCTCATAAAAACTGTTGGAAAAAAACGTTTTTTGTGAAAAATGAAACCCAAGAAAAAACCCGGTGGGGGACAAAACGGGAAAAAGCCAGGAAAACAGTCCACCTGTGGTTTTTTTTTTAAAAAAAAAAGAAAGGTTGAAAAAAAATGTCAAAAAAAAAACGCAAGAGGGCCGAAAAACAAAAAAGGATGTGGGTGGGTAAAAGGGGGGGGGGGCGGGTCCAAAAAGTTGAGACGGGGGACCACTGAAAAGAACACGAAGTTGGGGGTCCCGGAAAAAGAAAACAAAACACGGGGGGGTGTCCCCCACCAATAAAAAAAAAAACCCCCAAGGGGGGGGAACCTTCACTGACCAAAAGGAAACGCCCAAAGGAAAATTACTCGGAGCCACACCGGGAGAAAAATCGGTGAAGGGGGAAGCGGACCCACAAAAAAAAAAAATAAACGCCCAGGGCGTGTAAAAACCGTAAAAATGGTTTTGGGACCCCCAAAAAAAACCCCCAAAAAACCAAAAAAAGGGGGGGGGGGGGGGGAAAACGGGGGGCAAAAAAGTGGGGGGGGACCTCGACCACAAAATCGTGCACAAAAAAAAAAAAAACTTGAAGAACGAGGGGAGGGGGGGTTGGGCAAAAGTCCACCGAGGCAGGGAACATCCCTTAAACCCCCCTGCGCGGGAGCCACCAAAAAACCCCGATAAAACAAACTGGTGAAAAAAATTAAATTCGGGGGGCCAGGGAAGCCAAAAATCCCGGGTAACCCCCCCCAACCAATGGCAGAAAAAAAAAAAAAAAAAAACGTGAGACAGGGGGGGAAAAAGGGTGCCCGCCACCCCTCAGGGCCAGGGACACCTCCGGCTTCCGAACCTGGCGCAAAAGACGCCAAAAAGGGGGGAAAAAAAAAAAAGTCAAAAAAAAAAACCAAAAGGGGGGAACACAACGGGGGACTTCACCGGGGAAAAAAGGGGGGGGTGGGGGTCCAACATGCGAATCAAGCCAAAAAACCAAGGTTCAGGGAGGGGCAAAGGAAAAGTGGGGGGGGAAAAACACGTACCAGAAAAAAAAAAAAATGGTTCCCACCAAAAACACCCGTACCCCACAAAAAGCCGTTTCGGCCCAAAGCTTTCTTGGGAGACCTGACACAAAAAGCCCGACGGGGAAAAAACCCGCAACGGTGGCAGAAAAACATTCGTGGGGCAAACACCCACAGGAGGGGGGGACCTGGAAAAGGGGAGGGGGAACTCAGGTGGTGAAAAAAAAAGAAAAAAAAAAAAAAAACCCAAACCCACTCAAGCAAAAATCCAAGGCGTGGGCCGGCTTTCCAAAGCGTCCCAAAGGGAACCCAAGAAAACACGACGGGAAAAAGTCAACAAACCACAAGAAACCACGGGGGGGGGAGGTGTGTGGGGGGACCCAACCCCCAGAAAAAAAAAAGAAAAGCAAAAAAAAAAAGACCAGCCCTCCACTGTTTACCCTAAACCGGCCAACTTTACCAGGATAACCCGGGCCCCCGGGGGGGGTTTTTTGGGGGGGTGGAAAAAAACAAAACCCAGAGAAGGGGCCGGGGGAAAAAAAAAAAGCCGGTGGGGGAGGGGTTCCGAACTTCTTTCGCAAACAAACAACAAAATTATGGGGTGGAGGGGGGGAAAAAAGAGAAAAAAAGGGAGTAAAACAAAGAACGCACAAAAAAAAAAAAGTGGGAAAAAAAAACTGCCAAAAAAGAAAAAAGTGTGTAACCCGCGGCCAAGTGACCAACCCCCCAAAAAAGGGACCTGCCCCCCCGCAGAAAGAGAATGAAGAAATGCAGGGTCCACACGTGGGTTCACAAAACAAAACACCAACCACCGGGTGTCTGTGGGTTGGTGCACGCAAAAAAAAAGAAAACGGAGGGGGGGGGGGTTGGAAGAAACCGGGGAAAAAACGTGATCGTGGCCATAGGCGTCAGTGGCGGACGGGTCAAGAAAGGGGTGAAAAACCAAGGGAAAAAAGTGGTGGGGGGAAACCTGCAAGAACGGGGGGGGGGCCCCCCCAACGGAAGGTGTCCCAAGCACCACAAAAAATGGGAGCAACAAAAAGGTTTTTTTGGAAAAAACCACCCTGGGGAAAAAAAAAAAAAACGGGGGGGGGGAAGGGAGGCGCCAACCTGCCGGGGGGGAAAACCGGCAGGGTGGGCCCCAAAAAAATTTGGGGGATGGAAAAAAAAGTTGGACCAAAGAAAGAGCTGTGAGGGGGGGGGGGAAAAAAAACAAGGGGAAAAAACCCCTTTTCCCCCCGTGGAAAAAAAAGGGACCCAAAAAACAACAAACAAAACCACTGAAACAAGAGAAAAAAACAAACCATGACACCGGGAACGCGCCCTTACCAAATTCCTCCCAAAAAAAAAGTGGGGGTTTGACCAACCCGGGGGGTCGGGGGGGGGGAAAACCCCCGGGGGGGGGGAGAAACAAGGTGCCCCCCAACAGACTTGTCCCGACCGCCCTGTTTTTCAAAACCGGAACAAGGTAAAAAAAGCACCGGAAGAAAGGGGAAAAAACGGAGGACTGTGGGGGGGGAAAGGGACACCCTCGGCGGTGGGGGCGGGTGGCATGACCATCCCCAAAAAAAGAGGGGGAAAAAGGGGGGTGGTGGGGGGGGTTACCCCCCAGGGAGGGGGTTGTTTTTGGGTGGGGAAAAAAAACGAAAAATTTGACAAGATTCCAACGTCCCCAAGGAAAAAAAAACAGGAAACCAATAAAGGGAACACCCCAATCAGGTAGGTGCAGTAAAGGGAATGAGTCCCCACCCAAAAAAAACCGTCAAAAAACAACAAAAAAAAAAAACAATCAAGGGGGTGGGGAACAACACAAAACAACCAACTTCGGGAAAAAGGGACCCCGATTCAAAAAACAAGGGTGAAACGTCAAACCCAAGCCACCGATAAAAGGGAAAAAAACTGGGCCGTCAAAGCAAAAGGAAAAAAAAAAAAAAAAAACCCACGAACCCCGTCAGGGTCACCGTGACTGATTAACCAGGACAGTTCAAAAAAGGGGGTGGTTGTGGGGGGGGGCCCAAAACAAGGCTTGGGTTCCACCCCGTAGGGGGAAAAACCCCTGATTTTAAACCACTTCGGAAAGAAAAAACCAAAGAACAAAGGGGGGGGTCCTGCCTGGGGAAGGGCGATTTGGGCGGTTTCAGGGGGAAAAACGATCCCCAACAATTTCGGTGGTCCAAAGTTGGGGGAAAGGGGCCGCGGTCCAAAAACGTGTTGGGTAAACCCCTGTGTTTTTTTCCCCGCCCGGAACCCCCGGGTGTTTGAAAAAACCACACAAACCCCCGGCAGAAAAAAACGGAAAAAAAAAAAAAAAGCTTTGAAAAAAAGGTGGGGGGGAAAAAAGTCCAAGAGCCAAAATCGGAAGAAGCCGGGGAAGGCTCCACAGCAAAAAAAAAAAAAGAGTGGGGAAATGGGGCCCACCAAACCCGGAAACCTTGCCCGGGCAACCCCACCCTGCCGGCCCAATACCCCCGTGGGGGGGGGGTGGGGTTAGCAAAAAAACAGGGAGGGTACGAAAAAAAAAGGAATACGAAAAAGGGGGCCTCAACCACAACAGGGGGGGGGAAGCCGGGACCCCCCCAACAGTTGACGTGTGTGGTGTGGTGGAAAGAGAAGTGGTGGGCAAAGGGGGGTCACAACGCCAACAAAGCGGGAAGGTTGGAATGGGGGGGCTCAAAAAATGTGTGTTGCCCTCCGAAATCAAAAAAAGAAAAGAAGTAAGGGACGGGGGAAAACCGCTGATAAGGGAAAAAAAAAACCCAAACTGAAAGGGGGGTTCCCCCGAAAAAACGGGTTGCCAACAGTTTTTTTTTTCCGGGAAAGTCCAAAAACCCGACAAAAGGGGATGAAAAAACCGTTTGGGGGGGGGGGGGGACCAAACGCATTTTGTGTTTTTTAACCCGGTCCCGCCACCAAAGAAAAGGAAGACGTGCGGGGACCAGAAGGAAGATCCAAAAAAAAAAAAAAAAAAAAAAAAAAAAAGAAAAGAACTGGCCACCACCCTGCTTTTGTTAAAGTCCGGGAAGGACGGGGGGTCAACGTACAGAAAAACCCACCGGAGGTTTTGTTTTTTTCGAAACTTTGAAAAAGGGGAAGGGAGGGACCAAACGGCAAGGGGGGGGGGGGTTTTTGCCGGCCAATGTCCGCTCCACGCGTTTCCGTAATGCAAGGGGGGGGGGCAACGCCCAAAAAGTCAAGGGAATCGGGGGGGTTGGGGGGACCTGAAAGAAAAAACGTGATCCCAAAAAAAGGAAAACGTGGTTTTCGAATGGAACCACAGCCAAAAAAAAAAACCGGCCAAGGTCACCAGAAAAGTAAAAAAAACCAAAAAAAAAAAAGAAAAAAAGCGGAACGGGTGTGGAGTGTGGGGGTTTTTTTTGTTTGTGAATGGGTTTGGGGGGGGCGAGGGGGGACCCCAGGGGGAGGGGGGGGGGGTGGTGGCAGGGGAAAAGGACCCAACCACCCGGTAAATCAGAGGGGGTGTAGAAAATCAAAAAAAAAGTTTTGGAGGGGCTAGGACCAGCCCAACACCAACATGGGAAAAAGGGGGCCACGGCCCCTTTTTGGGGGATTCCAAAAACAGGTGCGGGAAAAGGCTTGGGAAAAAAAACCAGGGTTAAAACCGATGGGGCCCAAAAAAAGGTGGGCAAAAAGGAAAACAAAAAAAAATGCAAAGGAAAAACACACAACAAAAAAAAGGGGGAAAAAAAGAGGGTCTTGGGGGAAAAGAAAATATGAGAGAAAATTTCGGGGTAAGGGTGGCCCGGGGGGTTGGAGACTGGTTGGGGGGGGTCACCAAAAGGGGGTACCCAGGCCCCAAACCAGAACCGCCCCAAACCTAAAACGAAAAACCAACCCAAAGAACCGCACCAAGTTTCATGTGGTGTGGGTGGGGAGGAAAGACACAGACAAAAAAGGGAAAATGAAAAAGAAGAAGGTCAAGGAACCCACCAAGGACCCAGGGGCAAAAAAGCCCCAGGAAAAATTTTTTTTCAGGGGGCGCCAAAAGAACTCCCCCGCCGTCAGGGTGTGCCCAAAGGGTGAAAAAAAAAAGAAAAAAAAAAACCCAACGACAAAGGAAAAAAAAAAAAAAAAATGGGGGCAAAAAAAAAAAGGCCCCGAAAACCGTCCGGTTGAGGAAAAAAAAAAAAAAGGTTTTAAAAAAACGATTTTGGGGGGCCACACGACCAAAACAGACCGGCCCCCCACCACACTCGTGGGGCAAAACAACACCGCCATAAACGAAGGTAACAAAAAAAAAAAAAAAAAAGAAACTCGCCCCGCAAAAGAAAAAAAATCACGGAGAGAAGTTGGGGG
>Ga0179593_1555600_pt1 | contig 26994 bp, 41 predicted proteins | sample CZODoug2_1_08_16_FD_185931 | JGI IMG/M metagenome (GOLD analysis project Ga0179593, IMG submission 185931) | Vadose zone soil fungal communities from Angelo Coast Range Reserve, California, USA - CZODoug2_1_08_16fungal (PacBio error correction) | ecosystem: Environmental > Terrestrial > Soil >...
GAGGAGGCAAAGAACAGGGGAACGCAACACAAAAGCCAAAAAGTTTCACATAAGTCGAGCAAAAGGTACAGAGAGGAGAGGGACCGGCGAAAGTCCAATCATCACAACATCAAAAGGGAAGGGAAGGCCGCCGTGAGAACCTCAGGAGGAGATCATCCAGGACAGGGACAGAGTCTAGGAGCTCTCAAGAAAAGCCAACACGTAAGAGTTGAATAATGCAAAATGCCGCCAGGCTTAGTGTCGAGGGGGGGAAGATCGTCCAATTCCACCGAAGGCAAAAGAGGCGGTGGCAGACAAGGCGCACGATGTCCTGGGGGGGAAGGAACCATGAGTGGAAGTTATGAGGTCGAGTGGCGGGGAGGAGAAGCAGCTCCACACGGCCAGACGAACGTTCAAACGGGAGAGAGAGGAAACTACACGCAGGACGATAAAAGAAGAGGGAGCGGAAGGTTCCGGCTACGCGCATGGGCTACAAGCGGGACAAAGAACGCCCACGTGTAAGAAAAGGGCGGAATCGGCAATGAAGTGGAAAAAAATTTAATGGGGACATTTGCCGGTCAAGACCAAATAAAGTGTGACAGGCGAGTTTTATTGAAATGGGACAAAAAAGCTCCTAAGAAAGTGGACCCAGCGCGCGCGTTGGGGGGGTTCGCTTCCGGAGGGGAGTCCCCGCTAAGGAATAGTGCTCGCAAAAAAGAGTTCTAAAAAGAAGAGGGGGGGAAAATCGAGGAAAGACTGGAAGCCACGCACCAAACGGTTGGCCAGCCAAGGATCCAAGCAAAAAGGACAACAACAAAAGGAAAAAACATCAGGAAGAAGGGAAAATCATCACGGGGAGAACGGACCGTTTGACTAAGACAGGGGGCTACACCTGTAAGTAAGGGTAACAGGACAAAGGAATCACTTTCGGGGGGCCCATAACCCTAGATCGGAAGAGAGAGCTTGCGACAGACCGACACACCGAAAAAAAGGGAAGAAAAACTAAAAAGCACAGTCCCATGGACCAAGCGCGTGCAGAGACGTCCAAAGCTTCCAAAAAATGCAAGTTCCCCAGGTCAAGCAAACGGGTTAGTGGAAACCAAACGCGTGCCCAAAGAGAACTGCACGGGGACAGAAAAGCGAACGGGATCAGCGGGGGTAAAGCGGGGGAAGCAAAAATGTATGTCGACTTTATTCTCCAAACATCTGAACCAACCCTAAAGAAGAATACGCCTCAAACACTTCGTGAGCACCGGAGTTGCGGAGTCGAGGGGCCATGGGGGTGAACTCGTAATCAAAAGGTACAGGCTCTAGTCGGGGGGGAGGGAATACCGAACAACGTCAACCTAAAAGTGACGAAGGCTGCATCGCCAAGGCAACATTCCCCAAAACGTACTAGAAACAGGAAGAAACCCCTCAGTCCAAAAAGATACTTGCCCAAAACCAGAGGAGGGATCGCTATAGAGCAAACTGACCCAACCTTGCCCGGCTCGCCAGGGTGAAAGAAAACGACTAAGTGGTGGGGGGGGACGGACATCACCTAAATTGCTAAAACACACGGAAGAGGGCGCTACTACCGCGAAAGGAGGCACCGAGCAAAAGGGACCCTGTCGAACCTACGTTAAAAACGGGAAAACACTGACAACCCCGTGATAGGGGAAAAAAAAGAGGGCCCGACTTTCGAAAAACGGCCATCAGAAAGGAAATTCCGAACCCAAAAGGGCACAAAAAACAATTCGCAGAGGGAAAAAAGGGAGAAAAGGGGACACCCAGAAAAAGACGTCTGGGGGGGTCGTTACGGAAAGAGTACCACAGAAGACAAGGGACAGAAGAAAACGAACGTCCCGAAAGCAAATACATCTTACCACACAGGGGCGGGGGGGGGCAAACGATTGTAAATCTAAAAAAGCGGTCTTGAGGACATGTGACATTGGTCTTTGGTTACAAACGAAACCCTAGCGAAAAACCAGAGACAGCCATGGCAGAAGGGACAATCCGTCAAAGGGCCTGGTGGAGTCAGCAAAGGGCCAGGCAGAGGATAACCAAAGAACCCAACCCACCACGCCCGACGACTACCTCAAGTAGAGGGGGGGGAATCTACTTCCTCGGCGGAGAGAGAACTGAACCCACCAAAACCAGGACAAAGACATGAAAAGAGAGATGCGCCGATCACCGATACCACTAAGGAACCTTCAAACCGTCAATCCTAAAAAAAAGGGAAAATGCCTCTTTGAACACGGGGCAAGGACCTTGAACTTGAGCCGAGCTTGAAAAGAGGAAAGGGAGCCCGGAGCCAAAAACTGAAAAGAAGAAGGATGCCAACACTGAAGACGGAACCGGAACGAGTTCTAAAAGGGAAAAGCCGCCTGGGACAAACGAAATCAGTACCCTGAAAAATAGAAGTTCTCCTAAACCGAACGCCTTCGTTGAAGGGAAAAAGCGATGTCAAGGGGGGAAGAAAAGACGCTCGCCGAACAGAGGAAAAAAAGTTTCACGACTTCAAGACGGCTGGAGACACATGCGAGGACTGAAACCTTAACCAGAAGAACACGCAACGCCGAGAGCCATCTTAAAAGATGAGTTAACGTGAACCTAAGCATGGCGAGCGGAGGTTCTCGACAACACAGTGGGAGGCGGAAGCTTCTAAAAAAAAATGCAGAAGGAAAGATACGCGAAAACGGGGGGCGAATCCACAGGTTACACCGGAAAGAGAAAAAGAATACTGTGGCTAAAGAAAAAAACAGCACGCTAAAAGAGGATCAGTCCCGATCTCTTAGGGGACAGGCCTTCTGTCCAAAAAAAGTACCCCTTAGCCCCGGGGGGGCAAGGTGCAACGAAACTCGGAAAAAAAGCGGCAAAAAGTGCCAAATCTCAAAAGGAATAAAAGAAAAACAGCAGCCTAAGGAAAAGGGGAATCGAGTGTTTGTGCAGGGGCGGGGACGGGGCCCAGTGCGTGGGGAGCGGCAACCGGAAAGAAAAGGAAAACGTTCGCAGTGGGGGTGTCAAAACAACAAAAAACCGAGACTGAAAAAAAGAAAAAGCAGCCCTCGGGCCACAAGCGTCAGCAATCCCCCGGGGTGAGAACCAAAGAAGCCAATGGGGAAGGTAAGAAAGCAAAGCCTCCGGATGGCCTTCGAGACAAGGCAAACTACTTGGCTTGGGGGGGACAAAGAGGCAGATCAGCGCCGACCCGGAGAGAGAGAGTAGGCGCTAGATGAAGCTCTTTGGGAAAACGGCTAACAAGGATCAGGGGAAAACCTAAAGAGCAAGATGACAGGCGGTGGACAATCCGGAAAAAAAATCGACCCATCAGTACGCTCCGGGAAGAGAAACCCAGAAGGGGAAAAATCCGATAGGGAACACCTTGAAAAAAAAATGGGGGGGGGGCTTTGAACGCCAAGGGGGAAAAGCCCCTCAACGATCGAGTTCAAACAAACCTCCGGTGATCCAAGGAGAAACAGGTCGTAAAGGAGGTTCGAGACCGAAGTATTTATAGTAGGGAAAGCCATTCGTAGAAATTCGAAAGCATCTCAACCTGGGGAAGGGGATCTCTTTTGGGAATCCCATTGAGGGTGCCGCCAGGGAAAAGAAAAAGCAATGAGAGATCCCAGGTGGTCGCCACATCCGGAGAAACTGCGGTGAAGGGGATGAGTGGTTTCTCTCAAAGCAAGCCCCGCCGGGCAGACTCAAGGGGGGGGGAAGACGACAGACATCGCAGCGGGGACAGTTCGGGAAAAGAGTCTAAAAAAACAGAGGTATTAAAAGGAAAGAAGGAAAAATCGAGTCGTGATTTCCGGGCCAAGCCTCAACCCGACAAAGGTTCAGCAGGCCAATGGAGCCGACCCTTGGACACCGGCCAACTAAAAAAAAACAAATTCAGGAAGAGAAAAAACGGATCGCACTGGCAAGGAAAACCCGGAAAAAAAAAAAAGAACAAAAATCATATCAAAAGGAAGATCGATCAGAAGGAATGCGTAATGAAAAAAAGGTAGGGGTCGAAAAACTTTACGACTGCGAGGGAAGGGGGAAGGAAAAGGAAACTTGGAGGGAGAAGAGGAAGGGGAAGTGTCAAGGTTGCGACAACAAGGAGAAACCAGAGGGTGGGGGAATCAAAGGAAAACGTCCGGGAATTCGAGAATGGCCTGCTGGAATAAAGAAATCGTCGAGGCAGCTCTTGTCTGCAAAACCGAGTTATCAAGGGAAAGAGTTTTTTCGTGACCGGGGCTTTAAATAGGGAACCTTTTTCACGAAAGGAGAACGCAAGTGAAAAGAACAACTCGGGGAAGAAGACGCGTTTTCTCCAGAAGTCCGAAAACTAAAGTGACGACCGCCTGGTTAGAAAAACGGCCCCCAAGATAAGGGGGTAATCCTAAAGGGAGGCTCGGCTTTCCGTCGATACTACCAACCAAAAAAAACAGACCCCTCGACAAAACGCGTGATCAACGTAGTGACGAAGGATAACGAGCTGGGGGGGGGCTATTCGGAAAGGGACGGGTTGAGGGGAAGGAGGTCGCCCGCTGGAATAAATGACATGGGGGGAAGTCAAAGGAAGAAAGATCCCCTCCCGAGGAGGAAAGTAACCACCGGAAAAACACAAGCGGACGGTAGTACTTAAAGTCGGCTTCTAAAGGGCAAAAAAGTGGGAAATGGTCGGGGCACCAGAAAAGAACCATTTTTAGGGGGGAAAAAAAGGCAAGGACAAGGAAGCACCTAATCAACCCGTCGTACTACGGAAGGGGAAAAGGTAGCAGTGCAGGGAAAGGACACGGAGACAGAAAAGAGGGGTGGTGCAGTGAACACGTGTTATAACTGCAATCCACTAATCGACTGGCCGGGCGGTGATCATAACATGCCGGCAGTCAAAAAGACCTGAAGGTCAGAACCCGCCAGCCCCCAAATGGTCCAAACTTCCCGAAAAGAACGGAGTGAGAGGGCGGATTCCAGGAAGAACTGGGGAAGGTCACCACCGAGTGGGTCCCCAAGTTTTCAATACAAGAAAGCCGTGGAAGAAAAGTCAAAGGTGGGAAGCATCCTCAGGTGGGGGGAAAAAAGCATGCGTGTGTATAGGGAAAAGACTTAGGTGGGGATAGACTTGCGGCCAGAGAAGGAAAAAAATTACAAGAAACAAGTTCCGCTTCATTATCTGAAAAAAAAACCCCCATACATTGGAATCGGTGCACTCCCAGAAAGATCAGCCTGGAAGAACGACATCAAAAAGCCGTGACGTAGATAAAGGGCCGGACTCTACGCATCAGAAAGGGAGATAGGTCTCAGGGTGGTCTCCGGGGAAAAAGACACTGCCCGGCAGGTCAGAAGGGGTTTCAAGAGCGAGACGGGGGACCCGTGCCGGGAGAATTGAAGTCTTTCATAAGGGGAAGATCGGCGCGGTCAGAATGCTGGGTTCAAACCGGGGGTAAAAAAATCCAAAGGAGGGGTCCCCCGTTTAAGCCCCATCAAAAAAGCCGGGTTCAAGGACCTGGCGGATGGAAACCAAATTAGTAGGACCAGCGATGAAACGTGGAGTTCTCGAGGGGGGGTGGGTGGGGGGTCTGGAAAAGACCGGGGCGCGTAATGGGGGCGGGGAAACAGCAACTTGAAGGGGGAAGTAAAACTGTGCTTTTTCGTACTGGTTGCTGGCGCGAACACTGGGGAGAAACCGCAAAAAAGCCTTCCAGAGGAAAATAATACCGACCGGTAGATTTCCAGCGGCACCGTACCTGAAGGAGGGACGATTGGGTGCGGAGTGGGGCCAGGGGCGGGGGGGCGATGGATGGTTAAGGCATGTTGAAGAGGGGGCGACGAGCGAGTACGAGAAAAACAAGAAAGAAAAACGGGGGGGTGGCTCTCCTTGGGCCAAAGGCGTAAAGTTGTCAAACGGGGGGGGATTGTGAGCGAAAAAGTGAATAAAAAAAGGTCCGCGTCAAAAGGAAGCGGACCGATCGAACGGGTTGACAAAAAAGGAAAAAAAGGGAACCAGCGCAAGGTCATCGAGCAGAAGAAACAGTGAGGGTCTAAGGGAAAACGAAAAGAGGAGTAGCACAGTGGAAGGGGGAGGGGGAAAAGGAGGGGATGGCCTGGCCAGTTCGGTACACACAAAGTCAGGTCAAAGTACCAGGCCTCACGAAGAATCCGAACGCAGAGGGGAGGTTCCTAAAAAAAAAAGGTTGAAAAATTGGAAGGTCGGGTTATCCGACTCTGTCCTGGGAGTTTTGTTCGTAAAATGGTGGAAGGGGTGCGCTTCTCTGACCACAACCGAACCAGGTTCGAGGTGGGAACCGAAGGAAGGAAAGTCGTCCCAGGACGATAAAAGTGGAGCCGACCAGTTTTCGGGGGGGAAACTGAGCACGACTTTTGAGAGTAAAGCTAAGGCCCTAAAAAAGGTGGGGGGGGGATCACGGGGAGGGTAGAAAACATCACTTCAAAAAAAAGGTTTTGCTTCCAGGGGACGGGCAACAGCAATTCACCAGTGCAAGCCCAATCAAGGACCAACTGTCCCCGTTGAAGAATGGCAGAGGTGCTCAAGGGGAGGACGGAAGGGAGTGACCACCGCCAGACGGTGATGACGGGGGGAGGGGCCCAATTAGGGGGAACCCCAACCGGCGTTTTGACGTCTGAAAAGGGGGGTCTTGGAGGGGAGGGGAGAAAAGGAGCAAGGAAAACGAAGGGCAAAGGTGGGAACATGACTGCCATTCTCGAACAAGCAGAAAGATCCGGGGAGGAAACCTGGGGTACGTTTAAAAAAAATACCGTAGGGAAAAAGAGGGGAAAGGGGGGGGTTCTCATCCAAGGGATGGAAGACGGTCTGATCTTTTTGGGAAAAGACCGGAAGGTCGGCGTCACAACACGAACGTGTCTAGGGAAAGAAAGCAGGCTCGGAAGAGGAGTCAGGAGGGAGAAAAATGGCGTAGCGGCAGGACGCCTTAGAGAGAAAAAAAAAAAAAGAATCGGATAGAGGGGAAAAAGCTCCGTCAAAAAGCAGCGACTTGTTGGGCCGAAAGCAAGAGCTTGAAACCTTAGAATTTGTAACTGGTGACGCCAATGGGGAAAAGAAAAAAAATTCAACGTGAAGAAAGACAGATACGCGAAGGGGAATCTGGTTTTTAAGCCAATTGGCGGGTACCTCCAACGTTGGCGACGATTGAGGGGCGGCTAGGGAAAAGCGCGAAAAGACGAGCGCAGAACGGAGTCGGGAGGAGGATCACACAGACCTACCCGGAAAGGGAGAGGCCAAAAACCGGTCAGCTTAAAAAAGCCCGATCTCAAGAAGAATGGTTGTCGGAAGACGAGGAGGGAATCGGAGACGGGAAAGAGAGAAAAAAGTAACTCCAAATCGAGACTTCACATAAACAGGGGGTCACATGGGCCTTCTAGGATTCAAAACTTACATAGGGAGGCCCGAGAGTTAAGTGCGCCATGGCAAAGAGTGATGGGGGGAAACTCAGCGGGGTTATAAGGGGGAAGGATCTTAAAAAAAAAAAAAAAGGTAGGGCGGAAAAACGGACCCCACGGCGCTTGAGGCGGAGAAAGTTGAAGGGTCTGTCATCTGGCAGTGCCAGAGGGAGAACGTTCAAAAAGAAAAAATCTCATACTCAAAAAAGTAACAATGTAGGTGGAGGGAGAGTCTCGGGGGCACGTTCGAGGAAAGAAAGTCGTTTCGGGAGATGAAGGAAAAAAAAACTTTTTAAGAAAAAGCCCTCTAATTCTACCCCTCGGGGCCCCGGTCATCTCGCGGGAAAACGAGTTAGATCCCTAAAAAAAAGGGGTCGGGGTGAAAAGGGAGGGGACGGAATCACGTTTGACAGGACCTAGGGAAAATTTTTTCGTGGGCCCATCACGAAATAGGACGAATCCCAAGAGAAAAAGGGATATATCACGCTCGAGAGAGGGGGAGATCGGGTGACCTTTCATAAAAAAAAGGTAAGAATAGCAGAGGGGAAAAGGGGGGATGAAATACGCTGACAAGCAAAAAGGATGGGAAAGCGCCAGGGTGAGATTTCCTAGGGGGGGGGCAATGGAGTCCTCGGCAGGGAAGGGGGGCTCCGACTTTAACGGGCAAGGGCCGGCTCTGGAAGACCGACCCTAGTGTCTTCGAACTACAAGGAAGGCGTAAAGCTTTAGGACCTTATTGGGGGCCGTTCCTTAGAGCCGGCAACGGGTTAGATATCTCCTTAGAATGCAGAAACGAGAAAACGGAGGGTCAGGGAGGGGTGGTAACACTCCTCATAAGGGTATAACAAACAAACAAGTAGGGAAAAGGAAAAAAAAAAAAGGAAGAAAAATTGTCGCGAAAAGAAAAAAACACACCTCAATTGAAAAACTACATAAAAGGAAAAAAAAGAAGGGGTGACCGAGAATTTCTGGGAAGGAAGAGCTCGAAAAAAAAGACACGTTAATGAGAACAATGAAGACAAGGGGGGGGCTCGACAGCCAAAAAAGGGGGGCGGAAGTAGACTCCCATCTAATTAAGAACGGAAGATGGTCATCACGATGCTCGTTCGAACGAGAAATAAAAGACAAAAAGGGGAAATAGCACCTAGAAACTCCATGGGGAAAAAGAGGGTGACTCGAGAGAAGTACAAAAAAAAGAAGGGAATTCACGAAACGAGCTGAGCAACCGTAACATTTAGGCATAAAAAGAGGGGGGTTCGAGGAGCGGGGGGGGGCGATATCGCAAGAAGCAACAAAAAAACTGGAAAAGTGGAAGCAAGAAAACGGTCGAAAGTAACTCTCCGGAGAGGTCCAACGAAGAAAATTCCGTGTCACCAACGTAAGAGGGAATCTAACGACGTATCCGTCAGGGAGAAAAAAGTCATCATGGAAAAAAAAAAAACCAAAGAACGCAGTGGAAGGAATCCCACGGAAGGGACACAACACAAAAAGAATCGTCAGCCACAAGGTCAGATCAGGGGCTAAGGGAGGCGGGGGACAACGGGGGCCGAGGAGAAGGAAAACGGAAGACACCCCGAGCGCTGAGGGTTTGGGGTGAAAAAAAAAAAAAGAAATATCTCAAAAGCCAAAGCGGCCAGCCCAGACTCAATAAAGGAGGATGTGAAAGGGGGAGGGTCAAATGTACACAAATGACGCAAGAAAGTCTGGTGGACTCGGGTTGGGTAAGACTGTCCAGTCAGTCAAAAAAGGGTCGGCACCATCACGGGAACTTCCTACAAATAAAGCAAAGTCAGTCGAAAAGACGCCGAGGGAGAAAAGGAGATCTAAAGGGTCTCCTTAACCTTCAAAAAAAGAGGAGCTGACGAGTCAGACCTGTGTGACAAGAGAGCTGGAGTTTTCTTGTTATGTGCGGTAATTCTGTAAATAATTTTCATGACATGAGGGGTGCGTGACACTAAAAAGATTGTGAAATTGTTGGGAGGGTGCCAAAACAATTCGCAAACGGAGGAAGGTGATGCGCTCGAGTTAACGCAGCTCGTTGGTTTGAAAAAGACCGGCCGTCGCAGGTCTCGAAGCCCGTCGTGAACATAGAAATTCCCCTGGGTGGCAGACGCACTCCTGCATAGGAGATGGAGATTTTGCTGCCGCGTCTAGCAAGCGCACGGTGGAAGAGAAAAAAAACGAGCACTCGGAGAGAGACAAAGAAAATCAAAGGGAACAGGGACATCATTTATATTAATGACATCCGTTATGTTGGAAAATAAAGTTAGTGACGGGTAACCAGGGGGGGGGAACAGACTTTTCTGCCAGAAGAAGGAAAAGGTCAACGATCTTTCAGGTGAAAAGAAAAACCCAGAAGGATAGCATGTCCCAGCAGACGCCATAGGTGCTAAAAAAAGGGGAAAAGCAGTATCAATTCCATCGACAGTAGAAAAAGGGACAACGCGGGTGGAAAACCTGGAGGGTCCGTTCAAACTACCGGTGGGGGGGAGACAAAGAGTCCCAAAATCCCGCCTCCTGAGGACGGCGAGGCTTGGATACGAACGTTCAGAAGAAATCTGGCGCTAGTGGAAAACAAAGTTCAATCGGAGTAGAAAATTCTTGGGGGTTAGAATTCCACGAAAAAACCAGGGGGAAGAATAGGTTCCCCAGAATCTACTTGGGCGATTACGCGCTCCTTCCGACTACGACCAACATTTTGCCGGGAAGGCGATGGCCCTGAGCCCAAGGAGAGAGGAAAACTTAGGTCAGGGAGAAGGCGGGGGGTTCGGGAGGAAAAGTAACGAAAAAAAGCCAAAAAAAAAAAAAAAGGGAGAGCGTAGGAATACAAAAAAAAGGTTCCCCCAGGGAGAAAAAGACTGAACCAAACGCAGAACGAAGAACGGGCAACAGGGGAGGAGGGGGGAGACACAGCCCGTAAAGACCTGCCCCGGCTGCGCCTTAAAAACAGTTGTCAAGGGAAAAAGAAAAACGACCTGCTAGTAGCGTGAATCAGAGGGAGGGGGGAAACCTGAGCCCTACTGAAAGGCGCTATTACTTCTTCAAGACCCGCCCAGGCCGGAAAAAACAACAAGGAAAGAGAACCCACCCTTCACTTCTGGGGCGGAGGGACAAGAAAATAAAAAAAAAAGGGGACAGACTGTCAGACATCAAAAGAAGAAACAAAGGGGCAAGAATCGGGAAAGGGGCCGCCACAAAAGCAAGTTAATCGGGGGGTAGTTCCAGATCGGAAGGGACATCGCATTCCAGAAAGGGAACATCAAAAGGAACGGGCCAACGAAAGTAAATAAAAGAGGGGGTTGAACGCCAAGCCATGACGTTCCCTATTACGAAAAAAGGTTGTAGGAAGGAACGGGACACGGGGGGGGCTTGTTTTTAAAGAAAAAGGCATGCTAAACCAAAAAACAAACTGCCCAGCCGACCCTACTACGGAAACGCCAGGGACTGGGAAAAAAATTAAGGGCGTGCGGCGGGGGGGGGGAGAAAGTAAAACCAAACGCTAAGTAGAAGAAGAACTAAAAAAGTTAAGAAAGGAACGAAAAACTTCCTCGCGACCATCTCCTTAAAAAGACGACGGGCTGGGGACCAAAAATGAAAGACGTCGAAGAAAAAAGAGCGCCAAAAAAAAAAAAATCCTCCGGGACCTAAAGACTAAAAACTGAAAAAAGGAAAGAAATGCGCAATCGAGGCTTCTGGACAATGCAACTTGAAAGAAAACAAACCGCGCTTGGGGGGGGAACCAAGAAAAGACACCAAGCTGCCGAGATAAGGGAGGCAGAAATTCTAGCCCAAAAAAAAACGAGCACAACCTTTCAACTGGAAAATCAGTTTCCGTCCCGATCGAAAAAACCCGATCACCATCGGAGACCCTGTGCTCGGGGACTCAAAAAACCTACCGGAGAAGGGGGAGGGTAGGGTACCAACGTGTAAAAAATCGGTTCGACCGCAGGTCCAAGTCAAAAAAGGAAAAAGGCACACGTTCACTAACGTAAAAAGAGGGGGGCGAAGAACGAATCAAAACTTCAAGGTAGGATCAGACACACGGCACGCCTAGTGAAAAAGATTCCACGATAGTGGACAGTGAAACGGAGACATCCGAGGGGAGAGCCAAGCCTCTTTAAGGGGGGAAAAACCTCTACGGGGGATGGGGGAGGGGAAGGGGAGGGGGGCCGGTTAGCGAAAAGTTCGCTCAGGGAAACACTCGCACAACTATAAAATCTAACCCCGGGGAAATCGCAAAAAACCTCGCTGTCGGCAGGAAGAGCACAGAAAACAACTCAGTCTCCACTACAGGCAACGGGAAAAAACATTGTGACCTTGGCCCAAGGGGAAACAAAAGGCCGTGAAACCCGCAAGCGGGGAAAAAAGGCAAAGAGGTCCCCTTACCAGTGGACATCGCCAAAAAGATTAATAAAAAAGAAAAAGAGGTTGGGTTGCAGTGGCAAGTGGGACCCGGGGAGGGCCGAGAGGACGTCAGGGGGGGGGACCAAGAGGGACAACCCGGACACAATGTATTTGTGCAATGGGAACATTCGAGATAGGAGCAGCGCCCGTCTCTGTTCAAAGGGAACCGTATGGGAGACCTTCCTGGGGAAGAGACCGAATTGTACTAAGGGACCGTGAAGCAACTCCTCCGAAGGTGACGCGAGAAGAACTTGAGAAGGGGGACGTTTGGGTGGATCCCCTCCCGGAATCAAGAAACACGCCGATCGAGAACAAAAAAGGAGCCGCCGGCGGGGGAGGGCCTTTTTGGAAATAGCCCCTGGGGGAAAGACAGACACCAAAGAAGAATCATAGCAACCTCGCGGGGTGCATTAGAAAAAACAAAACTACCATCTCGGGGAAAAACGCTGAGGGAGAAAAAGGATTCGGAAATAAAACAAAGGGAAGTTTCTTCGTATGAGCACCAAAGGTCCCGCTCATTGAAAAAGAACCCAGACGATCGGTAAAAAAAACCGAAAAGAAAGGGAAAAAAAACTCTAGAGGGGAAGGAAAATGGGGGTTGTCTCGAGAACCCAAGGGACCCTAGGAAAGAAAGGGAATCCGCAATTTCTGGAAGGGAAATAACTCTAATCTTCCGATCAAGAGAGGTCGTCGCGGTAAGGGGATGGCCTTAATTTCCCGCAGGGCGGGGGACCCTTTCAAGAAAGAGGGGGTTCCGGCCAAGTGGGACGCGGGGGGATAAAGGGGAAAAAGAGTTTCCGCCGCCGTCCGAAGGTCGCCCTTGGCAGAAGGATAGATGGCAGAAAAAAAAAAGAAAAAAAAAAAAGAGGATGAAAAGGGAAAGATTGCACAAGGAAGCGAATCGTCCGGCTGAAGGGCAGGAAAAACGCGGCGGGGGGAAAAGGACTGAACGACCACAAGGAAAAAGCTTCAGAAAGAGGAGACGAACCTGATGCCCAGGGAAGGGAGAAATGGAAAGAGAGGCCGACCCCGCACAAAATAACCAGACTTTAACCTGAAACGACGAACTATAAAGAAGAGCTGCGCAGGGGAAAATCCCAAGAAGGGGGCCGGATCAAGGAGAGACACTCAAAGGGGGGGGTTGGAGGAGGAAAAAACTTATGAGGAAAAGGGGGGTCGAGCTGAAAAGGCCGGGCTCTTAAAGGAACGAAATCGCGTCAGGAGGTACCTTGACGGGAAGGAAGGAGGGGGCACCAAAGACCCAGTGGGTTGGAAAAAAATCCGAAGACGATTCCGGCAAAACAAAAACAAAAAAGATAAGGTTCATGAATGGAGAGGGGTCAAAAAAGCGAAAAGGGGTCAGGCCACCTCTAGTGGGGATAGAAAATATTATCGGTAGAAAAAAAGACGGGGGGAAATTCACGGGGGGGAAAAAGGGGCCCGACGTGGAAGTCGCTTATCGAACATACGGGGCGCTGGCGGGGTAGAGCGGCGGGAAAAAAAGGAGGATCCTCTGCCGGGGGCGAAAAATCAAACGAACCCGATAGGGGAAGGGCCAAGTGGTTTAAACGCTGAACACCGAGCCCAGAGTAAGCTAGGCCACGTTTAGGGACTACCCCAGGGACTGGGCCGTAAAAAGGGGCGGGGGATCTGAATCGACTATTGGGGGGAGGGCTCTCAAAAAGAAAATCGAGCGGGGGCGGCGAAAGGGGGAAAAAACTAACAACAGTTGAAAAATCAAAAACGAGCAACAGAAAAGCTCCAAAGCCCCCAACAATTAGCGGCCAAGTCGCACAATTCCGAAAGGCCAGGGAGACGGGAGTGGTGCTAGGGGTCACCCAGAGAAAGTGGCGATGGAATTAGGGAGCACTCTTTTAGGAATAGGAAGGCTGTGGGAAGGGTTCGGACCAAGGGCTAGGGGAAAAGGAGAAACTTTCGGCCGAGAGAAAAGAAGGTGGAAAAGATTAATCTGGGGACCAGGGGAGAAGATGCGGTGGAAAAAAGGAAACCGGGGGCGGGGAAGGGGACACTAAAGTGGGGGGGGGTAATCGAGTGAGCTACAACTCTTGTCTGAGGGGGAGCGAACCTGCGACTCCAAATCCCACGAAGAAAAACGAAACCAAGTTTTAGAGTCGGAGCAAAACGGAAAATGACCGACTATCCCAGGGGGAGCCCGCGAAAGTAACGGGGGGGGAAAAAGGGTTACCAAAGGGAGGCGATAGAAAAAATCAAGTGGAACCCGGTTAGAAACGAAGGAAACGCGCTATACCGAAGCCCAGGGGGGTCTAACAAAGTCGTGGCGTTTCTGGGAAAGGAACGATGTGCGAAGGAAAGGTGAAGTCGTGGGGGGGAATCGGGAGGAAAATTCAAGGAAAGAAATACCTGGGTAATCAGTAGGGGGGGAGAAGTCAGAAAAAAAGATCAAAGACGAGCTTGGAAGAAGAGGACCAGTCCTATAGAGGGGGAAAAGAAACTACAAACGAAGTTGGTGCGGAAGGTTGGTGCAGCGAAGACCGAAGTTTTTGATAGGAGTGTGGTTGGTACAGACTGTCTAAGAAAAGGGACAAAGTCACGTTTCAGGAAGTGGGAAGTGTGTCAGATCATTCCGGCAATGGGGAAGGCGCGGGCTTACGGGAAACGTGAGTCAGGGAGAAAGGGGATCGGGAAAGCAGCTCCCAGACGCAGAAACGTATCTTGTAGGGGTGTCGGGGCGGACCCCCTGGAATCAAGACGTTTTCATTGCAAAAGAAAAAGGGGCCCGAAGGGTAAAACCCCCCAACGAGGGGAACGGGAGGGGAGGGCCGTCTAAGTATAGCGTTTGGGTGGTATGTAGAAAGCCGGCAACTTAAAAAAGTAAAAATGCAAGGGAGAGGAGAACTGAAAAAAACCGCTGGGGAGAAAACACCTGGGTCGGGGGGAGGTGAGTAAAAACCCAGGACACCAGGGACGTCCCTGAAGCCCCTGGAAAAAAAAATACGTGGAACCGGACTTGATGCGGGAAATTGGTCCAGTGGTAAGTGTCCAATTCTGCGTGAACCTTTCTTTATTCCAGGGGGGGGGGATACACCCGAAAACTACTACCCACAGAGAACCGAGTTTAAAAAAGGGCTAGATAAGCTGCCGAAAGAATGGGGGGGTTTCATAAGGGTTTAACGGATGAAACGGAGTAAAAGGTAATCAGTCTGAATGGAGGGTTTGAAAAATCAAAAAAAAGGAAAAGACCTAAGAGGGGAAACAGGCAAGAAAATTGGGAATTCGGGAAAACTGTGAGGAAGTTGAGAACCCTGTTGAAGCCCCCCGATGTTAAAGGAAAAAAAATGGTTAACGGTGGGGAAACTGTAGTGATGTGAAGGAAAACCTGTATGAGGGCAAAGGAGAGCCTGGGCAGTCGGCGGTCCACCGGGAGATAAAATCAAACAAAAGCAAACGGGGATCTGAGGGGATGGGGGTTAGGGACATTGTGCAATTTTAGGAACAGAAAGGGGGGGGACGGGGTGGTAACTTGTGGTTTGATGTCGTCAAAGAAAAAAAGGCTGGTAGATTTGAAAAAAGGAGGAAACAGCAGAAAAAGAAAAAAAAAAGAAAAAGTACCAAGTTTTATAGAAGGAACTATGACTCAAAGGGCCATCTACTAAAAAAAAAAAGAAAAAAAATGTGTCCTGGGAAGGAGAAGTTGTTGGGAAAAAAAACGTAAAAGCCGAGGGTTGTGTATCTCATGCGGGGGAGTGGTATCAAACAAAAAGAAAACGTAGTACTCAAGGGGGGGGGGCGGAAACCCCATCACCAAGAAACCTACAAAGTTTCTTGAAGACCCGTGCAGGAACTGTATGGGGGAAAAAAGCTTTTTTCCTAAAAAGAGGTGACCGAAGGGAAAAGGTCAATGGCCGGCCACGGGGGAAGTCGCCTGACATAACGTTCAATGGGGCGGGACACCCAGAGGTTGGGTCGCACTCAAAAATCAGGGCCGTGGGTGGTAGGTTTGGAAAAAACTAGATCGGGGAGGGTAAAGGGGAGGGGGTGGAAAACGTCTCGCAAGGCTGAGATAAAGTAATTTGAAAACATGGGGGATAAAAACCTAATTGATGGAAAAGGAGAAGGGGGGAGAACGCAAGGAGTAGAAGACGGCTTTATCTGGTTGGGAATCTCTTAAAAGGCGGGCCGCAAACTTTGGAAAGCAGGGTCCTATCCCAGGAGAAGCGAGCCTGGAAAGGAGGGGGACTGAAAAGGGGGGATATCAAAAAATTATTGCGAAAAGAGCTAAGGGGTCCTGGGGCTGCGACTAAACCCAAAACGAGCGGAAAAGAAGAAGGGGTCGATCCAGTCAGACGCCTTGGGGGGGTGGGTGTGACGGGGGCTAAAAAGGAGACAACAACATGAAGAGGAAGGACCGTGAAGAAAAAAGGGTAGGGGGAAACGCATGGGCAAGCATAGTTCATAATCTAAAAGGGGGAAAGCCAAAATGGGAAAGGGAAAAAATCCAAGGGAGGAAAATCTGGAAGGAGGGGAGCAATACTCTAGATAAGAGCCACGTCTAGGACGGCGGAACTGGGAGAAAATACGCGGAATACCAAAAAAAAGGAGCCACAAAAGGGGTTGCCGCGTCCTCTGACCGGGAGGCTGTGATTGGGGGCGCAGAAAGAGACTTCCAAAAAACCGCTAACGGGCTGGGAGGAAAATTTCCTGAAAACCCCAAAAAACCCCCGCAAACAGAGGAAAACTTCCCAAAAGAGGGAACAAGGTCAAAAGCGTGAGAAAAAAGTAAGGGGAAGAACTCTTTGTATCACTGCCGCAGTAAAAGAGGGGCGTTTGGGGCAGTGGGGAACGAGGCGTAAACGGGGGAGGTACCCAAGGACGGAACGCGGCCATCTTGAAAAGGGGGGGAACCTAGTCCAAGACTGCAAAAGGGAAAAACGTTTCAGAAAGGAAATCACAAGAATACTCTCAAAAAAGGACCGTACGAGAGAGGAAGGATCTACTAGGGGGGGCAGGGAAGTGGTTCCTCCAGGGAGGAGGGAAAAGGAAAAAACACGACCTCGACGATAGCAGGAAAACAAAAAAAGGGTCAAGAGGGAAAAAGGAGTTTGACAAGGAGGGGAAGGAGTAAATAAAAGCGTTGGGAAAAAGGGGGACGAGGTTAACAAGAAAATCAGGACATTTTTCGGGGGGGAGCCCTCCTCACAGCAGGTGTGAAAGCGTAGGGGGAGAGATCCCTCTGAAGGGGGACACCATCCTGCAAGAAAAAGAGGAAAAACACTTTAGAAAAGAGCACAGTTTTCGAATAATTCGGTTGCGGTGAGGCTCCCTCGAAGCCAATACTATAAAGAAACCGGCCGGGGGGGGTGCCGCTGGGAATCCAGCAGAAAAAAAGAAAAAAAGAACGTCCCCAGTACTCTACGAAAAAGCACCTCTTAAAATGGCGATAAAAAGCTTATGAAAGAGCGAAAGAAATCAATGAGTTAAGTGCGGAATCAGGGAGGGTCTCAAAGGGGCGGAACAGAAGTCATCATAAAGGGGGGTAATCAGAGGACCATCCCTACGAGTTAAGGTGAAGTGACTGGTGGCCTAAGGAAAACAGTCTAATCTCAAACAACAAAAGGAAAAGAGAAAAAACGGAAAAAAAACACGGCCCCACGGAAAGGGGAAAAGACAGAAAAAAACTCCAAAACACGGGGCGAGGAGAGGGAAAAAAAAAGCGAACAAGCGCCGTTGAAGACCCTGAAAAAAGAACGAGTCCCTAAATTCCGAGCACCACAGAGTACGGACGCCTCAAGTACGATTTTCTCAGGGGCGAGGGTCGGGGGGAGAGGTCAACTACTAGGAAAGGAGAAGAATCAGGGAAAGGGGGCATAAAGCCACCAACGCTTAAAAAAAAAAACACCAACTTTGCGTCGCGAGAAGGTAGCCAATAAAAAGAAGGCGAAGGGGCTAAAAAAAAAATAGCAGTCTCACACCGATAGTGGGGGATAGGGAGGAGGGGCCGTTTAAAAAACGGAAAGGAATCCCTGGAAAAGGAGGGGTAAAAGTGCCAGGGAAGTTGTCAGGAAGCCAGAAGCTCGCATAAAAAAGTCAACCCAAAGGGACGAAGATTCACTCTTGTGGAAGTAGTTCCGAAGCTCCGCGGGGGGGAGGGGAAAAAGGGAATATCGTCCGAGGAAAAGGGAAACGTGAAGAGAACGACCGACCCTGAGGGAGCAACCCGGAGACAGAGAACAAGAGACGGGTAAGTCCCAGGGAGAGAAGCTGTAAAAAAATCGAACCACTATGCAAGGGACCGGTGGCATACTGGGGGGAAGAAGTCACCAGTAGCCAAAAAAAAACCGAGGGGGGTTCAAGGTCGTTTAAAGGGAACCCAAAAAGAAAAGGACTAAGCACAGACAAGAGTCTGTCGCCAGTACACACGACCATTTAAAGGATAATTCAGGAAAACAAACGTCGTAAAGACGTCAGAAAGTGGATTTTCTCAGGTCACCAGAAAACTCAGGGGGGGAAGGACGCCGAAAAAACCAGAGGATCCTCTAAGGGGGGGGGGGGTTACGCAAGGTACCCAGAAATCGAAGAAAAACGGAAGAGTAGCAAAAGAAACGGCGTCCAGAAAAAAGACCCGCAAGAAAAAAAAAAAAAAACATCGTGCGAACGTGGGGGAAAGCAAACAATGGTAGGGACTGCCAAGGGGGAAGCTAGCGATTGAATGGGTAAGGGGGGATTGGCTTCACAAAGAAAAATAGGGGGGGGGGGAAAGAAAGGAATTTTGGAGAGTTCTTTCAAACCAAACACGGCCGCAGAAAAGGGGGTCTCTCTCTCGAAAAAGTTTGGGGGCTTTCTCCACCCCCACCCCTCGAGGGGGCCATTACTCGCAAGATGATCGCCATCTACCAACATCCCCTCTTCCCAAAAGGAAAAAGGGGGGAGAAGCCCTCTCGAAGAAAAAAAACCACGGTTTTCGCCGAAAGGAAATTCCAAGGGGAAGGAAAAAGTCACAAAAGATCAATCAGTCTGGGTCATGAATCAGGAGAACCGAAAACCCTGGGGAAAAAAAGAGTCCCTTATGGAGAAAACCAAGTGGACGGGGAAGACTGGAAAGCGAAAAGTTCAATACTCGGTTTTTAAAAAAAAGAGAGCCCGAAGAGAAAGAAACACTGAAAAAGCAAAGGGAAAACGCCCCCCCCCCAACCGGGGGGGGAAAAAACTATACAGTACAGAGGGAAGGAGAAACGGAAAAAGGGCGGGAACAACAGGTAAGGGTCGTTCAATCAAGGAGGAAAGCTTTTGCCCCAACCAGGGAAGAGTGCCGGGGGGGGGGGGAAACCAGTATACGAACACCTCTTCTGCCGGGGGACGCTGACGAAAGAAAAACTGCGGTTCAGGGGGACGAAAAAAGGAAAAGGAGATAATCCCAAAAAAAGAAGGGGGGGGAACTCCGAAAAAGTCGGGGGGGGTCAAAAATCCATTACCCAAATGTTTTGACAGACGGGGAAGGGGAACCGAAAAGGAACAGGGAAACATTGGAGAGGCGGGGGGCGGCGAATGCGGGAGAGAAAAAAATAATCAAGAGAAGCCAAGGGCGTCCTCCATACAAAAGTCCCCTAGCGAGGAACCAGAAAAGAAGAAAAACCCTCAAAAAAGGCAAAAAAAGCACGGTTATGACTAAAGGGTATCCTCTACAAGGGGAAAATAAGCCTGCAAGGGGGTCACCCCAGGACTAAAAGTGTGGAACGGAAAAAATAAATGCACACAGGGAATCAATTTGAAGAGAAAAAATAAAGCAAGGAAAACCGGGCCCCGAAAAAAAAAAAAAAAAAAAACGTGGACGGAGGACATCAAATGGACGGTTAACCGGGCAGGCTGTAAAAAACAGGTGGAAAACTCCTTGAAAAATAAACGGGACAGTCCCATCAGAAACAGGAAGACTGAGAAACCAGGGAATCAGGAAAACCAGAGTACGCAGCGCCAAGGAAGAGACCCAGAAAAAGCTCGTTGTGCTTTCAAAGAGGAAAGACGACCTCGAAAGCATAGAAAAAGTAATCAGCAAGTCCTTCCATAGGCCAATCAAGAAACATCTACAGCAAGGGAAAGAGGGGAACCGGCCCTATTTTAAAGCGAAAAAAAAAAAGGCGGTCTCCGGAAGGGGGAAAAAACTTGCTGGGGGTGGGTTTCGAAAAACCAGAAGGGGAAAAAGCCCGCCCCACCGTAAAGGACGTACTTGAAAATTCAACCGGCCTTGGGGAAAGCACGAAAGACAACGCTTACGAAAAGAAAAAAAAAAGGGGGCCTCTCCTGACGACGACTAAAGAAAATTTGAAAACAGCAGGAAGGACTACTTCCGAGGAGGGACCAAGCCCGGAAAAGGAAAAGGGAAAAAAGAAAACGAACCCTACCCAAGAAACGGAAAAAAAAGAGAAGATCGCCAAAAACAAAAGAGTTCTAAAGGAGACTTCAAAGTCATCCATTACAGAAAGGAAAAGCCAAAGAGCTCTTGAAAAAAAAAGTTTGAACGTTAACCAAAAGGGGAAAACAAGAGTGGGCCCGGAAAGAAAAAGGACCAATCCGTATCAACTTCAAGAACCGGAAGCAGGTCGCCCCTTCCCGGCAACTGCCACTTCCCCAAGGAGGCAGATGGAGAAGGTCCACTAGAGGACCTGGAGCAAAAAAAAACGTCACATGTGTCTCGAAAAGCTCACGGAAAAGCTGGTGACGGAGGAAAAAAAAGTTCCCCCTTGACTCCGATGTGCGGAAAGAGAAGTAAGAGACGAACAGAAGGAAAAACGTCAAAAAGGACGCCTTGTTTTTCGAAAACAGGAAAAAGCAGCGTCCCCGTCAGGGGGAGAAAAAACGGACCCTCTAGAAAGAGGGCACAACAAATCAGGACGGGAAACGTCGTCTCAGAAATGAGAGGGGGGGGAACCGAAGAGGGAAAAAGTCCGTGGTAGAATACAAAAAGATGGAGGGAGGACTGTCACGGAGGAAGGCCAAAGGTGAGACAAGGAAAAAACGGAAGAAAAAAGACAAGAGAACATCAAAAAACCGGGAAAGCGTTCCACAAAAATCGCGGTCGGGGGGGGGGCATCCGGAAAGACGCTACAAAAAACCGCTACCTGGAGGAAGACCAGGTTGTAATAGGGAAAGAAAGAGCCACAACGGGGGGGGGGAATCAACCAAAAAAAAATCATTGAAAAGACAAACCAATGTTCCCGCTGGGACAAATGAATCGGTCCTCAAAAAAAAAAAAGTGACCCAGGCATAGTATGGGGTTGAAAGGGGCAGACTTAAAAAGGGAGGTCTCGGATAAGAGGGCTGGGGACAGGACATATCTTAAACTCCTCAGTATGAAAGGAAGAAGAAAAAAAGGGAAAGAACCGGAATTATCAAGAGGGGAAAAAAGCAAAAAGTCCCAAGAGAAGATCCTGACAAGGGGGGGAGAAAAAAATTTTAAGTCCGTGGTCAGTTATACAGACCCGCAAACAAGAAAGGAAAGGGAAAACGGCTCGTGACAAAAAAAAGCCACGGTAGGGGTCCGCCAAGGGAAGACATTGCTAAAGACCGAAAGCGAGAACCTGCCGGGCGGACCGAATCTCGGGGAAGATGGGCACGTCTAAAAAAAAAAAACGGGAACCTACCCCCCGAAAAGAAAAAACTCTCAAGGGGGAATGAAAAGAAAGAAACCAGAGGAAAAGCGACCATCATGGGACGGATCGCCCCAGAAAGGATCGACGAATCGGGAAAGACAAATGGTTCTCCCAGGAAAAAATTGCCTCACTGCAGAAAAAAAAAGGGGGAACATAACCGAGAGACGAAAACGGCAAGCCGGTTTGAAAAAGGCCAACGCGAGACGTCCTAAGGAGAGGAAAGAAAACCCAAAAGGGGGTGAGAGCACGGAATAAAAAAAAAAAACAGTTCGGTCTTCGCGAAAGGAAAGGAGAATAATCCGGTGGGGGGAGGGACGTCAAAGGCCGGAAGGTCGGTTTGGCCGAAAGAGAGGAATTGAGATCAACAGAAAGGTCGCGCATCGAGGGGAAAAGGGGGAATATCTTGGAAAAAAACAAATCCTCACAGCCACGGAGGTCGAGAAAGGGACAGACAGAATAAACTCGATCGGCAGAGAGAAGAATATCAGAAAAAAAAAAGGAGGGGGGAGGAAAAAGAGAAAGAAAAATGGAAAAAGCCGACCGCGATTTCCTCCTTCGTTGAAAAGACAAAGAGGCCTGCGGAATCAGAGGGCCAAAAGGAAAAGAAAAACGAAACAAAAGGGACGCCTAAGGGAGGAGGAAAAACCTCCGGGGGGAGAGGTAAAAAATGAAGCGCCATGAAGAAACCGAGGGACCGGCCCCCTACAGGCAAGAAAAAAAATCGTATTAGGAGAGAGAAGAAAAGTAACAAACTACTTGCAGGAAAAACCGCTCACATAAAGGACTTTCGGCTAAGGAAACTGATACGAAAAAGGTTGAAATGGTTGGCCGTCCAGGTCGGGCCGGCCTGACGAAATTAAAAAGGGGAAAACAATGCAGGTGAAAGAAAAGAAGCCCCAAGGAGGGGGGGAATCGAAGTCCAGAAGGGAGCCTCACAAAAAAAGTAGGGGGAGAAAACTGCCCCAAGCGTTCGATTCGGACTAGTAACGTCAAGGAAGGAAGGTGAATGAGGCGAAGATTAAAAAGGACGACGGGGACGGTTAGAAAGGGAAAGGAACTCGCTTCTTTCAGGCAGACCGAAAGTCGAGGGGGACGCGGCCGGTCAGGAGAAAGAATCTTGGAGGAAAATCAAAAAAAAAAAAAAAAAAAGAGTGGGATCCGAAACGCAGACCCTATCTTCACGCGGCCGGCGGGAAAAAGGAAGAGTAGGAAAAAAAAGGGGGGTTCTAGAAAATTCCAAGGGAAAGAAAAAAGGGCTACTGGGGGAAACGAGACCCTGGCTAAAAGTCAGGGGGATCAGGAGAATTGAATAGCCTGGGGATTGAAAAAGGGAAAAAAATACAGCCGAATTGGAAGAAATTGGGGAGACATCCAATACGGAACAGAAACTGAAAACAAAGTAGCAACTTGAAAAACTAGAGAAGAACTTAGTGGCGCTGAAAAAGATAGGGGGCGGTGATGGGGGGTCAACTTGTGGTCCTCATGAGGCGAGCTGGGGGGGGAAAACCCTTTCAAAGGGGGAGATCCCCCCGTCCATCAAGGGGAAAGGTTCAGCGAGAAGGGAGTTTTAAGGGGCTTGGGGAAGAAAGAAAAGAGTGCGCTTTAGAAGGAAACTTTGTGTTGCCAAGGGAGGGAGACTAGGGGGGGAAGGAAACCTTGGCACGGGCCCCGAACGGAACGGTCCTCCCGCCAAAAATCCTACCGGTCGTGAAACAAAAAAGACAAAACGAGCCGCTCCCGAATACTAACGAAAGGGGGGAAAAAAAAATTTTAAAAGAGGGTCAGGGGCCGAGACGCAGGAGAGTAGGGAAAACCGGAAGGAAAAAAAAAGAAAAGGAGAATGACTTGGGGGGAAAAACAACGTACCTTCTTGGAAAAGGGGAGGGGGTGAAAAAAGAACAAGTGTTGGCTTAAGGTCCAGTGAAAAAAAGAAAAGAGGAGGAAAAACAATTGTTGAAAAAACGAAAAACGGGAAGGACGGGACTTAGAAAACTCGGAGAAAAAAGAATCAAAAAAGCGGAAAAGTCGAGAAGAAACCAGGCTGAAAATAGAACGGTATTACAAAGAGCACCGTGGGACATTTTTGGCCAAGGCAGGGGCGAGAAAAAAGCAAAGGGAAGCATTCGGGGACGGGGTCTGCCGGGCAGAAAAAAAGGGGAGCTCCACGGTCGAGAACACGGTAGAGCATCGGATGGAGAGGATCCGAGGGGAAGTGCACCCCTGGGGAAAAAAGGAGTCCGATAAAAAAGCTCCAGCGGACGAGGGTCAGGTTAGGAGCCGGAAGGTGACCTACCCTGGGGTTCATGAAAGGAGGGGTAAACCGCCGAGGAAGGGAGGGCCTCAAAAGTATAAAGTGAGGGGAAGGGGAAGGGGAAGGTTTGGGGGTTACACGGGGGAAGGGCGCGTAGGCAGATGGTCTTAATCAAAAAACAGAAAAGAAGGGTAAACGCTAAAGGAAGGGGACCCTTTCCGTGGAGTTGGACAGCGGCACTTGGCGTATAAACGAATCCCATGCATTAAGAAGGAAAAAAAAAAAAGAAAGTCACCAAATGAGGGGGAACGTGCAGGGGGGGGAAAAAAGTGAGGTACGAAGTTGACGTGAAGAAAACACTTGGGGGAAGGAAGGATGTGGGGAAGGTGAAAGAGGAGGGGGTCGTCAGAAGATTACACGAACGACCCAAAACGGAAAAGGGCCCGCTCCGGGGAGGCGGGGGAAAATGGGGGGTCCGGAAAAGGATGTCGACACTGCATTTCTGGGGAAGAAGTCCGGAGGAAGTAGGGAGAAAAACGGGTCAAGAATCAGGGGGGACCCGAAGGAGGGAAAAAAAAAGAAAGAAAAGCTGGGCGCCAGGAAAAGGAAGAGAGGGGTCCTCGAGGGAAGGAAGCGAAAAAAAAGCCGTACAGGGGTTAACGGTGGGTACAGGGGGGAGGGGGAAAGGAAAATTAATTGAAACCAAACCAAAGCCGTGCAGTTTAAGGAGAAAGGATAGAATCCAATAAAAGGGAACCTTGAAAATTCATTCTGGGGAATGAGGGGGTTCAACCTTAATCGGGGGAGCCCTAGCCGTAGAAAACGGTTGAAAGCTACGAAAGCGAGGGGAAAGGGTAACCGGTGTGCCCAAAAAAAAAAAACCACAAAAAAATTCGCAGACACTGAAAACGAAAACTGGTAAACAGTGGCCGAGACGCTCAGAATCCGAAGGAACTCGAATGTTGTTACTGACGGGGAAAAAAAACATTGTTGTTGTGCCTCTCGAAAAATGGTCGTGGGTAAAAAAAAAGGGCGACACGAAAGTGTGGGGGGGGGGGGACGTAAAACGCAGCGCAAACCGGGGCAAGGCAAAAAAAGGATCTCATTGTTACCAGGGATCCGAAGAGGGTACAAAAAAAAAAAAAAAGACGATTGGGGGGGGGGGGAAAAAAGAAGAACCCTCAACGGGGGGGGGGAGGGAATTCCATCAGTGGGGGGGGGGCCATCCTGGGGGACGTCATGACAGGGGGGGGGGGCAAAGGGGAAAAAACGCCGTTCGTAGCAAAATAGTTCGTTGAGGGCCAAGGGGGGGGGAGACACCCTTCCTATCGGTAGGGTGGGGGTGGAACAGAAACAGGTAATTGAAAGCCTTGCTCACGGAAGATAAGGGAGGACCACCGGGTGTAAGGGGAACCCCAAAGAAAGTCTTTCTCGCCCGAACGGGGACGCCTCAAATGAAAAGAAAAGCCCTGGTGGGAGGGGGGTTCGAAGGGCAGAGGGAAAAAAACAGGGCCGCGGGGAAAAAAAAAACCACTGGAGAGGTCATGAAAACCAATTAGATAACAGGCGACAAAAAGAGAAAGATACTTAAAAAGCGAAGACGAACCCCAACGGGGAAGGGGAGCCCGCAGAAAAGCAGAATCCACAAAAAACGCTCAGGGTGTTTGACTCAAAAACCACCAGAAGTCGTTCAGGAAAAAGGGAAGGGGGGTATTTGACGAAAGGGAAACCAAAAGAGGTTGAATTAATCGCTACAGATGTTCAATCCAAGAAGGGAGAAAAGTGTCAGAAAGTGGTCTGGAACGTGGAACAGAGGGGGAAAAGACAGCGAGCTACAAAAAAGAAGGCAAGATCAGAGGGGACGGGGCTGCTCGCTTCCTCAAAAAAAAATGTCCAGAAACGCCGGAGGGAAACAAGGGGGAAAGCAAACGATACACGTGGAACAAGGTAAGCGAAAGAAAGAATCTGAAAGAGGGGGGGGAAACCCCCGCGTTAGAATCGAAAAAAAAAACAAAAAAAGACAAAAGTTGACTAAAGTAAGGGAACAGATCCCTGGTGGAAAAGAAAAAAGGAGTACTACATTGAAAAAAGTCTAATAAGAGGTGAGAAAATCCCGGAAAGGGGGAGGAGTCATTTTATTGGGAAGCAGGGCCCTTCGGGAACCACTAGGGAAGAGAGGGAAGGCTGGAGTTTGACGAAATTCCCACAGACAGGGGTTCCGGGAAGGGGAAAAAAAAAATACCTGGAAAATAAGAGCCGACTCGGGAAAAGGGAAAAAGGAACGAGATCTGGAAAAAAGGGAGACGTCGTCTTCTCAAAGGACCTTTCACACGTGCAGAGAAAGAAAAAGGGGGACGTGCATCAAAGGATCTTAAGATGAGAACCGAGGGAAATCTCAAGGGAAAAGAGGGAAAACGACGTCCTCTCCTCGTTGCGTTGGGAAGGAAATGGAAGTTAAAAAAACTTTAAGGCACAATACTAACGTTGCGGCAGGACCGAACGAACCGCGTCAGGGAGCCCATAGAAACCGGGGACTCTATCCAAAATCTGACTTCGTAACGAACGTCAAAGTGAAAGATCGGGAGAAAAGGGAAAGCGGGTTCGGGAGATACCCTGAAGGAAAAGAACGGGACTTACTAAAACGTTGGCAGTGGCCGCTGGGTGGGGGGTGGAGATGCCCGAAACCGAGGCAAACGTACGCTAAGAAGACCGGGACCCAGGGGAAGAAGCCCAAAAAGGAAATGGTCGGGACGGAAAGGGACGAAGAAGTTGTGCTGAAAAATGGAAGGAGATGGTCTGAACGTGTCCAGGAAGGATGACGGGCGAGATCAAAAAGAACATGGGGGAAAGAAAGCGGCAGAAACTTTCAAGGAAAGTGGAGTGTCAAGGTGAAAGGGGGGAAAACGGACAAAAAACAAACGAAATCGCTCACCAAACAACGTTAGGAAAATGTAGGGTCGACTTAAGAAAACAGTCACTGGGGACCAGCGCCAGCGCACGAGCCGGGACTTTCTTAAAGGATTACGAGGCGCACGGGTTCCAAAAAAAAACAAAAAAAAATCCCCAGAAGAGACAGCACGAGCGTCCCAGGATAGACCATCCCCCGGGGATCACGACCGAAACGCAAATGAAAAGAGACAGACTATCAAGGCAACGGCCAGAGAAGGAAGGTCAAACAATCACGGGAGCGCGTCGTGACCTACCGCACGTGGAGAAAAGAAAAAAAGACCCCTAAACCCTATGGGGGGAGTAAGGACTAACCGAGGAACGAAACGGATCGGGGGAGAAGGAAAATATACTCGAATCCACGGGCCAGGGAAATAAGAAGATGTACCCACAACAGGTCTA